>Ga0210057_1000543_pt1 | contig 61861 bp, 62 predicted proteins | sample CryGeyCG2114_010_2_FD_183968 | JGI IMG/M metagenome (GOLD analysis project Ga0210057, IMG submission 183968) | Groundwater microbial communities from aquifer - Crystal Geyser CG10_big_fil_rev_8/21/14_0.10 (SPAdes) (version 2) | ecosystem: Environmental > Aquatic > Deep subsurface > Groundwater ...
ACCAGCATTCGAATTTTCTATTTTCATAAATTTATTCTAACAAAAGCAAGAGCACTCTTTCAAGCTCGACTTGGGAATCTTCATTTTTCCTAATTTTCTGCTACCATAATAAAATGTTAAGTATCGGTATTGTCGGTCTGCCAAATGTTGGAAAAAGCACTTTGTTTAAGGCTTTAACCAATAAGCAGGTTGATATTCAAAACTATCCTTTCACAACAATAGATCCAAACGTGGGGGTTGTTGCCGTGCCGGATGAAAGAGTGGATGCTCTCGCCTTAATGTCGAATTCAAAAAAAAGAATATACACCACGATAGATTTTCTTGACATTGCCGGATTAGTCAAGGGAGCGGCTCAAGGCGAAGGTCTTGGTAATAAATTTTTGGCCAATATTCGTGAGGTAGACGCAATTGTTCATGTCGTCAGAGTCTTTGAAGATAAGAACATTACTCACGTCCACAGCAAAATTGATCCGGCCGATGACATAGAGATAATCCAAACCGAGCTCGAATTGGCCGACCTTCAGACTAAAGAAAAAAGGGACGAAAAAAAGAACAAAGACTTGCCGCCCCTTGAACTATTAAACGATAAGAAAATAATTTTCGTATTCAATGCATCAGAGGCACAATTATCCTCCGGGTGGAAACCTGACGATAAATTATTGAGAGCCATCGGAGATAGGGATTACGTCATTCTTTCCACCCCCTTTGAACTTCTTCTTTCAGAATCCACCGAAGATGAAAAGAGAGAATATTTAGCGGAATTCAATATAAAAAACAGCGGTTTAGACGACCTTATAAAAAAAGCATATAAAACGCTTGGGTTAGTCACCTTTTTGACAACTGGAGAAGACGAGAGCCGAGCATGGACAGCTCATGAAGGCGATTTTATTCCTAAAGCATCCACAGCCATACACACCGATTTTGAAAAACTTTTTATCCGGGCTGAAGTCATAAACTGGAAGCTACTTCTTGAAAGCGGTTCAAGAAGCTCGGCGCGCAACAAGGGATTAATAAGAACCGTTGGCAGAGATTACATAATCCAAGAAGGCGATGTCGTAGAAATTCTCATTAGCAGATGAGAATTTCGGAGACCCTGAGCCCCTCGGTGCTGAGTCTCGGGACGAAGTGTCAATCGAATGGGTTGTGGAAATAAAAATATAATAACTCGTCTTATTTTTTGAGTAAAATAAAAAAGCGAACTATGTTCGCTTTTTAAAAATAAGTTAGATTAAATCTTTTCGGAACGTCGAACGCGTCGTCGACGTTCACGCTCGGCAAGACCAAGCCACGGAAATTTAATGGCGGTTTTGTTATAAATTAAATTGCCGACTTGTTTGAAAGGGTCGGCCCTCTCCCATGATCCTGTTTCAATAGTAATATCATCCACACTTCCTACTAAATCTTTCATGAAATGCCTGGAAAGCATAACTACATTTGCCGCTCGCGTAGCTTCACAAAAGATTGAAATGTGAATTTTTCCTTTTATTTCTTCTTTTCTGGGTCCGGCCCAGCTATTTAAGATGATGGATGCATTCCGAATATTCTCATGGGTTGTGTAAGAATCATTTTCTATTCGGAATGGAAATATTCGACGATCATCAATAAAACTTAAAAATCTCACCAAGGAATCATTAACATAATTAGCCATCATCTGTGCTTCAGAGATTCCGAAAGCGCTATCTCGTTGAGTTTCTCCGCCACAAAAAATAACTAAATCCGGCTTATTTTCCTTTAAAAAATCAATGACCTTGTTCAAATAAACAACAAGGACATCAACAAGATGACATCCATAACCACAAACAATCACAATATGGTAAAGTTTTCCCTTCACCACACCCTCCTTTTAAAATAACTTGAATTTAAACTATTTATACCTTCTTTTAACTTTTTTGTAAAGGATTGCGGGTGAGGGATTGACGCTTGCAATGCAAATTGCTATCATGGGGTATTATTAAAAATAGCTTTAAATCAAGGGATCCCTTTTTCGCTAATTAGCCAAAGCGGACCCATTGGCGACACTACTTGTCCCATCCCTTGGATCAAAGTTAAAAACACAAAGTGGAACAACAGAATTACGAGTTAGCTTTTCATCTTAGTCCGAATCTTGAAGAAACAAAAATTCAGGAAATAAAACAAGAATTGGAGAAAAACATCACCAGTCGAAACGGGGTTGTTTTATTTTCAAGAGAACCGGAAAAAATCCATCTGTCCTATCCGATAAATCATAATAATTACGCCCATTTTGGTTATATTCAATTTACCCTCGAAACTCCGAAAGAAACATTAAAAGAAATAAATGACAAGCTCAAACTTAATTTAGATGTGTTAAGATATCTGGTAATAAAAGTCCCTTCTGCTGGACAGCGAAGAGAGGCCGTGCTAAAACAAGTAAAGGCAAGAGAGAGGTCGGAAGAAAAACGGGAAAAAGAAGAAAAAATAACCACCCCCGAAGAAACCAAAGAAATGGAAAAAAAGTTGGAAGATATATTAGAAAAAATATAACAATCAAACAAAAAAATAAATACCATTACGAAGTAGCCCTAACAGGCCAACCGAATGGGATAAAGTAAAATAACAATAGTTGTCCTGCGCATGTAATGGTCGTTCCATAACTGCATAGCAACTACTTTGTAAGGGATGAATTTAAATAAAGTAATTTTAATAGGAAGGTTAACACAAGATCCTGATTCACGATCCATACCTTCAGGACAGAACGTTACCACCATTAAAATAGCCACCAACAGAGTCTGGAAAGATCCGTCTGGCCAGCGCAAAGAAGCTACAGAATATCACGTAGTTATTGCTTGGGGACGCTTATCAGACATTGCCGCGCAATATCTGAAAAAAGGCGGATTGGTCATGATAGAAGGAAGACTTCAAACAAGAAACTGGACGGACCAAAGCGGTGTTAAAAAATATATCACCGAAATAATCGCCGAAAACCTCCAGCTCGGACCCAGAACTATGGGAACTCAAGGAGCCGGCGGTTTCGCTTCACGGAACGAACCATCGACAGGTGTTAAAAATTACCAGTCGCAAGATCCAGTTGAATCACGGCCAAATCTTTCAGGACAGATGCCTATAAAAGACAGCGACATACCTATAATAGACGAAAACGAACCGATGCATTCAGGAATAGAAGAGGATGAAATGAAAATAAAAGAAGAAGACCTGCCATTTTGACGGTCCGAAGGGACCGGAAATCCTGAGCCCAGAAAAATAAAGGGTTAATAAAATTTACTTATATGGAATGCCAATTTTGTCAGGAAAACATAGACAGAATAGATTATAAAAACACTCAATTCTTAAGGAAGTTTGTAACTTCCCAGTTTAAGATTGCAACATCTCGAAGAAACAAGCTTTGCAATAAACATCAACGGAAAATAGCAGAAGCAATAAAACTCGCCCGATACATGGCATTGATGCCATACACCCGAAACCAAACTGTGAAATAATTATTCTCGGACCAGAGATCTTAGTCAAACCAGAGAAGATTTAAATTTTTTTAAAAAAAATCTGCCCCGAGAAATCATGTAGAGATTCCAAACGAAACAGAAAAAGTGACGCTGCTAGGGGACTACTCTTCCTTCCATGCATGCATGGAAGGAAGAGATGGAAAAGTGACAGTCAAGATCATAGTGGCAATCAAGCACACTTTTCTTATTACTCCCCTAGCATCTCTTTAAGTATATCATATCGCACTATACTTTGTCAATAGCTGATAGACTCACCAAAATACCACACAAAAACCGCCATTTTGGGCGGTTTTTGTTATTTTATAAGGTCTTGTCGACGAAGTACGATGCCACTATTACAGACCCACACCACAACAGGCGGGCTAAAAAATTAAGCGGAGCAGATTATCTCCCAAGAGTCCTCCGCAGACGAGAAAATTTATGAAAGTGAATCGGATCTATCCGGAATAACGAGGTCGAGCGCCAAGCTTTAGCTTGGAGGCAAACGAGGGTCACCTGTTATTTCGGGAACATAGATCCAGATGAGCTGATGAAATTTTCAAAGACGAGGACCAGGACGGATTGGGAGATAATCTGCGAAGCGCCTCTATGCTTCCAAAACCGCGGCGGCTTTTATTTTAGTGACAATCTCTTTTTCGACTTTAGGGTTTTCTTTAAGAAATTGACGAGAACCCTCCATTCCCTGACCGAGTTTATGTTCGTTAAAGTTATACCAACTTCCGGCCTTGGAAACTACGCCATATCTAACACCCGCATTCACCACATCGGCGTATCTTGATATGCCTTCATTATATAAAATATCAAACTCGCAAGTTCGAAATGGCGGAGCGACTTTATTTTTTACTATCTTAACTTTTGTGCGGTTGCCGACAATTTTTTCTCCAGCTTGGATTTGAGCTGAACGCCTGATATCAATCCTGACCGAAGAATAAAATTTTAATGCCATGCCTCCGGTAGTCGTTTCCGGATTGCCGAACATGACGCCGATTTTCATTCGAAGTTGATTAATGAAAATTACCGTCGTATTTGACTTTGCCACAATTGCTGTAAGTTTTCTCAATGCATGAGACATTAACCTCGCCTGAAGACCCATATGCTGTTGATCCATTTCGCCTTCTATTTCCGCCCGTGGAGTAAGAGCGGCAACGGAATCAACAACAATTACATCCACACCACTCGATTTAACCAAAGTTTCAACAATATCCAACGCCTGTTCACCCGTATCAGGCTGGGAGATAAGGAGCTGTTCTATGTTTACGCCTATCTTTTTGGCGTATTCCGGGTCTAAAGCATGCTCCGCATCAACATAAGCGGCAATACCGCCGGTTTTCTGGGCTTCAGCGACAATGTGAAGACAAAGGGTCGTTTTTCCGGAACTTTCGGGGCCGTAGATCTCAATAATTCGCCCTCGAGGCACACCGCCAACACCAAGAGCAATATCAAGAGACAATGATCCTGTGGAAATTACATCAACATCAACTTTTTTAACCTGACCCAAACGCATTATCGAACCTTCGCCATATTTTTCCTGAAGCTCTTTTACCATAAGATCGACCTGGTTTGTTTTTAGCTTAATTGAAGAATTTGCTTTTACTTCACTCGTTTGTTTTTTTACCATAAATTTTTCCCCTCCAATATTATTAATCTCAATACCTTATCAAAATAAAAACCCTGACACAAGTCAGGGATTTTTTAAAAAAGAGGTATTAACAAAAACTGCCAGTTTTTTTAATTTTCCTCAATTTTTTCCTCGCAATCTTTGCAACGAATTGCGAAGGGCAAAGCCTTCAATCTTTTTTCTGAAATTTGCTCTTGGCATTGGGAACACTCTCCGTAAATCCCCGAGTCCAAACGCAAAATAGCTTCGTTGATTTTTTTCAAAAGTTCAGTCTTTTTTTCAATAAGTGAAAATTCAACATCTTCACAGATCCCAAAATCTGAACTTTCTATTCCACTTGACCGGGTTTCATTGTCAAGCGACCTTCTCCTTTCGGTTTGGTCCCTATGTTCTTTTTTCTTTTTATTTATTTCTTCTTCAATTTTTTGATGAAATTTAATTAAATTTTGGCGTAAATCATCTCTTTTTTTACTGTCCACTACGTTTTTCCTTTTTCAAAAAACTTATCGTGACTATTTTATATCACAATTCCAATAAAAAAGCAATGTCGAAACATTGCTGGATTATTATTTCTCCACCGGTCCGAATATATCGTCCCGATACGCCCTACAGCCAAGTTCAAATTCATCTCTTGTAACATTCTCCGAGTCGGGATATTTGCCAGTATGGCCGATAGTATTCTTGAGCAATCTCGACACGCCGGCCCAGCACAAGTTATGGCCTTTCTGGTCGGCCAATATCTCCAATTCAGTCCGCCAGCGTTTTAGTGTCTCTTGCGCCTCGCTTGCTTCAGTTGATTTTCTCATTAATTCAATCGTCAGTTCAGTATTTCGTTTTTTAAACCTTTCTATCTCTTGTTGAAATCTCTCAATCTCCCATTGGAATTCTTCTCGTTCGGTAGGATATTGAGTAGCCAAATATTCTCCTAAATCAAAAAGTGCTGCCGTATAAAATAGCACACGCCCACACAAAGTAAAACACCCCGCGGAAACACGAAAAAATTAACACATAGGAGCGAGACCCCATCTCCATTTGAGGCCGCTTGGTTCCCGCGGGTAACATAATGATTAAGTTAACTAATAATTTGCTTAATAAACAAATTTAGGCCGGAAAATCCTGAAAGGAGGAACGAGTGCCAAAATTTGTTAACCAAATTGAAAGTTAATTTAATCATTTGTCCGTTCTCGGAGTGGTCTCCTGGCGGTGCTTTAGCCCGCCAAGGAACTCTGTTGGAGATCCGGAGGACGTAACCAATAGGCCGACAAATGGGGATGGGGTTGAGCGCTACTATTCTTTCTCTTCCTCCGGCGTATCCGCTGAAACAACTGTCGCCTCGGGTACAATATCTACTTGCGCAGGCATGTCTGCTCTTGCCGCATACACTTCTCTTGGTTTGGCTCCATCTCCGGGACCGATAATTCCGTTTTCTTCCAAAAGATCCAATAATCTGGCGGCTCTTGCATAACCAACACGCAGACGCCTTTGCAAAAGCGAAGCTGAAGCCTTGCCGGCTAAAATGACCGTTTCTTTTGCTTCACCATACATATCATCATCAGCGCCGTCATCGTTTCCGGAAAAGCCTCCTCTGGCAATTGAAGCGGCATCAAAATCAACCCTCAAATCATCCCCCTCTTTTTCCATTTCCAAATCTTCAGCTTGAGTTTTTATAAAATTAACGACATCTTTAACTTCTTTTTCTGTAACCATGGCTCCTTGCAAACGTCTTGGTTTAGCAACATCACCAGCCAAGAAAAGCATATCTCCTTTACCTAATAACTTTTCCGCTCCGGCCATATCAAGGATAGTTCTTGAATCAATCTGACTGGCCACCTGAAGAGCGACACGGGAAGTTATGTTTGCTTTTATTAAACCGGTAATGACCTCAACGGATGGTCTTTGAGTTGAAAGAATAAGGTGGATACCAACCGCTCTGGACATTTGAGCCAAACGAACAATAGCCGCTTCAACATCACGTCCATAAGAAGCCATCAAATCAGCTAATTCATCTATGACTATCACAATAAAAGGCATTACAGACTCGTTCTTTTCGGACATTTTTGCATTGTAAGAAAGAATGTCTTTGGAACCGCTTTTTGAAAGAATGTCATATCTTCTATCCATTTCCGAAAGAGACCACTTAAGCGCCCCTAAAACTTTTTTGTTGTCGGTAATAACGGGAGTAATAAGATGAGGTATTTCGTTATAGAGCGTTAATTCAACACGCTTGGGATCAACCATGATAAATTTTAAGATTTCCGGAGAATATTTGTATAACATGGACAAAAGAATAGTATTGATGCTAACTGATTTTCCGGTGCCAGTTGCTCCAGCAAGCAAAAGATGAGGCATTTTTTCAAGACCAGCAAAAACAGGATTTCCCGAAACATCTCTACCCATAGCCAACGGTAGTAAATATTTGGATTTTTTGTATTCTTCATGTTCAAACATGTTTTTCAAACCAATAAGCGCCACTTTTTTATTCGGCACCTCAATACCGACAAGAGACTTGCCCGGAATAGGAGCTTCTATCCTTATCGGATATGCGGCAAGAGCCAAAGACAAATCAGGCTGAAGAGCGGCGATTCTTGAAAGTTTCATACCTACGGCCGGACGAAGAGTAAACTGGGTTACCGTTGGCCCGATAGAAACTTCGCCCATTTCAACATCAATTCCAAAATTAGATAAAGTTCTTTTGATTACGGTAGCATTAGCATTAATATCCCCCGTTACTGCTTCTTCCTGATCTTCATGAAGTAAATTAAGAGGCGGTAATGTCCACTTGCCTTTTTTAAAACTCTTGATTACAAAATCTTTTTCTTGTTCAGGCGCTTTAACTTTAGCCAGCACTGGTCTTACTTCTGGCTTTCGATTGGAGTCCACAATCTCGTTTCCTTTTTTAATTACCACTTTGTCTTCAGGCTTTGAACCCTCCTCTTCGTTTTTAACCGCCAAACCGTAAATCGGGATATTTAAAGAAACCAGAAGAGCGATGATGGCAACCGCTAAAAATATTATCAAAGACGCTCCGAAGCCAACTAATGCAAGGAGGGGGAAACCCAATATGACTCCCAAATAACCTCCCTGGGTAATTCTATCGTCAAAACTTCCATTGCCGAATATATAAAAAATAGCAAGGATAGCCAAAACAAATAAAAATATGCCAAATACGGCGCTAAAATAAATCCGACGGGAAATTGATTTGAAAAATGAAATTCCCAACAATAACAAAGCAAGCGGGATAATAAAAAATCCCCACCCAAAAAGAGATCTGGCAAAAATATTAAAACCTTCGCCGGCCCAACCTGCTTTCCCGATAAAACTCAATAGAACCAAAACCGCCATGATAAAACTCACGATTCCCCAGACGCTATTCTTGGTTTCTTGGGAAATATCAAACTTCGGTTCGATTTCTTTTCTTGATGTTTTCTTTGTTTTGTCTTTCTTTTTGCGTCGTCCCATGCGATTAGTATATTTGAGTTAATTATATAGCATTAGATGGAATTAAATCAAATCGTTTTCAGAAATAAAAAAAACCGGGCGTCGGAGCGCCCGGTGAGGATGTGTACTGGGTGGGTACATCGGTAACACTTTTGAGTAATTAGTTTCGAATTGAATTGGCGTCAAATAATTAAGGGATTGATGAGGACGGTAAAAGTTGTATTCAACCAACCATTCAGTAAGCTCTCTGTTAAATATAACACAGTCGTTAGTAAGATGGCCAAGAGCAATGAACTCATCCTCTAACGTGCGATTGAATCTCTCGTCAAAGGGGTTGTCTTTAGGTGTCTTGACTCTTGAATAGTATCGTCCCAATCCAAGTTGCTCAACAGCTCCCTCAAAGTATTTGGCAAACTCACTTCCATTATCCGTCTGGATGTTTTCAATCTTGCCGTCCAAGAGATAGAAGATCCTCTTTAAGAAGTCGGCGGCATAGGCAGAGCCATGGCCGGAATACATCCTGGCAAAGGCAATCTTGTTATGGATGTCTATGCCGGTGAGGATATATCTCCTGTATCCGTAGACGTTAAGACAGATGGTGTCTATGGCGATGAGAAAACCGGACCGGGGTTCTTTTTGAAGTTCGGTTATCCTTTTCTTGGCATGGGCCTTCTTTCTTTTGGCCTGGGTCATTTTGTTTTTCTTGGGATTGTAGTAGAGACCGTGTTTTTCAATAACCCTCTGTATCTTCCATGAAGACATAGCTTCTTCATATGTTCTAGTATATATGATAGCGAGTTTTATCTTGCCGTAACGGATGTATCTTTTTCGCAGGAGAATAATCCGACGTTCTTCCTCCATGGTCACTTGCCATTGCCTGGTAGTTTTAGGCCTCCTGGAACGATCCTCAAGAGTAGTTAGATTGTTAGGGTCGTACAACTTCCTCCATTTGTGGAATGTTTTGGGAGCGATACCGAAGTATCGACAGGTCTGAGCCACCGTATTATGATCTCTGTTATGGTAGTCCATCCACTTAAGACGCTGTCTGGCTTGTTTTGAGATGTCCGAAAGCTGTTCGACCTTGGGTAAGACGTATTGAATACTCATACCTTCAATATATCTTTCAATGCCTAGTTTTTGAAATATTAAAAGGTCATTTTTACTTATCTTTTCCATAAAAAAGAGACACATCAGAAGTGTTACCGATGTATCTCATCTTTTGCATACACCAAAAAACGGCTTTTTAAGCCGTTTTTTGGTGACTCTTTGCAAATCTATTCTGGCGGCTAAAAAATCATCCTTTTCAAGATATAAATTGAAAAAACCCAAAAGACCAGTACCGACAAAGTATTTAGTCAGAAGGAGAACAAGTTATTCCACGACCGTTTCGTTAAATCCGGTTCCCGCCGGTATCAAACGGCCGATAATAACATTTTCTTTCAAACCTCGAAGATAGTCCTCTTTTCCCATAATGGCGCTTTCTATTAAAATACTTGCCGTTTGTTGGAACGAAGCGGCAGAAAGGAAACTGTCAGTAGTCAGAGCGACTTTTGTTATGCCCAACAGCAGTTGTTCAAAGGTGGCTTCTGTTTTTTTGTTTTCTTTGGCTTTTATGTTTTTCTGCCATAATATTTTTTTCTCAACTACATCTCCTGATACAAATTCTGTATCTCCGGGATCCAAAATCTTAACTCTTGAGAACATTTGTCTGGTAATCAACTCAACGTGCTTATCATTGATACTATCTCCTGTCGGGAAATAAATACCTTGAACTTCTCTGATAATATATCTGGCGACAATATCTACGCTCTTATCGGTTGTGGCAAAAAGTTCTCTTAAGTCCACATGTCCTTCGCTTAATTGCTGGCCTTGAGAAACCAAATCTCCGACTGAAACCAATATGGTGAGGTTGGGGGCAACGGTAAATTCTCTTTTTTCTCCGCTTTCAGCTATCTCAATAGCAATAATTTTGTTTTTGCCGATATCTTGAACAGCCAAAACCTTACCGTCAACATCAGAAATAAACGCCTTAAAAGTAGGTGGCCTGACTTCAAAAACTTCTTCAACTCGAGGCAAACCCATGGTAATATCGGCGCCTGCCGCCATAGCTACACCTCCGGTGTGGAAGGTTCTCATGGTCAGCTGGGTGGCCGGCTCTCCGATGGCTTGAGCTGTAACGATACCAACAGCTTCTCCGGTTTTTATCATTTGGTTTTTAGAAAGATCGTATCCGTAGCAAAGACGGCAAATTCCGTTAATTGACTTGCATTTTATTGGGGACCTAATTTTAATTCTGGTAAGTTTTATTTCTTCTATCTTTTTTGAGGCCTCTTTATCAACCACTTTGTTTTTCTTGACTATCACCTCTCCCTTTTCGTCAACAACATCTTCCATCACAACTCGGCCCTTTACTCTTCGGCCTAATGATTCTCCACTAAATTTTGCATCTTCTGCGTAGAGCATGAAACCTTCTTTATCTTTACAATCATCTTCAGAAATAACGACATCCTGCGCAACATCAACCAATCGTCTCGTTAGATAACCGGCAGAAGCAGTTTTCAAGGCAGTATCTACCATTCCTTTTCTAGCTCCGTGAGTAGAAATGAAATATTCAAGAGAAGTAAGACCTTCTTTCAAGGAATTTTTTACCGGAAGTTCAATAAATTCTCCGGCAGGATTGATGAAAATGCCTCTCATTCCCATCATCTGATCCAAAACCGACCAATTTCCCCGAGATTTAGAATCAACAATAAGAAACGCCGGGTCTTGATCCGAAATTTGCTTTTTCACTAATTCGGAAAGCTTGGATTTTGTTTCATTCCATATTTCTATAGATTTGGATCTTCTTTCATGTTCAGTCAAAAGACCGTCTTCATAAAGCTGTTGATTTTCTTCAACAAGCTTTTCAGATTCTTTAATTATTTTGGGTTTTTCGGAAGGAATCTTTAAATCATTCAGGCCCCAAGAAACACCGGAGATTGTCGCGTAGTGAAATCCGAGATCTTTAATTTTATCTAAAAACTTAACGGTTGTTTCTTCTCCATATTCATCCCATATATCAGAGCTGATCATTTTCAAATCCGGCTTGGTTAAAATCCTATTTACATATAAATGACCCTTGGGAAGAGTTTTGTTGAATATCATTCTACCCGGAGTCGTTTCTATCATTTTTGATTCTTTATTTTCAATCTTTTTTTGTTGCAAAGATTCCGATGTTTCAAAATCACCGAAAACATTCTCATCTAAATCATGATTCGGATTAGGAATTTTTATCAAAGCTCTTAAGTCAGTAAAGTCATTCTCAAAAGACAAAAGAGCTTCATAGCGGGAAGAGAATCTTTTACCTTCGCCTCTTGCCCCCTTTAAAACACTTGTAAGATAATAAATCCCGAACGACATATCGTGACTGGGAGTGGCTACCGGTTCGCCTGTGGCCGGTTTCAATATTCCATGACTGGCAAGCATCAGATCTTTTGCCTCTTTTTGAGCTTCATTAGTTAACGGCAAGTGAACAGCCATTTGGTCTCCGTCAAAGTCAGCATTAAAAGCATGCACGGGCATGGCGGATACCTTTATTGCCTTGCCTTCTATAAGCACCGGCTTAAAAGCCTGAACCGATAATCTATGTAAGGTCGGAGCTCGGTTAAGAAGAACTAATTTTTCATGCATCGCTTCTTCCAACGCCGCCCAAACATCCGGTGTTTCCTGATCCATCAAACGGGTGGCTGATTTTATATTATGAGCAAGCTCTTTTTTTATAAGAATTCCAATAACAAAAGGCTTGAATAATTCCAAGGCCATATGTTTAGGCAATCCACATTCAGCGATCCCGAGTTCGGGTCCGATAACAATAACTGAACGACCCGAATAATCGACTCTTTTTCCCAACAAGTTTTGTCTAAATCTCCCCTGTTTTCCCTTTAACATATCAGCCAAAGATTTCAGAGCTCTTTTTTGGCCGGTAGAAGCCGCTGTGGTAACTCCCACACCTCTTCTCATGGAATTGTCTATTAAAGCATCAACCGCCTCTTGAAGCATTCTTTTTTCATTCTTAGTAATGACTTCCGGCGCTTTTAATTCAAGCAAATGTTTCAGACGGTTGTTTCTGTTTATAACCCTTCTATAAAGATCGTTCAAATCAGAAGTGGCGTATCTTCCGCCATCAAGAGGAACCATTGGGCGCAACGCGGGAGGAATAACCGGAAGAGTTGTTATAATGCTCCATTCAGGACGAATACCTGCTTTAAGCATGCCCTTAGTAAATTTAAGTCGGCGAATAACTTTTTTCTGCTCTAAAGGATTTATTTCGTTTTTTAAATCTTCTTCAAGTTTTTTTATAAGATCTTCAAGGTTGATTTCTTCCAATAAATACCTAACCCCTTCAGCTCCTATTTTAGCCTCAAACACTTCTCCATATTTCAAAGATAGATTTCTAAAATCAAGCTCGGAAATTATCTGATATTTTTTAAGATTTTTTAGATTATTTTTCTCCCGATCTCTAAGTTCTTTCAAGTTTTCTTCCTCTTCTTCGTTTTTAGAATTTTTAAATTGAGACCTGAATTCTGATTCAATTCTTTTCATCGCCTCAACTTTCAAATCCTCATTAACTTTAGTGATAATATAGCTTGCAAAATAAACAACTTTTTCTAAGTCTGGAAGAGAAACGCCTAAAATAGAGGCAATTTTTGACGGCACTCCCCTTAAAAACCAAATATGAGCAACCGGAGAGGCTAATTTAATATGACCCATTCTTTCTCTTCGGACTATCGATCGGGTAACCTCAACGCCGCACCTATCGCAAATTATTCCTTTATATCGTATTCTTTTGTATTTACCGCAATAACACTCCCAATCTTTGGTGGGCCCAAAAATGGCCTCGGAAAAAAGTCCTTCCCTTTCCGGTTTTTGAGTTCTATAATTTATAGTCTCGGGTTTAGTGACCTCTCCATAAGACCAAGACATAATATCTTCCGGAGATGCGAGTTTGAGTTTTATTGATGATAAATACATTCCGTTAGAAATTAATCAAATCGTCCATCTCTTTAGACTGATGGCTGATTGTGTTTATTTTGTTATTTTTTAAGTTTTTCATGATTGTTCGTAATTTATAACCAGATTATTTTTCAAGCAATTCCACATTTAAAGACAAGCCCTTAATTTCTGACAACAGCACCTTGAAAGATTCCGGCAGGTGAGGCGCTTTTATCTCTTCTCCGTTCACAATAGATTCATAAGTTTTTGCCCGACCCAAAACATCATCCGATTTGATAGTCAACATTTCCTGCAAAGTATGGGCGGCTCCATAACCCTCCAAGGCCCACACTTCCATTTCTCCGAATCTTTGACCACCAAATTGAGCCTTACCCCCCAAAGGCTGTTGGGTAATTAACGAGTAGGGACCGATGGATCGCATGTGCATTTTATCTTCCACCATGTGGATTAATTTCATAAAATAAGTAAGACCGACATGACATTTTTGTTCATAGGGCAGTCCCGTTTTCCCGTCGTAAAGCTGAACTTTTCCATCAACAGGAAGCCTGGCTTTTTTTAGTTCATTCATTATTTCTTCGTCTGTCGGACCCGCCATTGCCGGCGTTGCGGCTTTGTAGCCGTTCTTTTTTACAGCGATGCCAAGATGCGATTCTAAAACCTGTCCAATGTTCATACGGGATATGATACCCAAAGGACTCAAAACAATATCAACCGGCGTACCGTCTTCTAAAAATGGCATATTTTCTTCGGGTAAAATTACGGAAACAACACCTTTGTTTCCGTGTCTTCCGGCGAGTTTGTCGCCAACCTGTATTTTTCTTAATTGAGCGACTGAAACCTGGATTTTTTTGATAACCCCAACATCAAGTTTGTCTCCCTCATCTCTGGAAAATACTCTCACACCGACGACTCTGCCTTGTTTGCCGTAATCCAATCTCAAAGAGGTATCTTTTACATCTCTCGATTTATCTCCAAATATAGATCTCAACAATCTTTCTTCGGCAGTAAGATCGCTTTCACCCTTTGGAGAAATCTTGCCGACTAAAATATCTTGAGATCTGACTTCAGCTCCGACTCTGACTATCCCATCGGGGTCAAGATCATTTAATCTTTCCATTGCAACATTCGGAATATCATAGGTAGTAATCTCTGGACCAAGCTTGGTCTCCCGAACGTCAATTGAATAGTCTTCGATATGAATCGATGATAAAACATCTTCTTTTACCATTCTTTCAGAAAGAACAATCGCATCTTCAAAATTTGCCCCCTCAAAAGACAAATAAGCGACAATGAGATTTTTCCCAAGGGCCAATTCTCCATCTTGTGTTGAAGGGCCGTCAGCCAACACTTGTCCCTTTTTTATTTTTTCTCCCTTCTTTACTAAAACTTTCTGATTTAAACATGTAAAGGCATTGGATTTAACAAACTTTAAGAGATCAAACTTGCGCTCTTTCCCTTTGTCAGTCTTCAATACTATATGAGAAGCATCAACCTCCTTAATGACCCCCGAATCAGAAGCCAAAATAATCATACCGGAGTCCTTGGCCACTTTTTCCTCCAAACCAGTTCCAACATAAGGAGATTCGGGTTGCAACAAAGGCACAGCTTGTTTTTGCATATTTGAACCCATCATAGCTCTGTTGGCATCATCGTGTTCTATAAAAGGAATAAGGGAAGTTGAAACAGAGAACTGTTGCCTTGGAGAAACGTCCATATATTCTATCTCCTCCGGTTCAGCCGTCCCCGGCTCTCCGTGCAAACGAGCAACCACTTTTGTTCCAATGAGTTTACTGTTTTCATCAACTTTGGCTCCAGCAGAAGCGATTATATATCTTTCTTCCTCAACTGCGTCCATATATTTAAAATCATCAGTAACTTTACTGTTAGTAACCTTTCGATACGGAGTAAGAATAAATCCAAGATCTGAGATTTTCGCATACATAGCCAAATGTCCAACCAATCCTATATTGGGACCTTCCGGGGTGGCGATGGGGCATATTCTTCCATAATGCGAAGGATGAACGTCGCGAACTTCAAAACCAGCTCTTTCTTTTACTAAACCTCCGGGACCCAAAGCGGACAACCTCCTTTTATGTTCAAGTTCAGACAATGGGTTATGCTGATCCATGAATTGGGATAATTGACCGGAAGCAAAAAACTCTTTTAAAGCCGCCACAAACGGCCTGGCATTTATGAGTTGAGAAGGGAGCACGGAAGAAATTTCTGAAGTGCTTATTCTGTCTTTTATAATTCTCTCCATTCTTGTAAATGAAACCCTCAAACGATCTTGCAAGAGTTCGCCCAATGTTTTAACTCTCCTGTTTCCAAGATGATCAATGTTGTCAGGTTGAGCGTTCGGATTATTGTTGAGCTTGATAATTTCTTTTAGAATGTTGATGATGTCTTCTTTTCTTAAAATTCTATTTTCCGATTTTTCCAAATCTAATTCTTCAACAAATCTTTTATTCATTCTGAATCGGCCGACCTTGGAAAGATCGTATCGAGAAGGATTAAAGAAAAGATTGTGAATCATTTGTTTGGCGCTATCGGGCGTGGCCGGATCACCAGGTCGTATTCTTTTGTATAATTCTATTAAACCCTCATCTTGATTCGAAGAAGGATCTTGAAGCATCGTAGCTGTAATATACTTCACATTTTCATCTATATCGACATCAGCAAATATTTTCTTTATTTCTTCATCTTTTGTGATGCCAAAAGCCCGCAACATTGCCGTCGCGGCCACTTTTCTTTTTCTGTCTATTCTGCAAGAAATGACTCCATTAAATTCAGTCTCAAATTCAAGCCAAGCACCCCGAGAAGGAATAAGTTTGGCTCCAAAAAATCTCTTATAACGAGAAGTACGGGACATTGAAAAGAAAACACCCGGACTTCGAATAAGTTGAGAAATGACGACTCTTTCAACTCCATTGATAATAAAAGTACCCCTCTCTGTCATAAGAGGAAAATCTGCTAAAAATAATTCTTGCTCTTTATATTCCTCGGTTCTTTTGTTTCTTAATCCGACTTTGACCTTTAGAGACGCTTCATAAGAAACATTTTTTTCGATAGCGGTTCTTTCTTTATATTTTGGTTCATCAAGTTTAAAATCAATAAAACTAAGTTCCAATTCCTTTCCGGTCCAATCAGACACGGGAGAGACCTCTTTCAATAATTCCTTGAGCCCAACATCCAAAAACCACTTATAAGAATCCAGCTGAACTTGAACCAAATTTGGAGCTTCCAGTTTATCTATATCGAATTTAGAAAATATTTTTCGCATAAATGGCATCGGGCGGATGCTACATCCGATTTTATTATTTTAACAACCAGTTAGTTGTCTGACACCAAAACACACACGCCTTTTACTGTCGTGCTTGACGGATTTTTTAATATTAATTTACTCGATTGATTTTGGACAATTGCGGAGTCTATGATTTTTAGATTCTTAAATAATCATTATTTTCATTAAAATAACGAGCATTTAAGAATCTGCGAAAAAGCCTATTTACTTGTCTTTATCGCTTTAACAAAAGTTTCAACTATTCTATATGATGAACTATTTTTGTCAACCCCATTTTTAAAAAAAATCTTATTTTTGGCTTTTTTACTGCTTTTTTTAACGTCACGAGGTGAATTTTCAAGAATTCTCAAGGTCTTTAAAGACAATACATTTATTTTATTCCTTTTTAAAATTTTGTCAACAGAAGATATTAACAAGTCGTCGAGATTATTGTAAAATGTAAAATTAAGGTAATCTATCCTTTCTTTTCCTTCTTGAAGAATTAATTCAATCTCTCCCCTTTTTTCGGTAAAATTTATGATTAGGTTCATTTTAATTAGACAGATTATCGCTCCACCTTATCCCACGAAAACTGCATAAAACCCTGCTGGGTTTTTGCTCTATCTCGGCCCGTCGGCCTCCGAACGTTCTTCTTTGGGATGAAGGTGTCGCTAATTTAGAAAATCTATTTGTTCTTCGGGTATACCTTTCGAAAGAGCATAAGTTTTAACTTCTCTAAACGCCTTTTTATCATCTCGCTTAAAAACAAAAATTTTACCATTTTCACCGTCATCAGCTCCAAAAGCACAAATTACTTCGTCTCGACTATATATTGCGTATCCGTCCATATACCAAGGCTCTGGTCCTTCATAATGCTTGACCATCTTCTTTTGAACTTCTTTTATTTCGTCAAGCGTAAGATTAACTTCAATAAGGTAGCCCCAATTTTTATCATCTAAATAATCCAGTTTCTTAGGAGAAAATTGACTCAAAAAATTTGAATCCACAAGAGACCCCTCTACTACATGCATTACGTATTTTTTATCTTTATCCATAAATTTAACCATCAAATCCTTCACGCCACAAGCAAAGGCCTTGGTCATTTCAGACCATTTGGTTTCGAGGAGAACACAATGATTAAATTGATTGATAATTTGCTTATTCAACAAATTTGGGCCGGAAAATCCTCGAAGAGGAGGAACGGGATGCCCAAATTTGTTAAGCAAATTGAGATTAATTTAATCATTTGTCCGAAGAAATCCAATAGGTCAAAAATGACTAAGGCCAAGCTAACATCATCCGTACCGCTTAATACTCTGCAAAACTCCCAGTCCGGCCATTAAAGATATCATGTAACTGCCGCCGTAACTTAAAAACGGAAACGGCAAACCTGTAACAGGCATCAAACCTATATTCACCGAGGCAGCGACAACAGCGTGAGCCGATATAAAAATACTTATTCCTATAGAAAATAATTTTCCAAAATTAGATATGGCCAATCTGCCTATTAATAATGTTCTGTGAATTATAAAAGAAACTATAATCAAGATCAAGCTTACTCCTAATATTCCAAACTGTTCAGCCGCGGCGGCAAAAACAAAATCATTATGAGGCTCCGGAAGAAATCCAAGAGTTGCCTGCGAACCTTTCCCCAAACCATTCCCAAACCAGTGTCCTGAACCTATAGCTACTTGCGACTGAATAAGATTATATCCGGATCCGAGAGGATCAGCTCCCGGATTAACAAAAGAAATCAGTCTTTCTTTTTGATAAGGCTTAAGAGCTCCCGCCCAAGCACCATAAGAAATAACCACAAACAAAATCAACAAAAAGAAAAGATGTCTTTTGTTAATACCGGCCGCAAGAAGTATCCCCAGCCAAATTAAAGACAGTATTATGGCTGAACCGAGGTCTGGTTGAGCAAGCATTATCCCTACCGGAAAAATAAAATATATACCGGCGATTATTATATATTTGAATTGATTTATGTGAATATGACGTTGAGAAAAATATTTTGCCATCAAAATTATAAGAGTCAATTTAGCTAACTCCGCCGGTTCAAATGTAAAACGCCCCAAAACTATCCAAGCATTAACTCCCCTGACTGACTGGGAATAAAAAGTAAGCAAAAGAAGGAAAAGAGACAAAAAATAAAGTGCTAAAACTGGAAAAGAATAATTTCTTAAATAACGATAATTAACAAAAGATAAAATCACCATCAACCCCAAACCGATTACCACGAAAATTGCATGTTTAACAAACAAGAAATTAAACCCGATTATTCCATACATGTTTATCACTCCAAAAAAAGAAATCGCCGCTATTGCGGCTAAAAGCGGGATATCCAAATCCTTAAACAGGGTCTTAATAAAATTCTTGAAATCTCTCTTGCGTTCCATAGTTTTTTATAAAATTTGAATTTTCAAATAAATTAGTGGAAATTTGAACATCAACTTTAGCAACATCGGGAACTTCTGATAACCAAGACATTCTATAAGACCTTTCTGTTTTTGACAAAAGAGTCCGTATTTCAGTCTTATTCACTCCGACAATTTTATTGTTGTTTTCGGTTTCATTTGAAAACAATATAACCAAGACCTCCGCTTTGTCAAAATCATAATTAGAATCGTTAAACACAACTCCTTCAAAAAAACCGCCGGAAATTAAATTTGTAAAATCTCCTCTTCTGTTTATCAAATTAATTTCACCGGATGGAATGTTTAATTTTTCCCATTTAACTGAGGTGATTTTTAAATCCGCAGCAACCGCTTCTTTCCCGCCAACAAAAGAATCTTCATCAAAAAGAAGCGAAGTTAATACGATGTATTTTGTCTGACCCGGTAATATGTAAGTAACGCCCTGTCTTGTCCCCAAACCGGAAAAAGTAATCGAATATGTTATTTCGGACGCACCATAAGAAGTATTGGGATTAAACATTCTGGCTATAAAATCATAGTCTCCCCGTCCTATCTGAAATAATTTTTCTTCAGAAATTTCAAGAGGCTTGAAAGGTTCCTGGCAAGAAAAACCGCAAGCCAAAGTTCCACAATCCACACCTTCTTCTTTTCCATTTTGAATTCCATCAAAACAGGTTGCCTCTATCAAAAAAAATCTATCAAAAATGGAATAAAAAATACTACCTGAAACAAAAATAAAAATTAGTCCGATAATAATCTGTTTTTGCAATCTTCCAATCATGAAGTCATTATAAGATTTTTAATGAAAATAAAAAAGCCTGCCCATCGGCAAGCAAAATTTTATGGAGAAAATTTTGTTACAGTTGATACAATTAATCCGCACTTATCGCATTTCAAGATATTGCCCCTTAAAGAAATAATCTTTTTTTCGGGGTGTTTACATTCTTTTTGCGATTTTTTAATCAAATCTTTTCTTTTTTTGCAAAGATCTGAAATCTTTTTATCGACTTTTCTAATTTCTTTTTTTACTTTCCTGAACATTTCAGGGATCTCTTTTCAAGAAAAACTTCCTTTAATATTACTACAAAAAAAACATTCTGACAAGAGTAAAAAAAATATATTTATATAGAACCCGGGTGATTATAATCAGTGTAGGGGGGGGCTACCTACTTTCGCCAAGTAATCTCGACTATCCCCGCACCAAAACAAGCATATGCCAACTCATCCTTCAACATATGGCATAAAGAAAAATGCTTGTTTGGTGACGGGGCTTCGCATGGGTCTTTTAGCTTCTGAGCCTGCCCCGCACCGAATGAGCAAAATAGAGATTGTAAACAGTGTAGAGGAGTTACCTACTTTCGCCGAGTAATCTCGACTATCATGGGCCACGAGAGATTTCACTTCTGAGTTCGGAATGGTATCAGGTGGAGCACTCTCTGTATAACTCCTTTACACTATCTGCAAAACTTTGCTCATTCTGGTGCGGGGTTCGGTATGGGATCAGGTGGAGCATCCACAGTATAGCCCCCTTACACTAACTACAAACGTGTTTTTATCTAAACAATCAAAAATCGCCAAGTCAAAAACTCAACAAAATTAATTTTTTATAATCAATTGTTTTTTCAACTTGAATAAACATTTAAAAGAAACTTAATTCTACAAGGAATTACCGACCTTTTGGGTCTTACTCATTTTTACATGAAGATTTATTAGTAGTTCTCGGCTCAACACATTACTGTGCTTACACCTGAACCCTATCAACCTCGTCATCTACAAGGAATCTTTAGGACTTGCGTCCCTTGAAGTCTAATCTTGGAGCCTGCTTCGCGCTTAGATGCTTTCAGCGCTTATCAGAACCGAACATAGCTACCCAGCACTGCCGCGGGCGCGACAGCTGGTACACCAGAGGTTCGTTCATTCCGGTCCTCTCGTCACAACAGAGATTCTTAGAGCGGCTAAAGCACGCTCAAAAAAACTTCTCCGATCTTCTTATATCACTATAAGTGCAGACTATATCTTTCTCCTCCGCCAATCGGCGGATCGGAGATCGGCATATTATAGAAGCTAAAAAACTTCTATCCGTCCTTCGCTTTATACAAGCTCAGGAACAAGTCGTTACGGGGTCAAACCCAACATTGAATATAACTCTTCTCGCGTTTTCTTTCTTTTAGTTACGTAATTATGTTCTTGGATTTTCAGAATACAATCAATCAGTTTTCGCCATTGCGAATCTTTCGGTTGATCGTTTTTCAATAATATCTCCAGAGCGCAATACATGGCCTTTGCCTGCTCTTTTTTGAATTTAATGAATGGCAGCAAGTTTTTGATAATATCTCGAACCTGCTTAAATCCATTAATTCGCAATTCAGACATGCCATCATTACGCTTGGAAACATAACCTATTCCAAGCTTATTACGTATCCAATGAAGCGGAGTTTCGTGCCGTCCATCTTGATAAAAACAGATCGTGCACATAATCCGCCATTTCTTTTTCCCATCGCCTCGTTTCTTGATTTGAAGCATTAAGCTTCCGTCTCCATCAAGAAAACCAGCGATATAAGCTAAATCAATATTAGATCGACTTCCCACGGTATTGTCTTAATTAATTCTCTGGTCCTCAAGTAAATTGTACTATTATTCTTGGACCTAAACAATAATAGTTATCAACGGATCCAGAGCAACTAAGATTCCACCGTTATTAGCCGAGTTGTCATCGCGAATTACTTCGCGAAGTAGCAATTCTTTACTAGGAACAACCCTCCTCAAACTTCTACGCCCGTACCAGATATGGACCAACCTGTCTCACGCTATAAGAAATAATAAATATCTTATTGGACTATACCTTATTCCAGTTTACTGGAACCCAACGTTTTATAATTGTTTCAAACAATTATCCGCTCTTATTAAGCGAGTCTCTACGGGGTTAATGTACGTTTTAATCGTTTCTTTGAATAATTAAATTCTCGAAACGCATCAATCAATTTTAACAAAGCCTCAAAACCTTCTCGATTCTCTATCTTGTCTTTCTGATTAAGGATCTGGAGCATTAACACAACTTGCCTTTTCTTTAAAATTACAAATGGTTGAACAAGCTTGAGGAATTCCCTTACTTGGTTGATTCGACCAATAATATATTCGGAAATCCCATCTTTTCGCCTTCGCAAATGCCCCAACCCGATCAGGTTGCAGATCTGCATAAAATTAGGTTCGCTTTTTGTCGATTGGAATAATACTACATACGGAGCAACTTGATATCCATACCGATAGGTAGGATTCTTTTTTGCCTGCACATAAATACTTCCATCGCCGTCAAGAAATCCTGCGATGTATGCCTGTTGTTGAGACGTAATTGATTTCATACACAACTTCCCTCGGTATTATCCTAACATATGACAGGTTAAATTCAATGTTAGATTTCCACCGATATGAGTTGGTTTTCAATCTACATTTCTGTAGAAAGCCGCCGATGTGATGTCCTCCTCGGATTCAAACGGTTAGGAAGTCGAGATTTCTCAACTCCTTAACGGTTTGAACCCAGCTCGCGTACCCTTTTAATTGGCGAACAGCCAAACCCTTGGGGCCTTCTTCAGTCCCAGGATAGGGCGAGCCGACATCGAGGTGCCGAACACCGCCGTCGCTATGAACGCTCGGGCGGTACCAGCCTGTTATCCCCGGAGTAGCTTTTATCTGATGATCTTCTCCGCTCCTACGAGCAAGAGTCGGTTCACTAAGTCCTGCTTTCGCATCTGCGCGGCATATCCGCCTTGCAGTTAAGCTGGCTTTTGCCTTTACGCTATCGCTCCGATTTCCATCCGGAGCTAGCCAACCTTAATGAACGCCTCCATTACTTTTTAGGAGGCAAGTGTCCCACTTAAACTACCCGCCAGGCACTGTCTTGATGTAACCCTAAAAAGATATGATCACTAATAACCTAAAACTCTCCCATGGGCCTATTTCTAATAAGTTTCGTTACGAAACTTCAAGATTTAGTGCGAGTCTTGTTAAAAATCCTGAAGAATATCGGTGATATTCTGAAAGATTTTTAACAAGACTTAGTCTATATTCTGAAGTTACAGTAGAAATATTATTAGACAATAGGTCCATTACCAGGAGCTTATCGGGTAGTAGATTTTTGAAATGCGCCCTTGACGCAAAATCCTAAAACAATTCAAAAAATCACTATCCCGACTTACTTTTAGCTTATCTGATCTTTACCCTTTTGGGGTTACACCAGTTAGAGCTATAGATCTTAAAGATGAGTGTTTCATTGGCGCCTCCATTCCGACCGAAATCGAAATTTCAAAGGCTACTCACTACGCTACGCATTAAAACCCATAGGCCAATACCAAGCTATAGTAAAGCTTCCGGGGTCTTTCCGTCTTGGTACGGGTAGTCGGCATCTTTACCGACATTGCATTTTCACCGGGCTATTGGCTGAGACAGTCCCCCAGTCGTTCCGCTATTCATGCGCGTGGGAACTTACCCCACAAGGTATTTTGCTCTTGATGTTATCAATTTTTATTGACGGTCTACTTGACCCTGCATATCGCTATGCAGATCGGACTATATCTTATCGCTTCTCATTTTGACGCGAGAGGTCGATTCTAACGTATAGTCTCTGGGGACTTCCGATTAAGTTTATTTAATCGGGTTGCCTGCTGATTGTCCGCATCACCTCAAGGATTTTCACTTTCATACATCATAGTATAAAAGTACCCGAGGATACATTGCGGGGTTTCCAGTCCCGCACATCTTCCCCCATGAACAGCGCGTTCATGACGTGATGCACGGATTCCACAATTTGCCACACTCACAATATCTCGTTGCCAAGATATGCGGGATTGCGATTTGTAGCTACTCGCTACGCTCGCAGACAAATCGGGAACATATAGTTAGATTTTGTAAAAGCAGCTGAATATCCTACTTTTAGACAGTTCAATTCTTTTTATTAGTCTCGACATTTAAGTCGGACAGCCTCATAGTCGCCTATGAGATCGGACTATATCTTTACGCATTTACATGCGATGTCTGACGTATAGTCTCTGAGGATTCTTGAGATTTTTGATAATCAAGAAGGGAATATTTTCTAGTTCTGCCCTTTCCTTCATTAATCACTTCGCGAAGATTGATGACTTGTTCAAGACCATCTTTCGTGAAATGTCCATCCTTTCCTATAATTTCAATTATTTGTTTAAAAATAGAGAAATTCTTTTTCTTTAATTCGGAGAGAAATGGATATCGCTCAAAGAATGGAATTACAACTTCGTTCAACGACTTGAAGTCATTAACCGAATAATTCCAAACTCCATCTTTTCTTTGTTCAAGTCTTCCAACTCCGAAGTATTCACATATCAATTTAAGAGTTGTCGGATCTTTTTGAGCCACATTGAAAGTCAAATAGATCTTCCAACCAAATCGATATTCTTTTCTTGGAATTAGAGCAACATTGAAGCTTCCTTCGCCATCGACAAACCCACTAAAATAATGGGCTGTTGAGACGGGGATTTTCTCAAGTCTTTCCTGCTGATTGTCTGCACGAGAAGCATTTTTACGCATGATATATTATTATATCATTTCGTAGCTCTCGATTCTACAGAGTTTCCAGCAAATAGTCAGATTTTATAACTACAACTGTCGTTGTTTATAGTTACTGCCGTCGTTCACCGGCGCTTCGGGCGTTAGCACCCCGCTTTCGCTACGCGAAAGCAATTTAAATGTTTAAATATTTAAATATTAAGCTTTCGTAAAACGAAAGCGAGGCACCTCCACCGTTAACGTTCCGGCACCGGACAAGCGTCACCCCGTATACAGCGCCTTACGGCTTAGCACGGAGTTGTGTTTTTGATAAACAGTCGCCAGGGGTTCTTTAGCTGCGGCCAGACTTGAGTCTGGCAGGCCTTATACCGAAGGTACGGCCGCTTTTTTGCCGAGTTCCTTAGCCAATAATCACCCGTTCGCCTTGGTCTTCTCGACCTGCCTACCTGTGTCGGTTTACGGTACGGATCCGATTTTGTTAATTTTAGAGACTTTTCTTGGAAGCGCGCTTAACCAAATTTCACCTTACGGCAATTTTCAAGACGCTTGAGTTTGCCTTGCGGCAATTCACGGATTTTCCTGTGAACAACTCTTACGCTATGAACGCAAATCCAATAATGCGCTCAATCTACTGCGCTCCGTCATCCCGTCAAACAAAACCGAAGGGCCGGAATATTAACCGGCTTTCCATCGGCCTCCCCAACCCTTAAGCTGGGTTATCCTTAGGACCGCCTAACCCTCCGATGATTGCCATCGCGGAGGAAACCTCAGGCTTTCGGCGGACCGGTCTTTCACCGGTCTTGTGGTTACTCATCCCAACATTCTCCCTTCCTATCGCTCCACCATTCTTCACAGAATGGCTTCACTGCAATAGAAATGCTCCTCTACCGCTCCGCTCCGATTTCATTCCATGAATCGGAGCGAATATCTAAATATTTAAATATTCGCTCGTTTTCACGAAGTGAAAACGAAGCGGAACCCACAATTTCGGTACTATGCTTAGCCCCGTTACATTTTCGGCGCATTTTGCCTTCCGTCCGAAGACGGTTCGAGTAGTGAGCTGTTACGCACTCTTTAAAGGGTGGCTGCTTCTAAGCCAACCTCCTACCTGTCTAAGGCAAAAAACCTCCTTTAACACTTAGCATAAATTTAGGGACCTTAATTTGTGATCTGGGCTGTTTCCCTTGCGTCCATGAAGCTTTGCCCTCACAGACTCACTGGCACACATTACACGATGGTATTCGGAGTTTATTTGGTAAACCTACCCAAAAGGGCACGGCGAACCAATCAGTGCTCTACCCCCATCGCTACTGCATACCGCTGCGCCAAAACGCATTTCGGGGAGAACCAGCTATTACCAGGCTCGATAAGCTTTTCACTACGAACCACACCTCATCCGATGATATTGAGCAGTCAACCGGTTCGGGCCTCCACTTTTCTTTCGAAAAGCTTCACCCTGGGCATGGTTAGCTCGCCTGGCTTCGGGTCTTATCCAAACTGCACTGTTTCGCTAACGCTCGACAAGTTATAAAGTTTTTAAAGTTATAAAGTTTAAAAACTTTATAACTTTCCGCTTTTCAACTCGTGCTCGAACGTTAGTGAGACGAACGCGCTTTTAACACTCGGTTTCCCTATCCATTCGTTCCATAAGAACTTATAGTAGCAATTTAGATAAACTCGTTGGGTCATTCTTCAATAGGCACACCGTCACCACGCTTCACTTTCATTCCACGAAAATGAAGTGATATTTAAATGTTTAAATATGTTCACTTTCACAAAGTGAAAGTGAAGCGCAGCTCCGGCTCTTTGTAGGCATATGGTTTCAGTTACTATTTCACTCCCCTCACCGGGGTTCTTTTCACCTTTCCCTCGCGGTACTTGTTCACTATCGATCACTAAGAGTATTTAGCCTTATCCAGTAGTATGGACAAATTCACCCCGGACATTCTTATCCTGGGCTACTCAGGTTAAAGAGACTTTCGCCTCCAATGACACAGAAGTCCGAGAAGTTTTCGCTTACAGGGCTGTCACCTTCTTTGGCCGGCTGTTCCAAGGCCGTTCTGCTAACCTTCGGATTTGTAACTTCTTTTAAATCTTTTATATCGTAGACAAAATGCACGATATAAAAAATTCAAATGCATCATCCCTATTACCCCCACCGCTCCGATTTCATTCTATGAATCGAATCGATATTCAAATGTTTAAATATTTAAACTCGCTTCGTTTTCACAAAGTGAAAACGAAGCGGTAGGTTTAGGCTGTTCCGATTTCGCTCGCCGCTACTCACGGAATCTATTCTATTTATTTTCCTCTGGGTACTGAGATGTTTCACTTCCCCAGGTATGCTTCCGACATTGCTGTCGAATAATATGGGTTTTCCATATTGGGTTTCCCCGTTCGGACATTCCCGGATCGCAGGCCACTAACCGCCTCCCCGAGACTTATCGCAGGCACGCCACGTCCTTCGTCGCCTCTTAGTGTCAAGGCATCCTCCATACGCCCTTATACATGTTTAATCCGCTCAAATTCTGCTTTCGCAAGATTTTAACGAATAAATGAGTAATTCCTTGTAGAATTAAATTTCTTTTTACTTTGATGATTATTCTTATCCCGTTAGAAGTAAGTCGTTCTTTAGCGACCGTTAGTTCTAATGGGATTGATACTTTCTACCCGCTATCAAATTTTTAAGTTGCTTTCCGTTGGCATTCAACGATTAACTTCATAAAAAATTAATCGTTGAAAGCCAAAAAATTGTATATCCCTCGTCGCTCCGCTCACTCGGGATGATTTATAAATCAAAGACCGCCTTGAGGCGGCTTGTGCATACACGCTAAAAAAATAAGCTTGCATCAAGCGCCTTTTTTCATTTCTTTTATTATTATGGTCATCATTTCTATTGTCATGAAGTGTATCAGAAAGTATATCCACAAGTCAAGGATTGATTCGCTATGATATTCAAGTCTCTAAAAAACAGAAGGTTTTGAGGTAGAATTTTTTAAATTATTCCCTCGAAAGTCCGAAAAAACTCCTCATCGCTTCGGAAATATCGGCTGTTAAATCCGACTCTTTTTGAGGATTATTTTTAACTGAAATAAGGGGCGTTATTTCTCGATACAACTCAAATTCTCTGTCGTTTATAATATAAACTGCTTCAAAATAAAAACTTTTTTGCCTGAATGTTTCCTCGTCCGGAATCCATTGCCTATCGGCTCTTACTCCCGGAACAAAGTCTTTTAATTCAAAAACTCTTTTTTCATCATGCTTTCTTATTAAATTTGAAGTTATGAATTGTTCAAGCGTGATTTCGGTTATATTTTTAACTTTGTCAAAACCAAGATGGCCGTAAAAATCAAAAATTTGCGGACCAAAAATTCTTCTCTTAAATCTTTTATCCCCGACAATTTTGGTTATCCAGACTACAATATCATTTTCGGATCTAATCAAATCACCGTCATTAATTTCGGAAAGCCCATAAATCTTAGTCGGCTGAATTTTTTCCACTCTTGGTGTCGAAGTCGGAGAGACGACCGGAGATGAAATCGGTGATGAAATCTGAACAGGTTTGGATATAGAAAATTTAATTGATTTTTGAAAATCTATTTTTTGTTCTTGGATAGTTCTCTTTAAATTATGTTCATCGTCGTGGGTTCGGTTTAACAAATCAATCACCTCTTTTCGCAAACTCTCGATTGTTTTTGGCTGAACTGCAAAAGGGAGTAACGATTGTGATTCTCTTGCGGGCGGATCAAAAACAAACGCAGAAGACATTCCCTTGGTGGCCTTATTCCACCGATCAGGCAGTAAATCAACCATCTGTTTGGTAATAGTTTTAGCTTTTTCCAATTCCACTTCTGAACCTCCAGAATTATGGACTATCAAAAAAGTTACTCTGAGGTTATTTGTTTGATTAAGACGGGTTAAACCAAAGGCGGGTTCTCTTAATCCTTCAAAACCAAAAATGTTATCAATACTTACGTCTTTCCTGTGACCGGTAATGATATTATTTTCAGCATTAAATTCTGGATCAGAAATAGAAAATGTCGGCTGGACTTTTGCCGAAGATAACAAACCCATCATATATAAATCAAAATCATTAAAATTCAATTCTTTTACTGATTTCCACACCGGAGAAAAAGTTCCGTTTTTATTGTCAATAATCCTGGCCGGACCATAAGCCATAAGTGAATCAAAATTATCGGAAACATTACCCCAATGAGCTAAAGAATATTCTTCCAAGATTCCCAAAGGATTTGGTTGCCCGTTCTTGTCGTGTCTGGCGACAAAGGTTGACCAACCATGACCTATTTCATGCAATAAAACAGGAAAATAATCTTCACCATTAATTCCATATCCTCCTAAAGGAATTGTATTAAAACTAAAAAGTCTGCCATCTTTGTTTGTTCCTTTCAATAAAGATTCATTGCTAAAAACCGAACCCCAGCCAATTCCTTCATTTAATTTCTTAATACCAAAAGCGCACATACAAACCCCTTTTCCGCCAATTTGTTCTAATCCAGCCAATGATGCTGTGGGCACCAAAACAAGAGAATCCATATCGTCTTTATATTTTTCAAGAAAACTTTCTACTACAGCTGTGGCCGCAAACCAGCCACTTCTTAAAGCATCGTGGTCCGGTCCAACCTCCAAAACAAAAATTCCGGGGGCAATCTTTTTTATCTCGCCTGTATCCGGTTTCGGTTCGGGTATAGGTTTTGGAGTTACAACAGGAGTCGGAGCAATTCCTTCAGATATACCAAACCAAACATCTTCGGCACGGTCATTCAATTTTGATTTTGCAACTTGAACAGGATTTTGAGTTAACACCCGCCAACCTTTCGGAATATCAATCGAAACTTCCCAATCATCAATTTCAACAACTTGTTCATAAAAAGGGTCCCCTGAAGAATCGCATTTATCTATCCGTGTTCCATGCCATACTCCACGGGATTTATTTAAAATACTAACAGAACTTTCAATAATAAATCCATTACAATCATAAGGATAAGGACCGTGTAAATCTGATTTTATAAATCCATCCGGTAAACCATCTCCATTATTATCAATCCAAACACGACCCCTTATAACCGCCGTAGTAGGGGGTGGAAGTGGTGTAGGAGTTAGAGTTGGCGTAGGCTTTGGTGTAGGTGTAGGAACATTAACCACTGAATAGTAGATTTTGTTACTTTCTAATCCTCCGATTCTAACCCACCTTACCCAATCGCCTAAAGAAATACCTAAAACCTGAAATTCAGTTCTCCATGTGCCATCTGCGCCAGTATTGGGAGAAACTATATTGCAACTGGTGCTATTTTTGTAAGTTTGGCAAAGCTCAACTGAATAATTAATAAAATCACTGTTTACAGCAAGTCTTACGAAATCCCCGTCTTGAAATACCGGATTCCTTTCAGCGCTTGTTAAATTATATATAAATAATTTTGGTGCGGGAGTCGGAGTTAACGTTGGCGTAGGAGAAGGTTTTAGTCTTACCGATACGGAAACAGAATTTGTTTCGCAAACATTTTTATTGAAACTGTCTCTAAACTGAATTTTTCTGGTATATTCTCCTACCTGGCTTTCCTTGTATATATCCGTAGTCCATTTCAGAACATTTCCAGAAAATATCGTCCACGCCCCCGACACATCATTAACTCCGTTTTTAGTGCCATACCAATAACTTTTAAAAACATTCGGATTGATAACATTATTTATAGTCCAACTAAACCTTGCGTTTTCTCCGACATAAATAACATTATTTGATTGATTGGTTTCTACGGATAAAGAGCACGTAAACGGGGGTTTTTCTATATAAAACTTGATTGAACCAATAAAAGCCCCCTTCTTGCCATTATCAAGATGATAAACACTGGTAGAATATTCTCCTTCATCTTGGTTACAAACTGCCGTATAAAGAGGTGACGGGACAGCAAGTTCGCCTTCATATTGTAACTTCCCATTTTTTGTCTGAAGAAGCCAAATCTTAGTGTTGGAATGATTTGATACATCAAGCGAATAGGCTTGTTCTTTATCGCCACAAATTACGGACTCTATGGTCTTACCGTTTTTATCACGAAAAGTTGGCTTACTAAAATGAGCAGAAGAATAATTAAAGCCAATTAAAACTCCTATTATCAACACCAAACTTACTATCAAATATTTTTTAGAAATCATTAAATTAATTTATAAACCGATCTATAAACCGAATGGAGACATTGTTAATCATTTTGAAATAGTGATTACCTGTGGCGACACCAAGCACTTCATAATCCCCCGAGAGTTCCACCTGATCACCAACATCAATACCGCGAAGACCAGCTAAACGAGCAACTTCACTTCTGATAATCAAATAGTGTCTGCATTGGGAAATGGAGTTGTCGCAAAAAGAAAAATAATTATAATCCGCATATTCAGGCGATATTAGTGAGGCATCTCCGCGATATTCAACTTTTTTTGATTCAATTCGATTAGCTTGGTCAATAAATCTAAATGTTGAGAGGATTTGGTCGTAAATCTCTACAGAATCCTTAGCGAGCGGATCATCTCTATAACTCAAATTATCAACATAGGTTTCCGCTTGTAGCTTGTCCTCATAATCAAAAAATCTCGATAAATTTATAGATACCAACACATTTGTATATGGTCCACTGTTTATGGGGATTATGGTCGAGAGGGCTGGCCAAAAAGTGACATAGCTATTCAGTCTCAAAAATCTGATACCTTGCTTTCCAGCCATATTTACTCTTTTTTCAATTCTCACATAACCAAGCTCTGAACTTAGTTCGGAAGCAATTTGAGTATCACTAGAGTCCAAGCTGATGGAAGGCCCTTTAAAGAAAAAACAACAGCCTTCTCCAACACCCAAATCGAAATCTTCTGACACTGCTACTAAGCTCAATGCATTATCGCCCTGCAAACCCAAGATGCTTATACCTATTTTTTCACCTGTATCTAAGCCGGGGAAAGCATTTTCTGCCTGAACCGTAGAACCCGATGGATGTTTAAATTCAATACCCAACTCCTCATTGCGATAGGTTTGCCAAGTGGCGGTCGGGTCGGGAGTTACGGTAGGTGTCGGACTAACTGTCGAGGACGGCAAAACGGGAAATAGCCCCCTTTTTTGCCAGATATAAAACCCAAACGCTCCGCCGGCGATAATGAGGCCGATTAAAACATAAAGCCAAATCTTTTTTGCTTGTCCTGAGCCTGTCGAAGGGTTTGGTTGATGTGACTGCAATGGCTCCCCTTGAGGCGGAGAAGGCTGAAACTCCGGTTCTTGGTTAATTTGTTGGGATTGGTTTGATTGGTAATCCATTAATTAAGTATATCTGGCAATAATTTTTTAGATTCTTTATTAAAAAAATCTTTTAGATCCTTTACGGTAAGAGGTTTTATCATTTTGGGCAATGCTTCTATTTTTCTTGCTTTGGAAAAAGAACTACCTATAGTTAAATAATCTAACTTGTGGCCAAATTTTAATTGCACCCCCTCTTTCAGCTTAATAATATCATATTTCTGAATCAAAAAAAATAAATCAACAAAATCCTTGGGATCAAATCGGTCAACGATTGTCATTAATTTATTTACTGCAATGTCGTATTCACTATCGATCCTGGCCCCGTTAAAGTTTTTAATCTCTTGCAGTTGTTTGAAGGGGTATTTAGTGAATTCAATTTTATTCTCTTCTTCGTTAACGATATAAAAAAACTGATTTCTATCATACGATTTAGAAAACCTTACATCTTCGGCTCCTATTACTTTTTTTAAACTTTCGGCTATGCTATGCAAAAACATCGAATCAAAGTCGCCAAATGAGAAAAAGTCCAAGTCATCCGAAATTCTATGTTGCAAATAATAACCGGACAGAGCCGTTCCTCCAGTTAAGTAAAAATCGTTTAGTTGTTTATTGGCAAATACAAAATCAATGGACTTTTTTTGCCATTCCTTTAAAATTTCCTGTTCCATATTAAGAGTTCCAAAAAGGCCCGTCGGTCGTCGGAAATATTAAGCTCGGCTAAGTATTTTTTCAATACCTCGCGATCAATTTTTTCTTCTCCCAAGCCATAGTTGATAATCCTTTCCAAATGCCATTTGGGGTCAGATAGAGCTTGTTTGTCATATTCAGTTTTATCATAATCCCAAGCCATATATTGATTATTATATCACACCTGCTTTAAAAATATACACCTTCGCAAGTAAATCCTCCTAGTCAATGAATTTGAAGGTGGAGAGGATTTGGTTCAAGATCTCTTCTCCATTGCAAGATAAATTCTCACAAAGAGGAGACTTGAAGATAGCCAGACTAGTCGCAATGTAAAAGTTTTTATCTGGAGAATTAATGACTCCCCAGAACTGCGCTGCTGGCCCATCGCCCAATGCAAACAGATATGCTTTTTGCCCGGAGCCTGTTAACACAAATTCCGGCTGATTAAACAAGCTTAGATCAACACTAGGAAAATTATCTAATTTCTCAATTTCCCAATAATCATCCTGTCCATTATAAATATATTTAGCCCCGTCATATATGGCATCATACTCATAACCATCAAGGGGTTCATTCACCACATCAATACTGACACTGATCCTGTTTGGCTCTTCGGGAACCTGTTGATCTGGGGTTTCATGATATCTGATCAAAACTGTCTCTTCGCCTATCATGGGATGAAGTAAAGCCTGATCAAAAAACTCCGGATACCTCACCTCAAACCCAAACTCCTCATTGCGATAGGTTTGCCAGTTTGCGGTTTCATCAATCACTCTTGGAGTAAAGGTCGGCACAACCGGTTCTGTATTTTTGCTGTTCCACCACCAAAGACCGGCGCATATTCCACCTCCAATCAACAAGAGGGCAATAAAAGTTGCGATGAATTTTTTATTTATAAAATGTTTTTGATCCGGAACCGGCATTTGTTCCTGCGATTGAGGGGCCATTGTGCCGATCTGATCCTCAACTGAAGTTTGGTTGAATTGTGATTGATCATTCATAATCGTTCAATTATAAAATAAACATAAACACACTCCTCTTTACAGAGGAGTGTGTTTATAACTTATTTTTGATTTAATTAATTAATCTCAAAATGATAAGGATTATGAATATATTGAATTTGATCTTCTTTTCTGAACATTCTGAAAATCGCTGATCTGAAAAAGAACAAAAGGGATGCGAAAAAAACAATGAGCAAAGGAATAAGGAATGTTCCAGAAGCTCCGGTTTTAATATCCAAGGCTCCGGCAACTATTCCCAAACCTCCGAGAGTTATCACAACGGGGTTTGATATTATTTGAGAGTAATTTTCCGCTCTGGCTTGAGAAATATTGGTCAAAGTTACGGTTGTTCCCGCAGTTATGATTGTTCCGGTGTTTACTATTGCGGAAAACTTGATTACAGCTTCTTGATTTGACGCAAGAGATCCTATGTTTAAACCTGTGCCGGTAATGCCATTGGCGGTAACAATTCCGTTCAGACTGCTTGAGTTGTTAATATATGACATTCCCGTCGGCAAAGTATCTGTTACAAATACATTATTTGCCGTTATCCCGGAAATATTTTTTACTCTTACCGTAAATTCAATCGTATCATTCGGAGTCGCATTCATTGATAATCTTTCTGTTATTTCTCCCTTGGAAATATTCTTTCCGCTCTTTTGTATCTGCAAAGTAATCGCACCCTGAACTTGTCCTCTTGTAACACTTACGAACGCTCTATCGTTTACCGAACCAACATTATCAGCTGTAGCGAAAGTTGAATTTGTAACTTGGGTTGTTCCGATACCGAAGAAGGATTCATTTCTTACCAAAGTTCTGAATCTGATGGTTTTGTTTTGATTAAACATACTGCCCAATGAAATTCCACTTCCGGAAGTAAAAGAATCTCCGGCAAAAGATCCGTCAATCGTGGTACTGCCTCCCAAATATTGAAGTTGTGAAGGCAAGTTATCAAACACTCTTACGTTGTTAACAGATGTATTTCCAAAAGAATTAACCCTTATCACGAATTCCAGCAAATCACCGGGCCGAGCATTTATTGTCTTAAATTCTGAATTATTAGAGTTTGATAAATTAATGACATTCTTGGTTATGCTAATATTCGGCAAAGGCGTTGGGGTTGGAGTCGGATTTGAACATTGCTGAACAGACCAGTTCACAACATTGCTGTGCTGGCCGTTAAAAACTCTTGCGAAATAAGTCGTGCCGGATTGTAAAACCAAACCTCCAAGGCCAAAATAGTTACCGAATCCGCTTGGAGCGGAAGTTGAATTTGACCAAACTTGCTTATTCCAAAAAGTCGAAAAGTTCGGATCGGTTGAAACATCAGCATAAAACCCAAACGAGGGATTTTGAGATCCGTTCCAATTCAAAAAAACATCGTAATTGTTCCCCGTAAAACAAGATGGTCTGTTTACTGAAAGAAATATGGGTGTAGGTGTAGGTGTAGGTGTAGGTGTAGGTGTAGGTGTAGGTGTAGGTTCGATAATAAAACTGGTGCAAGCAACTGTTTTCTTGGAAATCAAATCTTTAACTGTTGTAGTGTAAACGCCCACCGAGTATTCTTCCTGTTTAATTAAAGTTTTGTCTTTGAGAAGAAAGTAGCGCCCACTTCCATCAACACTTAAGATTCCAGAAACTGGAATTGAAGAACCGGTGGTGTTTGTATTTTTAATTTCAAAAGGTCCGTACGGTGTGATGTTTCTGATATCAATCCGGACATTGGAGAAATCCCCTATTTTTCTGATTCCACGGCCATAACTGTCCACTTTATTGTCCCATGTCAGTTGGCAAACTGGATTTGGAACAGGTGTAGGTGTAGGTGTAGGTGTAGGTGTAGGTGTAGGTGTAGGTGTAGGTGTAGGTGTAGGTGTAGGTTCGATAATAAAACTGGTGCAAGCAACTGTTTTCTTGGAAATCAAATCTTTAACTGTTGTAGTGTAAACGCCCACCGAGTATTCTTCCTGTTTAATTAAAGTTTTGTCTTTGAGAAGAAAGTAGCGCCCACTTCCATCAACACTTAAGATTCCAGAAACTGGAATTGAAGAACCGGTGGTGTTTGTATTTTTAATTTCAAAAGGTCCGTACGGTGTGATGTTTCTGATATCAATCCGGACATTGGAGAAATCCCCTATTTTTCTGATTCCACGGCCATAACTGTCCACTTTATTGTCCCATGTCAGTTGGCAAACTGGATTTGGAACAGGTGTAGGTGTAGGTGTAGGTGTAGGTGTAGGTGTGGATTCGATAATAAAACCAGCTGAACAAGGTATAAAATATTGTCCAATGGGACTAATCGGAATTGGCGGAGTTAAAATTTCAACCTTATAAGTGCCGACCTCATATTGGCTATCCAAAATCTTTGTGTGATCTTTGTTTACAAAGAAGTTACCATTGGCGTCTGCTCCAACTTCGGCAGAAAACGCAGAACCGGTTGTGAGATTAGAATTCGATAAAACAAAAATTTCAAACGGACTAAAACCGCGTATGTCAATTCGGACATTGGAGAAATCCCCTATTTTTCTGATTCCACGGCCATAACTGTCCACTTTATTGTCCCAAGTCAGTTGGCAAACAATATTATCAGTCGATGGCGATTGTGAAGCAGAAACCGAACCGAAACCAACGATAGAAGTAGCTATCAATATTCCGACCGTTAAAAACAAGGTTATTTTTTTATTTTTGTTCATTTTATTTTGAGTTTTATATTTTTCTTCAAGAACCAGATTGCATACATAAGGCAAAAAGGCTATTAGAAGTCAAAGTTACACCAATTAACTGTATTAATTATTATACGCTTATTTATTAAATTTGTCAAATTAAATTGCGAAATTGAGTCCGACAAGGTCATTCTGCAGTTCAGCGCTTATTACTATTCTGCCGTTGTCACTGCCTACCGGCCAGCAACTTGATAAGACCAAATCTCCAGATATTTCAGATCTGGCTAAAGAAAAAACTGAACCGATTCTTTTTTGACTGACTTTGTATGAAAAAAGATTACCCTGATATTTAACATATATTAAATCTCCCGACTCAAGATTATTAAGCTTCGAAAACACATTACTAAATTGATTCCACGGTAAATTAGAAGACGAATGACCCAAAATCACAGTCGTTCCGGAATTTCCGGGCAATGCTGAATCCGGATAAAGAACTGTTCCGTTTTTCAAGTCATTTAAAATATTTTTAGAATCAGAAAATTTGCTTAAAACAATAGGGGCAATAGTGCCGGTTTTAGGAATAAAAATGGAATTATCTGCTTGTAAATTCTGATTCGCCTCAAGAGGAACAACAGCCCTCTTTTTTTCTTCAGGATGATAATAATGATTTAAAGAAGGTTTTGTTTCAGATGTTTCATCAGGATTGATAAAATTACCCGTTATTAACCCAAATCTTTGGAAGAAAAAAGAAAGATTTAACATCACAAAAATAACAACAAAAGAAATCGCGTAAACAAACAAAAGAAAGCCTACTCCACGACTGTTTGAGTTTTTATTTTTTTTAGGCTGTAAAAAATTTATGTTCATATGACTGAAATCTGATTCTGAATTTACTCAATTATACACCAAAAAGTAATAAAAGTCAAACAAAACTTGCTCAATTAGTAAGAACAAGAGGCCCGTTCTTTGTCACAGCTACGGTGTGTTCAAAATGCGCCGACAAAGAACCGTCTTTTGTGACAAAACTAAAACCATCTTTGCCTTTTTTTGTTTCTTTTTTGCCGACGACCACCATCGGTTCTATGGCGATAACCATTCCTTCAAAAAGTTCAGCTCCGGTTTTAGGCTTTCCAAAATTAGGCACTTGAGGTGGTTCATGAAGTTCTTTTCCAATACCGTGGCCAACAAGATCTTGGACAACCTCGAAACCATTTTTACGGACAAATTTTTGAATAGTCGATCCGATATCACCGGTAGTATTGCCGATTTTAGCTTGAGTTATGCCGATCTCCAATGCCTCCCGGGTAACTCTTAATAATTCTTTTTTGGGGAAATCCCTGCTTTCTCCAACAATCACAGTAAGAGCAGAATCGGTATGAAAACCTTTATAAAAAACTCCCATGTCCAGCTTTAACACGTCTCCTTCTTGTAAAATTCTTTCGGAGGGAATACCGTGAACTATTTCTTCATTAATTGAAACGCACAATACTGCGGGAAATCCTTCAAAACCTAAAAAGGATGATTCTGCATCAAAAGAAAAAATAAGCTTTTTGGCAAGCTCTTCCAAATAATTAGTAGTGATCCCCGGCTTTACTTCTTGACTCAATTTTTGCAAAATTTTTGCCAGAATCCTTCCCCCTTCTTTCATCATTTTTATTTCTTCCTCTGTTTTTATTTCCATTTTCATTAAAAAACTCCCCATTCTCTTATTTGAAGCGTGATTAATTATTGAAGCAATTCACTTTTCTATTTTAGAAAGTATGTCTTGAAAAACTTTATCTATCCCCTGTTCTCCGTTTATTTCTATGATTTTATATTTTTTTTCACTCAAAAAAGAAAATATCGGCTCTGTTCTTCTGCGATAAACCTCATTTCTTGTTTTTATTGTTTCTGGAGTATCTAATCCTCTCGTAACTATTTCGCTTCCGTCATGAGGACAAATTTTTAAATCCTTAAATTGACTGAAATTGGGTATTGGATGTCCGCCGTCTTTGCATACTCTTCTGTAAGTATTTCTTTTTACTGATTCCTTCTCATCAATTTTAAGATGTATTATTTTTAAATTTTCTTTTCCGTATAATCTTTCAAAATAAGGCATTTCATTTTCCGCTTCAAATATTGTTCGCGGTGAACCGCTTAAAATAATGCCCGTATTTTTTTGAGCTAATTCTTCAGCTTTTTCTAAAACTATTTTTACCGTCCAAGGGGGAGGGAAAAGTTCCCCTTTATCAAAAAGGCGTTTAATTTCGGCTAATTCCGGATCATTCTTTATCAATTCCGGATCATTTATTTTAGCTTCTCCAAGTTTTGAAGTCTGAATATGAATCAACCCAAATCTTTCCGCCAACAAATCCGCTTGGGTTCCCTTACCGGAACCCGGTGGTCCAATCAAAAAAACGGCCCATTTCTTATGTTCGCCTTTCAAAGTATCAGTCGCTTCTTCGCTCCAATTAAGCAATTTAACAACGTAATTTTGCAATGAGTATTCGTTCATTGAACAATAATATCAAAGTTTAATTAAAATTAAAAACTAAGTAAACCAGAACAATAATCGCCAAGAAGCGAGACAACCTCATCCCCATTTGAGGCCATTTGGTTTCTTCTGGTAACATAATGATTAAATTAAACAAAAATTTGGTTATCTAATAAATTTTAGCCGGAAAATCCCAGCCAGCTGGCGGGGAGGAACGGATGCTAAAATTTATTAACCAAATTGAAGTTTAATTTAACCATTTGTCAGAAGAAGATCCGGAGGACGTAACCAATGGGTCGGCAAATGGAGATGAGGTTGAGCGATCAATATTCATACATCGACAACTGCGCATCTATCTGTTTCATTATTTCCAGCGCAACTGATACGACGATGAGAATGGAAGTGCCTCCAACGGCAAATGTAGTTATACCGGTGGCACCCTGAACGATGTTTGGCAAGATAGCAATCAGCCCCAAGAATACAGCTCCGACGAGAGTTACTCTATTCAATAAATGATTTAAAAACTGGGCGGTCATCGATCCGGGACGAATGCCGGGAATATATCCTCCTTGTTTCTGAATATTTTCCGAAATTGACTTGGGATCAAAAGTAACCGCGGTATAAAAGTAAGTAAACAAAACCACAAGCAGAAAATAGGATCCCGCGTATAGCGTGGGGTTCTGGACAAAATTATTGAAAAAAGAAGCAACTCGAGCCACAATCGGAACGTTTGAACCGGCAAAAAAATTAGCGATGAGTCCAGGAAAAAGCAAAAGAGACAAAGCGAATATAATTGGAATCACTCCCGCATTGTTAACCCTCATCGGAAGATAAGTTGATACTCCTCCATAAACCTTTGAACCCCTGATGCGTTTAGCATAATTAATGGGTATATTTCTTTGAGCTTCACTTATATAAACCACTCCTACAATAACAGCCAATGCCACTATTAAAAAACCTGCATAAGTAAGAAATTGGCTTGGATCATAAGTAAAGACCGTTTGTCTGATGGCGGTAGGCAAACCAGCCACGATACCGGCTAAAATCAAAATAGACACCCCATTGCCAAGATTTTTTTCAGTTATTAGTTCACCAAGCCACATAAAGAACACGCTTCCGGCAATAATTACGGAAATAGCGCCGATCCAGGACATCGGATCCATGATTCCAATTACACCCTGACGGGAAAGAAGAACTAAAAATCCATATCCTTGCAAAGCGGCCAACGGCACGGTAAGCAATCGGGAATATTGATTAAATTTCATCCTGCCGGCTTCTCCTTCATATTTGTACATTTGTTCCAATGAAGGAAATATCATCGTTAAAAGTTGCATTATAATAGAACCGGTAATATACGGTCCCAAGCCAAGCATTCCTATAGACAAAGATGATAAAGAACCTCCCGTGAATGAACTAATAAGTCCGAATAATTGATTTTGAGCAATAAAGTCCCTTAATCGGGATGCATCGACTGCAGGAATCGGAATATTTGAAACTAGTCGAAAAACAGCCAAAAGAAAAAATATAAAAAGAACTTTATTTCTCAAATCGGGCCTTTTGAATATTTGTAAAATTTTATCCATGCAAACTTTTTTAAATTATTTTTCCGCCGATTTTATCGACTTTTTCTTTAGCGGATTTTGAAAATTTGAATCCTTCAAAATCTATCTTCTTTTTCAAATCGCCATTACTCAAAACTTTAACATTTTTCTCCAGTTTTTTTATCCAGCCCTGCTCGGCAAGAAATTTTGGGCTGACTACCTGACCGTCATCGAACCTGTTGAAGAATTCCAAATTGAATACCGCTGTTTTTTCTTGCCTATATTGATAATGCCTGTGCTTAACATGAATTCTTTTATTACCCCCGCCACCCGGCTTATGAGATGCGCCTCTCTGTTTCGGAAAAGATTGCCAAGGCCTGTTGTCTCCGCCCCTAAAACCTGGCTTCACGGAAGCTCCGGCTCTCGATTTTTGACCCTTGGAACCTCCCCCTGAAAAAGTTCCTCTTTTTCCACCTCTACCGACTCGTTTGCCGGATTTTCTTGGGGTTCTTGATTTTAATTCTGATAAATTCATTTTTATGATTCTATATTATCTTTGAAAATTCTTTGCCCTGATCTTTTTCAATGCTTCAATCGTCGCCATAGCCACATTAACCTTGTTATTGGTTCTCTTAAGAAGTTTTCCCGTCAAACGAGTGATTCCTGAAAGTTTGGCTACAACCCGAACCGGACCGCCGGCTTTTACTCCTCCTCTTGCCGGTTTAAGCAAAACTACGGCGCTGTTGTATTTTGCCTCAACTTGATAAGGAATTGTTCCGTCTTTTATCGGAACTGTCAGCATATTTTTCTTGGCTTGATTATATGCTTTTTGAATTGACTGAACAACATCTTTTCCTTTAGCCATACCGACGCCAACTTTACCTTTCATATCTCCTATGGCAATAGTCGCTCTGAAACTGAACCTCTTGCCCCCTTTGGTAACTCTGGAAACCCTGTCTATGGCCAAGACCTTTTGTTCATATTCAGGTTTTCTATCAAATCCGGGCCTATTTGGTCTCCTTCCCTTAAACCCTCCTCTGGATCTACCTGTTGTTCCTTTTTGAAATTCATCTTTCTTGCTGACTTTTTCATGATTAGAATTGGAAACTTGAGATGTTTCCCCCTGTAGCTCTGTTTTTTTTGATATTTGCTGTTCTTCCATAATTAAAATTTAATTCCCCCGCTTCTTAATCCTTTAGCAACGGCGCTTACTCGGCCATGAAACTTAAACCCTCCTCTGTCGAATACCGCCTCAAACATTTTTTTTTCTTTCATTTGATCGGCCAAGGATTCGCCAATCTTCAAAGCTTTTTCTGTCTTATTTCCAGATTTAATCTTAAAATCGGAAATACTAAATAAAGTTTTCCTCTTTTCATCATCAATAACTTGAGCATACATATATTTATTGCTTCTAAAAACAAAAATTCTTGGCCGTTCGTTTGTGCCTCTAACAATCATTCTGATTCTTTTATGACGTTTTCGTCTATTTAGTTGTTTATTTTTTGATTTCATTAAAATAAATTGACTGACATTTTTAACAATGTCTGCTTTTTATCATTATCCCGAAGCCACAGCCTTTTTACCGGCTTTTCTTATGATAATTTCCCCCTTATATCTAATGCCGCTCCCCTTATAAGGTTCCGGTTTTCTAAACGACCTTATCTCGGCGGCAACCTTTCCAATCAATTCTTTGTCTATTCCTTGAACAATAATTGTGTTCTTTTCTGTTTTGAAGGTAATACCCTCTGGAGCTGAATAAAAAATCGGGTGAGAAAAACCCAGTCCCAGCTCCAAATTATTATCCTTAACAATCGCTTTATAGCCAACACCCTGAAATTCCAATACCTTAACAAAGCCCTCGGAAACTCCAATCATCATATTCCTTGCCATTGAACCGGCAAGCCCCCAAAGAGCTTTGCTTTCTTTGTTTATCAGTTTTGGTTTTAAGACAAGATGGGAGTTTTCTATTTTAATTTCTATACCGACAGGAAATTTTTTCTTTATTTCTCCTTTTTGTCCTTTGGCCGAAACCCAAGAACCGTCGATCTTCACATCGACTCCACTGGGAACTTGAACTGGTTTTTTTCCTATTTTAGACATAAATTTTTTATCTATGAACAGAAAGAACAATTGCAAATTTACCAAACTTCGAAAAGAATTTCTCCGCCAAAATTGTTTTTTCTTGCTTCATTGGAATCCATTATCCCTTTTGATGTCGAAATAACTGACAAACCGTAACCTGAACGAACTTGTTTTATTTCTTTAGCTTTAATATACATTCTCCTTGAGGGTCGGCTGATTATTTTTACTCCGTTCAAGGCGCCTTCTTTGTCTTGATATTTCAAAGTCAGATAAAGATATTCATGTTCAGACTTTTTAATCTTCCTTTTTTTTCTTTCAACCTCGGCAAGATATCCTCCGCCTTTTAATATTTCGGCGATTCTAAATTTAATCCTCGAAAAAGGTAAAACAACCTGCTCGTGTCCAACCATTTGAGCATTCTTGATCTGTATTAACATGTCTGATATAGGATCTGTTACCATGATGATTTTTTTATTCCGGGCAAAAGACCATTGCTGGCCAATTCTCTAAAATGAATTCTACACAAACCAAATCTTCTCATAAAGGCGGCTTTTCTTCCGCACATAAAACACCGACGCACTATTCGTGAGGAAAATTTAGGTTTTTTAAGCGATCTTGCGATTACTGATTTTTTTGCCATATATTTATTATCTAATCGGAAATCCTATCAATTTTAAAAGCTTTATTCCTTTTCCAACATTTTTGGCCATAGTTACAACTGTTACTTCAAGCGGAAAAATGTCTTTCATATTTTCATAATTTAATTCTGGAAATATGCTTGATTCTTTAATCCCAATGTTTAAATTGCCCATGCGGTCAAAATTTTCTGTTTTTATCCCCCTGAAATCCTTTGATCGAGGCAAAGCAATCGATATCAAACGATCCATAAAATCATACATTCTTTTACCGCGAAGTGTGGCAGATATTCCAACCTTCACCCCTTCTCTGATTTTAAATCCGGAAATAGACTTTTTTGCTTTTTTAAAAACCGGTTTCTGTCCGGAAATGGCACTGATGTCTTTAAAGATTCTTTGAACAACCTTGTCATCTTTAATAACTTTGCCAATTCCCACATTAATGGCAATTTTTTGCACTTTTGGCACCGCCATTACATTTTTAATACTAAACTCTTTCTGCATAGCAGGGATGACTTCTTTTCTATATTTTTGCAGTAATCTTGGCATGGTCACAAATTATACTTCATTTTTACATTTTTTACAAATTCGAACCTTTCTTTTACTTATTGTTTTGCCTGAAGAATCAATGCTTATTTTATAACCCACTCTGGTGGGTTTCCCGCAAGATTTACAAATCAAAGCCACACCGGCGGAATGGACCGCTCTTTCTTTTGAAATTATTTGACCCTTTTGCCCTTGTTTTCGAGCGCGAACAGATCGCTTGATTAAGTTTAAGCCCTCAACAATAATTTTGTTGTTTTCAACAAAAACCTTGCCAACTTTTCCGGTTTTTCCTTTATCTTTACCGCCAAGCATTATTATATTGTCTCCTTTTTTAATCTTCATCCCGTTAGAAATAGTGCAAAGCACCTACTACCACCACGCGGTGACTTATACTATTTATTATTATATTGATATTGATATTGATATTGATATTATTCATACCCGATAGGATTATTTCTAACGGGATTAGACAAGTTCTTCGGCTAAAGATGCTATTGTGTTAAAACCTCTTTCTTTTAATTCTCTCGGTATCGGACCAAATATTCTCCCTCCTTTTGGTTCTTTTCCATCAAGTATAACAACTGCATTATCATCGAATTTTATGTATGTGCCGTCTTTTCTTCGAAAAGGTTTTCTTTGACGAACGACAACTGCCCTTAAAACTTCTTTCTTTTTCACTGTTTTTCTCGGCTCGGCAGACTTTACTGAAACAACGACAATGTCTCCGATTTCGGCATATCTGTTTCTGGTGCCACCAAGAACCTTAAACACACCGACCTTTTTGGCTCCGCTGTTATCCGCAACATCTACTATTGAACGTAATTGCAACATAAAAAAAAATTAAATATTTAAGCGTTATTGATCTTACTGACAACTATCCATCTTTTTTCTTTTGAAACTGGCTTGGTTTCACCGATAACCACTTTATCTCCGATATGATATTGATTTTCGGGACTATGAGCCTTAAATCTTTTCGTAATCTTAAAATATTTTTTATACTTCGGATGTTTTTTAAGTCTCAAAATCTGAACAACAACAGTCTTGTCCATTTTATCTGAAACTACAACACCATGAAGCAGTCTTTGTTTTTTATTTTTCTCGATCATTTTATTTAAAATTGTTTAAAGCCGTCATGATTCTAGCTATATCTTTTTTAGTCTTTTTGATCTGACTCGCATCTTTTAATTTATTTTCGTTCAATTCAAATTTCAATTTTGAAAGCTTTGTTTTTTCATTTTTAAACATATTTACCAATTCTTCTCTTGTTTTATTTTTTATTTCTTTGTGTTTCATAAAATAAATATGATTTAGTCTATAATCTTATGCCAATTTTCCGAAATCATTTTAAATTTTTACCGTTTCACTATTCTTGTTTTAACCGGAAGTTTATACGAACCTCTTTTTAAGGCCTCCCTCGCATCCGTTTCGGGTAAACCATCAATTTCAAATATTATTTTTCCGGCCTCAACAGGAGCAACGAAATGCGAAAGAGCTCCACGGCCTCCGCCCATTCCAACTTCACTTGATTTTGATGTTCTGGCTTTATCCGGAAACACTCTGACCCATATTTTACCGCCTCTTTTTATAAATCTTGTCATGACTCTTCGGGCTGATTCCAGTTGACTGGATTTTATCCAAATGGATTCTTCCGCTTTCAGACCAAAACTTCCGAAACTTAAATAAGTTCCTCTCGAAGATTTTGTCTTTAGCTTACCCTTGTGAACCTTGGTGTGTTTTACTCTAGAAGGCTGCATAAAATATTTTTAATATTATTCAAATTTATCTCCCTTATAAATCCAAACCTTGATGCCTATAGTGCCAAAAGTAGTATGAGCGGTAGCCATAGCAAAATCAATATCCGCTCTCAATGTCTGCAAGGGCAAACTTCCTTCTTCCAAATGTTCTGTTCTGGCTATTTCAGCTCCGTTAAGCCTACCGCCAAGCTGAATTTTTGCCCCTTTTGCTTCTTTGTTCGCCAAAATCTTGAAAAGCGACTGTTTCATTACTCTTCTGAACGGAAGTCTTTTTTCAATTTGATCAGCAATAGATTCAGCTACAATTTTAGCTGACAATTCAGGATTCTTAACTTCTTGAATCTCAACCCTAACCGAAATTTTTTTTCTAAGCAATTTCTGAATAGATATTTTAAGTTCTTCTACACCACTCCCGCCTCTTCCTATAAGAAGACCCGGCCTGGCGGTAAATATTATTACATTCAAAAGATCAGTCCCTCTTTCAAGTTCTACCCTGTCTATGCTCATACCCTTAAGTTTTTTGCTTAAAAAATCTCTGACAGAAACATCATCTTTTAAATATTGAGTATATTTACGTCCGCCAAACCAGCGAGATGACCAATCTTTTGAAATTCCTATTCTTAATGATGTCGGTGAAATTTTTTGTCCCATAATATTTAGTGTGTTTGAATCTTTAAACCCTTAAAGATTCGTATCATTATACTTGTTTTCTCCTGAATATTCTTTTGGCAAAACCCATACCGCTCGTTTTTTTACCTATCTCGGTTTTCATTTCCGGTCTTTTTTCTTTTTCGGCATGTTCATGAATTTCTTCTTTTTTAGATATGACTTGTTCCGCTTGTTTCTTCATTCCGACAATCCGTTCAGCTAAAACCAATTTTATCAAACTGGTTTTTTTCTGAAGCGGAGAAACTCTTCCAAAACCTTTTGGTTTAAATCTTTTTAATTTTACCCCCTCGTCTACCAAAAAATCTTTTATGTACAGATTATCTCTTACCATGTGGTGTGTGTTTTCGGCATTAGCAATAGCTGAATTAACAAGTTTAATCAAAGAAGGAGAAGATTTTTTAACGTAAAACTCCAATTGTCCAAGCGCTTCGTTAACCCCCTTGCCTTTAACCAAATTGGCAAGAATCCGAACCTTTCTCGGAGCAATCCTTAATCCATTCAATTGTGCTTTAATTGTAGCCATTTAGAATATTTAAATATTATTTTGGTTTTGCTCCTTCTGTCGGAGCCGCCTTTGCCGCTTGTGCGGCTTCTATGTCTTTTTGTTTTTGAGCGGCCTCTAACTCTCTTTGCATCCTTCCTCCGTGACGGACAAATTTTCTGGTTAGAGAAAATTCTCCCAATTTGTGCCCAACCATATCTTCAGTAATATAAACGGGAACATGAACTCGGCCATTATGAACTCCGAAAGTGTAACCAATCATCTCAGGAATTATTGTTGCGCTTCTGGCCCATGTTTTTATTATTGTTTTATCACCCACCTTTAAATTGGCTATCTTTTTTAATATTCTTTGGTCAACATACGGTCCTTTTTTAAGTGATCGTGACATAATAATCGTTTAAATACTATTTCTTTCTTCTTTTAACTATAAATTTATTAGTTTTTTTCTTCTTGTTTCTTGTTTTTCTTCCACCGGTAATCTTTCCATGGGCGGTTTTCGGTCTTCTTGTTCCTCTACCTTGTCTTCCTTCTCCTCCTCCATACGGATGATCAACAGGATTCATGGCGGTGCCTCGAACTTTAGGTCCCTTGCCAAGCCATCTGGTTCTTCCGGCTTTTCCTAAAACTATAAACCTGTGTTCTTGATTAGAAAGCTGACCGATTGAAGCAAAACATTCTTCAGAAACTTTTCTGACTTCTGAAGAAGGCATGATTAATTGAACACATCCGGCCTCTTTGGCCAAAACCGTTGCGCTGCTTCCGGCAGATCTAACCGCAACACCCCCTCGTCCTGGCTTAAGTTCCACATTATGAACAACAGAACCTTGAGGAATATTTTTTAGCTTCATCCTGTTTCCCGGTTTAAGCGAAGCATGATCGGCAATAAGAATAGAATCTCCTTCTTTTAAATCAACCGGCGCCAATATATATCTTTTTTCGCCATCCTTAAAATGAATTCTTGCAATTCTTGATGTTCTGTTGGGATCATATTCGAGAGCAAAAACTTTTCCGGGAACGTTTAATTTATCCTGACGAAAATCAATTTCTCTAAATGATCTCTTTGCCTTAGCTGATCCACCTCTTCCTCTGTAACCTGAAGTTTTTAATCCTGAATTATTTCTTCCGAAAGCCCTTTGAAATCCTTTTGTTTTGGATTTTAAAGGCTCAATCTTAGTTAATTGAGAAAAATCATATCCCCTCATTCCTCTTCTTGATGGTGTTGTCGGTTTATATAATTTCATCGAATTTTAAGCTTTTGCCTGTTCTATCGTATATCCTTTTTTCAAAACAATGACAGCTTTTTTAAATCCAGGTTTGAATCCGGAATGCCTCCCCACACTTCTTATTTTTCTTTTTGTATTCATAATTTTCACACTTTCAACTTTCACATCAAACATTTTCTCTATTTCCTTAGAAAGCTGTCCCTTATTCGCATTTCCGGAAACTTTAAATAAATATTGATTAAATCCGTTCAAAAGACCCGCTTTTTCACTCACATAAAAACCGGTTATTGCACTTTCTCCACTCAAATGATCATAATATTTCGGATTAACAGTCTGGGAAGAATCTGTGCCGATTTGTTCTGTTTTTCCAACAACAACTTCATCTTTTTCAGAAGATCTTTTTTCATTTTTGATTTTATTTTTTTTGGAAAACAACGCTGACATATTTATACTTTAATTTTTTTCTCCAAAACACTTACCGAATCCTTCGTAAAAATTAAATTTTTATGCATCATTACTTCTAACGGGTTCAGGTCTTTCGCCTCAACGACAGAAACGTATTGCAGATTTTTTGACGCTCTTTTTGCGTTATCATTCTCTGTTGGCACTACTAACAAAACATTTGGTCTTTTCCCGAGTAAACCCATAAAATTTTTAAAAATTCCGGCCATTTCTTTGGTTTTAGGATTCTGAAGTTTTATATCTTCTACCATTAAAAATTGTTTATCTCTGATTTTTGATGATAAGGCCACAAATAAAGCCTTCCTTACCATTTTGCGATTTAATCCTTTTTTAAAGTTTTTCTCCTTTGTGGGGCCGAAGGTTGCACCTCCGCCTTTCCAAATAGGAGATCTGTTTGAACCATGCCGAGCTCTGCCTGTTCCTTTTTGTTTCCATGGCTTTTTTCCGCCCCCCCGAACTTCTCCTCTGCCTTTGGCGTGGGCCAGCACCTGCCTCTTGTTAGACATTTGCGAAACCACGATCTGATGGAGAAGATCCTCATTCATTTTTAAATCAAACACCTGATCAGGTAGATCAATGTTTCCTATTTTTTCCGCTTTTTGATTATATAATGGATATTCCATCCCGTTAGAAGTAGTGCAAAGCACCAACTACCACCGTGCGATGCCATACATAACTGATTATTATTTTATTGATGTTCATATTTATTCAATCCATTAAGGATACTTCTATCGGGATTGACTCTGTATTACCAAGTGGCCGCCGTTGTTTCCAGGCACTGCCCCTCTTACAGCCAAAAGTCCGTTCTCGATATCTATTCTGACAATCTTCAATCCTCGGGTAGTTTTTTTTACTCCGCCGGTTCTTCCGGCCATTCTCATTCCTTTCAGGGTATGTTGTGGGAATCTTTGGCCTATGGAACCTCCGTGTCTTGCGACATGATGGTGTCCATGACTGTGAGGCATACCCGAAAAATTATACCTCTTCATGACTCCGGCAAATCCTTTTCCTTTAGACAAGCCTGTAATTTTTACCGTATCACCAAGAACAAATACTGAAACATCTATTTTATCTCCGGTCTTCGGTAAAGCTTCTGCGGGCGAAGATGTTTTTTTATCCGAAACTTCTGTTTTTGATAAAATGTGTCTTTTGTCAATTCTGAATTCTTTCAAAAATTTCAAATTATTCAAATTCTTAAGGTGCCCTTTCTTTGATTTATTTATTTTTCTTTTAAAACCAGACCCAATTTGAACGGCTTCATAGCCATCTTTTTCTTTAGTTTTCTCTTGAACCACAAAATTAGGCTCCACTTTTATAACCGAAACCGGAACAACCGTGCCGTCATCTTCAAAAATTTGCGTCATTCCTAATTTTTCACCCAGTAAAAATTTCATAATTTAACGCAAAACGCCGGACTAGCCGGCGCAGCCGAAAACTAATCTTTAATAATTTCTATCTTTTGGTTCTACAAATGTTTAAAACCAATTTCTTGAAATTGGGGCAATAATTAACAGTGTAGTTTTAGAAAACCGGTCCCTTCGACAAGCTCAGGGTTAACCGGATTACTTCTAATATTAATTACCACCTTATTCTCTCGTCCTATTGAGTTTATCGAAATAAGACGAGAAGTAAGGTAATAATTTATTCTATGTCACTCAATGCTATAGCTCCAATATCTGCCTGATCAACAATTTCTTGAGCCCATTCTCTAAGAAGTGTCTCATTAAGCTCCGTGGGTGTTTCTAACATTGATTTTATTTTTGATGCGGCATTGGTAATTCTCATAAAACTTGCTTGAATTTCACTTTTTGGATCTTTCTCCATGCCCTCATTTTCAATTTTTGATTCTTGTTTTTCCATGATTTTATTTATTTTATAATCCCTCGTTGACCTTCGGTCTCACTCGGGATAAATTCCGGTAGCCAATCGCTTTCGCTCTTGGGCCGTCATTTACATCTTCAACTCGATATCTACTCCCGATGGCAGATTCAGATTCATCAGTGCGTCGATTATCTTGGGCGTCGAAGAATTGATGTCTATCAACCTCTTGTGTGTTCTCATCTCAAACTGTTCTCTGGATTTTTTATCAATAAAAGGAGAGCGATTAACGGTATACTTGTGAGTTTCTGTCGGTAAAGGAATAGGGCCGGTTGGACTTCCTCCGTGTCGTTCAATAGTATCAACAATCTGTTTGGCCGACCGATCAATTATCTTATTGTCATAGGCCCTTAATTTAATCCTTATTTTCTGACTATTTTCTGTTGTTTTTTTCTTAACCATTTTAATTGGAAAGAGCAGTTTTCGTCTCATTTTCATATTTCATAAACAGAAAATGCGACGTTTGTTTCATTGCAATCACTTATTAATTTTAGTTACGATTCCGGCTCCGACGGTCTTTCCCCCTTCTCTAATGGCAAATCTCTGCTTTTCTTCCATGGCAATAGGAGCAATTAACTGAACTTTCAAATTAGCGGTGTCTCCGGGCATAACCATCTCTGTCCCTTCGGGCAGTAAAACTTCTCCTGTAACATCCGTGGTTCTAAAATAAAATTGAGGTTTGTATCCCTTGAAAAACGGGGTGTGTCTTCCGCCTTCTTCTTTTGTTAAAACATATATTTCTGCATCAAATTCAGTATGAGGCGTAACCGAACCAGGTTTTGCCAAAACCTGTCCTCTTTCAACATCTTCCTTTTTTAATCCCCTTAAAAGGATGCCGGCATTGTCCCCGGCTCTTCCTTCGTCTAATTGTTTGTTAAACATTTCTATTCCAGTAATAACTGTTTTAGCTGTCGGTTTCAAACCGATTATTTCAGCTTCATCATTAACCTTCATTGTTCCTCTTTCAATCCTGCCGGTAATAACTGTTCCTCTCCCTTCAATGGAAAAGATGTCTTCAATAGGCATAAGAAAGGGCTTGTCTAATTCTCTAACAGGATCGACAAAAAATGTGTCCAAAGCGTCTAAAAGTTCTTTGACGGACTTTACATTCGGATCATCTTTAGACTTAGCTTCAAGAGCTTTTAATCCGGATCCTCTGATTATTGGGGTCTTTTCACCGTCGTATTGATATTTATTCAAAAGCTCCCTAACCTCGGCTTCCACGAGATCAAGCATTTCTGTGTCATCAACCTGATCAACTTTATTAAGAAATACAATAAGAGAAGGCAATCCAACTTGTCTTGCCAAAAGAATATGTTCCCTTGTTTGAGGCATCGGACCGTCTGTTGCGGCAACAACCAATATTGCACCGTCCATTTGAGCCGCGCCGGTTATCATGTTTTTTATGTAATCAGCATGTCCAGGGGCATCCACGTGGGCATAATGCCTTTTTGGAGTTTCGTATTCGGAATGGTGCAAAGAAATCGTAATTCCTCTCGCTTTTTCTTCCGGAGCTGCATCAATTTGACCAACATCCTCAACTCGGGCAGAATAACCCTCATCTTTAAACAAATCCGCCACATGCAAAATAGATGCCGTAAGCGTTGTTTTGCCATGATCAACATGACCGATTGTGCCAACATTCATATGTGGCTTTGACCTTTCAAATTTACCTGCCATATTCTTGGTTTTTACTCTTATCAAGCATCCGGAACCTAATCAATGTTGATGACGGATACTGGATATTAGTTTATTAATACGCAATGATTATTTTAGCCAAATATAAAATTTAAGTCAACCCCGATTAAAAAACTTCTTAATCTATAAAAGATGGTTGTTCAGCGAATGTCACTTTTTCTTCTTTTTCTATTTCTTCTTTTAAGGATAAGATGTCTTTGTTTATTTTTTCCAAAAGCTCCGTTTCAATATCTGTTTCGGTTTTTGCTGAAGCGGGGGCGCTTTTCGATAAAAATTTATTTTCATCTGTTATTTGCAATCCATTTTTTATTGCGTTCTTTTTGTCTGGCTCCTGAAAAATAAGATCTTTATAGTTTTCGTATTTAAGAATCACAAAAGAAGGTTCGCCATTATCTAAAACAAGAACCGCCGTAGAATTTTTAACCAATTTTTTTAATTCTTCTATATTCATATCCCTACAGAAAACACAAAAAATTATTTATTTTTTTCCTTCTATTATCATCTGGGCGACATTTTGAGGCACAGATTCATAATGGTCAAATTCCATATTAAATGTTCCTCTGCCTTCGGTCAAGGAACGCAAGGAAGTTGCATATCCGAACATTTCCGAAAGAGGCACTAGTGTTTCAATAACCTTTAAATTCAAAGGACTTCTATCATTTATACTTAATATTTGTCCTCGGCGAGAAGCCATGTCACCAGTGGTTTCTCCAAGAGACGGCTCCGGAACGATTACTTCCACTTTCATTATAGGTTCAAGCAATACCGGTTTCGCTCTTTTGGCGGCTTCTTGAAACGCCATTGCTCCCGCTATTTTAAAGGCGATTTCTGATGAATCAACATCGTGATAAGAACCATCATACAGAGTAACTTTGACATCCACCATTGGAAAACCAGCAACAACTCCTTTTTCCAATGCCTCTTTTACTCCTTTTTCCGAAGGAGCTATGAATTCCAATGGAATGGACCCGCCCTTAACGGCATTAACAAACTCGTAACCGGCTCCGCGCTCAAGTGGCTCAACTCTCAACCAAACATGACCAAACTGACCCCGGCCTCCGGATTGACGGATATATTTTCCTTCAGCTTGAGCTTCTGCGGAAATAGTTTCTTTGTAAGCAACTTGCGGCCGACCGGTATTTACTTGAACATCAAATTCTCTTTTCATTCTGTCCACAAGAATCTCTAAATGCAATTCTCCCATTCCCGAAATAATAATTTCTCCCGTCTCTTCATCGCCTCTAATCCTGAACGTTGGATCTTCATCGGATAACTTTTTCAAAGCAATGCTCATCTTTTCCTGGTCAGCTTTAGTTTTCGGTTCTATCCTTAAGGATATTACAGGTTCCGGAATATCAATACCTTCAAGCAAAACCGGGTTGTCCGGATCACAAAGAGTGTCTCCGGTGCGAGTGTCTTTCAACCCGACCGTGGCGGCAATGTTGCCGGCAAAAATTTCTTTTATTTCTTCTCTTTGATTCGCATGCAAACGCAAAATTCGGCTTATTCTTTCTTGTTGTCCGCTTCTGGTATTTAAAACATAAGAACCGGAAGATAATTTTCCGGAATAAACCCTGAAAAAGGTTAAAGCTCCGACAAAGGGATCGGTTGCGGTCTTAAAAGCTAAAGCGGCAAAAGGGACGTTATCATCAGGTTCAGCCGTTTTTGCTTCTCCCGTCTTTTGATTTGTTATTTTTGCCGGAGCAATATCTATCGGGGACGGCAAATAATACGCAACAGCATCCAAGACAAGTTGAACTCCCTTGTTTTTTAAAGCAGAACCACACAATACCGGAAAGATTTTATTTTCTATAGTTGCTTTTCTGATAAGTTCCCGAAGAATATCTATACCTAATTCTTTTCCTTCCAAATAATCAGCCATCGCTTTGTCGTCTTGTTCAACTATTCTCTCGACTGAAATTCTTCTTTCTTTTTTTGCTTCCTCTAAAAGATGCTCTGGTATTTCTCCTTCCACAACTTTTTCTCCTCTTTCTCCTTCGAATGAAAAGTATTTCATTTTCAAAAGATCAACTATGCCCTTGAACTGATCCTCATGACCGTCCGGGATCTGAAGTTTTATGGCGTTAGGAGAAAGTCTGGCCAGAATTGATTGAAAAGATCTCTCAAAAGAAGCTCCCAATCTGTCCAATTTATTTATAAAACAAACCCTGGGCACTTTATAATCATCTGCATACCGCCAATTTGTTTCAGATTGAGGTTCTACCCCCGCAACCCCATCAAAAACAACAACTGCCCCGTCAAGAACACGCAGAGATCGTTTTACTTCAATAGTAAAATCAATATGTCCGGGAGTGTCTATTATATTAAGTTTGATTTTTTCGGCTCCGGCAGTTGCCGGATTGTCCTTGATATCAGAAGGGCTCCAATAAGCAGTTGTTGCGGCGGCAGTAATAGTTATACCTCTTTCTCTTTCTTGCTCCATCCAATCCATAACAGTGTCGCCCTCGTGAACTTCGCCTATCTTATGAGAAATTCCAGTATAAAAAAGAATCCTCTCCGAGGTTGTCGTTTTTCCGGCATCAATATGGGCTATAACTCCGAAATTTCTTATTTTTTCTATTGGGTAATCCGCCATATTAGTTTATAAAATTGAAAGTTTTAAAACTTTCAATTTTCAACTTGCGCGAAGCGCATTACCAAGCGAAATGAGCAAAGGCCTTGTTGGCTTCGGCCATTCGATGGGTATCAGCTTTCTTTTTAACAGCACCGCCGGTATTATTAAAAGCGTTTATCAGTTCTTCAGATAATTTTTCTTGCATTGGCTTACCCTTAGCTGAACGGGCCGAATTAATTATCCATCTTATCGCCAAAGTTGTCCTTCTTTCCGGCTTAACTTCTATCGGAACCTGATAGTTGGCTCCGCCTATCCTTCTTGATTTTAATTCCATATTCGGAGCCGCGTTGTCAAAAGCCTGCTGAAGAACTTCCATGGCTGGTTTGCCGATTGTTTTTTCAGCCTTTTCAAGAGCGTTATAAACGATCTTATTTGCTATTGATTTTTTCCCCGACTCCATTATTTTATTGATAAGTTTAGCAACCAAAAGATTCGAATATTTCAAATCCGCTTCTATCACCGCTCTTTTTTTTACCGGTCTTCTCATGTCAGTTCTTAAGGTTTATAATTTATAAATTTTTTTAATTTTGAATTTATGAATCTTATTAATTTTTAGGCTATTTGGGTCTCTTTGTCCCATATTTGGAACGCTCTTGTCTTCTTCCTTCCACACCCCCCGTATCTAAAACGCCCCGAACTATATGATATCTGATACCTGGTAAATCTTTTACTCTCCCTCCTCGAAGAACGACCACGGAATGTTCCTGAAGATTGTGACCGACTCCTGGAATATATGCCGTAACTTCCATTCCATTTGTAAGACGAACTCTGGCAATTTTTCTTAAGGCCGAATTTGGTTTTTTAGGCGTCATGGTTCTTACTTGAAGACAAACCCCTCTCTTAAAAGGCGCGGGGTAAAAAACTGGCCTGTTTTTTTTGCTGTTATAACCGTAAGCCAAAGCCGGCGATTTTGTTTTCGCTTTGACTATTTTTCTTGGTTTTTTCATTAATTGTCTGAAAGTTGGCATTGCAGTTTATCGTTTGTCAATAAAAAGACCCGCAGGTTTATGAGAGTGTATCAAAAATTAGGACAGAATGTCAATTCCCGCAAATCATATCAATATCAAATATTTAAATACTTAGCCCCGTAAAAATTTTATACATCCATCCCACGATTGGAAATATAAGGGGGAAAAAATAAAGAAGAAAAATAATAAGCAATATCAAACTATATTGATACATAAATCTTCGGATTCTTATAAATCTGCTCGGAAGAAATGTCATAAGCAACCAGTGACCATCAAGCGGTGGAATCGGAAACAAATTAAAAATAGCAAGAACAAGATTTAAAATAATAATAAAAGATAAGAGCTGTGGCACCAAGGGAGAGATAAAAATATCCGGCAAAAATCTCAAAGTAATACCGAAAAGAAATGCTAAAAAAAGATTAGAAGCAGGGCCCGCAATGGCAACTTTGGCAGGGCCATATTTTTTATCCCGCAGATTTTCTGGAATATAAGGAACCGGTTTGGCATATCCAACAATGAAGGGAGAGCGGACAAAAAATAAAAAGAGGGGCAAAATCACAGAGCCAAAGGCATCTAAATGTTTTATGGGGTTTAATGTAAGCCGTCCAAGATTTTTTGCGGTCGGATCACCAAGAGAATTAGCCATTAAACCATGACTAACCTCATGAATAACGACGGAAAAAAGTAAAACAATAATTTGGAAAATTGGAAGCAAAAACAAATCCATCCCGTTAGAAGTAGTGCAAAGCACCAACTACAACCGTGCGGTGCCATACACAACTGATTATTATTTTATTGATCTTCATATTTATTCAATCCGTTAAGGATACTTCTAACGGGATCCATTCTTGAAATATTAACAAGATTAAGATATATTATCAATCTATGACCAAATGTCCTAAATGTGGTAAAAAACCGATAATGTCAACAACGCGAGTTTTGCTTCGCGGTCATTATAATCCGACATCAAAATCTAAACGCTACCCAAATCTTCAATGGACCAAGATAGACGGAAAAAGAATAAAAATCTGCACCGACTGCATAAAGACTCTAAATAAATAAGACAAACTAAAATGTTAAAAGAAACACCCCCCTCTCCAACCACAGCAAACCACGATTGGCTTTCTGAAGCTGAAAAAAAAACTTTTGAGTTGTTAAAAACTGAATACGAAAAAACGGCAATAAACATGACTAAATTTGTCAAAGTTGCCGGATATGGAAAAGAAAGGGTTGAAAGAGACCAAGAAATGGTAAGGAAAAAAAAGAAAGAGATACAGGAAGCCGGAACCGGACCAACAAGAAAAGCTCGGCTACTAGAAGCTCTTTTAACCGAACAAATTGAATTAAGCAATTGGTTCGGAGAAAATACTTACACAATCATCCCGGCTGAATTTGATGACCTTTTTCATGGGGTTGACCTTGCGTTGGAAATAGAAGATGAAAATGAGGTAAAACATATAGCCCTTGGAATTGATGTCACTTCTTCGTCCGTCTCCATCAGGAAAAAATTAAAAATAATAAAAGACCACATAGCCGACGGAACACTGACATCTATGGAGTATTTCCATTCCGAAGATCATAATCCAGACTTTTATGGAACGATGAGTAATATACCACAAGTTGTAATTGGATCAGACGGTAAAACAATAAAAGAGCTGAGCGAACTATGGATGTCTGCTTATGGACTGGCAAAATTAAGAAAGGATTCGAAACAAACGCCACTATCCCCTGAAACAAAAGAAGGTCAAAAAAAATCTTCCAGAAAGGCCAGGGAAGAACTTGCTCGACACAGAGTTCAAGCCCTCATACTTGAAGAAATAAAAATGCAGTTAACCGTTTTCTCTAGATTTGCGACAGAAAAAAAACAATACGGGACGGCAAAAAAATTAACTTCCTCCTTAGATTTGATAAATTCAATCCTTTCCTCAAAGGAAAACCCTTCGATAAACGATGTTTTCCAAAACAGAGAAGACTTTGTTTTTCAAGCGTTGACCGAAACTCTTAACGATTTTGATAATTTGTAAAGTCCGGGCTGTAGTGTACCGGCAACACGTCTGCATGGGGTGCAGAAAATTATCGGGTCCGACTCCCGACAGCCCGACATTATCCACAACCAGAAAAATTACTCTATAAAAATTTGATATAATTACAGAGTGAAGCAGACAACAATCACTTGTAACTATTGCGGTAAAAATTTTAAAAAACCCAAAAACAGAGCAACTGAAGCCGTTAAACTTGGCTGGAACCAATATTGCTCTTCCAAGTGTCAGTTTACGACTCGCTTAAGAGGAGAACATAGATTTTGCCAAAACTGCCGTAAGAAGATTTGGCGTACTCCAAAAGAGTTAAAATCAAGCCGGACTAACAGATTTTTCTGCAATGCCTCCTGCGCGGCAATATTCAATAACAATCTCCGCAGTGAAGCGTTGCCTAAAAACTTCTGTAGACATCCGAATTGCAGTAAACAAATTCCTCGAGACCAGCTTTATTGCTCACAAATACATGGAACTTTTTCAAGAAAAAGAACGGTAGAAAGTTTAAAGAAAGAAGTCCTGTCTAAAATAAGGAAATTTTATAAACTTAATAAAAGAATACCCGTTAAAAAAGAAATGTATGATGCTTATGGTAAGGCCCGAGATGTTTTTGGAACATGGAACAAAGCCATAGAAGCTGCTGGATTCTCCCCTAACCCAGTAATGTTCGCGAAGAAATACACCGCTAAAGACGGTCACATCTGCGACTCGTTTGCCGAAAAGATTATAGACGAATGGTTTTATTCAAAAGGAATTCCCCATAAAAGAAGTGTCCCCTATCCCGAAGGATATAAGTTAACTTGTGATTTTGTGGTTAACAAAACATTTATAGAATTCTTCGGACTTAAGGGAGAACTTAAAAAATATGACCGACTTGTTCGCCTCAAAAGAAAGCTATCGAAAAAACATAAACTTAAACTAATAGAAATAAAACCGACACATCTTTTTTCAAAAAATAAGTTAGATCAGGTGTTAAGTTTTCTAATATAATCTCCCGGCGGTCCGATCCGCCAGATGATAGACAATTCTCGAGAATTCAAGAAAGCAACAAAAAACACCCTGAGCTTATCGAAGGGGTGTTTTTTGTTTAGACCCTTGTCTCTTATTTTTCAAGTCTTCAGCATTTTTCCAAGGTGGGCTCAAAGGATAATCCCACGAGATTATCGTCATTTCAGAGTCCTGGTAAAATAATTTATCCAAGGGGAGCAGAACTCAAACTATTATCACTTGAGTGGAGCCAATTTTGCCAATATTCAAGGCGTTGAGGAGTGCGATGTGCCTTTAGGCACATAAACGACGAACAACGCAGAAGATTGGAAAAATTGGCCCGCCTTCTGAAGGAAATTCAAAAATGGATTATTTCTTTGTTGCTCCTCCTTGAAGTATATTAAATACATCTTCGTCGTTGGGCCTCGAAATAATCCGTTTTTGAATTTCTCAATTTGATAATAGTTTGAGTTCTGCTACCCATGCTTGGAAACAAAAGACGAGTCTACTATAATTATAACTCCTTTAAACAAGATTTGAAATGGAAAACTTTAATCAAACATCACGCTCTCATCCGTTCTTATGTAACTAAACAATTCTTTTTTCAAAAACCAATGGTTAATTTCTCTTTTTGCTTCAAACACAGAACCCGAAGCATGAACCAGATTTCGAATGGGCCTTTTATTAAAATTACCCAAAGTAGAAGAGTCAACCGAAAAGTCACCTCTTATGGTTCCAATGTCCGCTTTAAAAGGCAAAGTAAAGCCCACAATCTTTCTTCCCATTTCAACGGCATGGGGGCCTTCAAAAACCATTGAAATAACGGCACTTGAAGATAAAAATTCAAAATTCCAATCATTTATAATTTTCCCTATTTTTAAGGGATCATCTGTTCCCAAAACTTTGATTGGGTCTAATTTTAATAATTTCAAATTTTCTAAACTTTTATTTCCCATACCCTCCAACTGTTCTTTAGTCGCCAAATAATGTTTTTTAATATGAGCGGGAGTTGGCTTGGTCATTTTCAGACCTATCAATTTAAGTCCTCTTGTTTCAAATCTTTTTATGATTTCGCCGACTAATCCTCTTTGTATGGCATCCGGTTTTGCCAATATAAGAGTCCTTTCTTTTTGTATCTTGTGCATTTTAATTCTTTATTATTTTATAATTTTCTCCGTCGCTGACAATCTTAATTGTTCCATCCAAGTCATTACGGTAATATTTTATCCCGAAATTTTCAAGTCGGGTTAGAATTTCCTGCGTCGGATGGCCGTAACGATTTTTACCGACTTGAATAATCGCCACTTCCGGCGAAGTCTCAAACAAGAATTCTTCAATTGTAGATGTCTTTGAACCATGATGGGCTATTTTTAGAATATCAACTTTAATATCGTTTCCACTCAATAATATTTGCCTCTCCGATTTAGCTTCGATATCTCCTGTCAATAAAACCTCGTTTTCTCCGTATTTTAATTTTAAAACCACTGATTCATTGTTTGTTTTTTCCATAATCTTGCCGGATAACGATTCCGATGGATTAAGAATCGTTAAAGTTGCGTCGTTTCCAAGATCAATTATTTTGCCCGCTACCGGATCAATGACATTTGTCATTTCTTCATGAACAATTTTTTTCCATGAATTATATAAAGACGAATCACGGACAATATCTGAATAAATCAAATTTTCCACGTCATATCTGTTTAACACTTCCAGTAAACCGGTGAGGTGATCGGCATCAGAATGAGTCATAACGATCAAATCAATATTTTTATCATAAAACGACATAACTTTTGCCAATTCCTGAATAATTTTATTATCCGGCCCGCCATCTATCAAAACCTGATTGCCGTTAGGTGTTTCGATAAATATCGCGTCCCCTTGGCCGACATTGAAGAAGTGAATTTTGAGAAGACCGTCTTTCTGGGAGGCGATGGAGTAGGTAGAAAAGGCAAAGACAGAAAGGCAAAGAAGAATGACGATATGTATAAGTTTTAACTGTTTAGGCATGAATGTTTTTTAGCACAAATTCGGACAATAAAAAAGACGATATGATTTATCGGCCAAGCAATTTAATAACTTCTAAATGTCCCATTTTCTATTCAGCGGTTAATGTTGTATCGCCATCTTTATCGAATTACCGTATTATTTTCCCTCTTTCTGTACCTACACTACAAATATCGCATCCCCCATCATCTCGCCATAGTTAAAAACGACCACGTGCCGCCATAGCTGGCTCCAGCGGTGGCGCAAGGCGGGTTGCCCGACATTGAAGATATAAATCTTTAAAATAAATTTTTTATTATTTTATCTACAGATTCTTTCTTTTTTAAAAAATCCCTATAAAGAACCATCTGTGCAAAAGACTTGGTTTTGTTCTGTTCATAAAGATTTTTATATTGCTCGGAATTAAGTCGAAAATATTTTTCTTCAAACGCATCAGTTAAAAACCTGGTCGATAGAACGAGAATGACTTTTTGTATTGCTTCAGGGATTTGTTTTATTTCTCCTCTTGTCGCGAATTTTGCCGTATCAAGATACCCCCTCATCATGTTCTCAAAAATTTTAAGATCAAATTTTGAATTTTTTACATCTCCTTCATCAGCTTTGTTGCACCATGTTCTGGCCGCATCAGCGATATCTGTGGCAATCTTGCCTCTACCCAAAGTATCCAAATCAAGCAAACAAACGGCTTTTTCTTTTTCATCAAACCTAATGTTGTTAATTTTTAAATCTCCGTGAACTATTCTGTCCGGGAGACCGTATTCCTTATTTTTTATTTTCTTGTAATTTTCCAAAACTTCCATGGACAAATCATGGAGTTCACGATATTTTTGAGTATTTTTGAATTTATTGAGAGTTTTTTTAAGCTTGTAAATTCGAGCTTTGGGACTTCGAAAGCCTTTTATTTTATGCTTAAATTCGTAATCAAAGCCCGAAAGAGCGTCGTGAAACCTTCCGACAAATTGGCCAGCGCTAAATGCTTTTTTTGAATCTATTCCCTTTTCATAGCATTTTCCCGGTATAAAGGTAAGCATTCGCCAACATCCTTTTTTATCATCTTTTAAAAACAGCTTTTTATTTTTTGTTTTGACTATTAAAGGAGTTAGCAATCCTTTGCCTGATAAATGCAAAGTAACGTTCTGGGTATCTGTCAAAACCGTTGATTTAAATATTGGATGTAATTTTTGCAATACGTATTCACCGCTTCGGCTTTTTACTAAAAAAGTCTCGTTTATAAGGCCATTTCCAAACTTTGAAACCTTCACTACTTTATCAATCGAGAAATTATCGGCAATTCGTTTAATTTTGTTAATCATTGCCAAGAGTCTACACCAAAGACAGAAATTTTACTATCTCTATTTGATATGTCGTGATCGACC
>Ga0210057_1000545_pt1 | contig 61775 bp, 86 predicted proteins | sample CryGeyCG2114_010_2_FD_183968 | JGI IMG/M metagenome (GOLD analysis project Ga0210057, IMG submission 183968) | Groundwater microbial communities from aquifer - Crystal Geyser CG10_big_fil_rev_8/21/14_0.10 (SPAdes) (version 2) | ecosystem: Environmental > Aquatic > Deep subsurface > Groundwater ...
TAGCTATGTAAAAATGAGGGAAAAGACAAAGAAAATGAAAAGAAAAACAAAAAAAGAAGTTAAGGAAAAGTGAAAATTAGCAAAAAATTGCCGAAAATATTAAAAAGAAGGGTTAATCAAAGTCCTCAATTGTTTTTCCTATATCAATACGAATCACTTTGAGAATAATTGCGGCTGATCGGTTCGTACCCAGGTCCCATCCCAAACAGGTCTCTTCCTCTAGCCCTTTCAGAAGCATCGATACGGAGAGAACGAGAATGTTTTAAAGCCTCGCGTTGGTCTGGGCTAAGATCACATTGAATCTCTTGATCTGGGTGAACTAACAACCTAGTCAACATTCTTTCGCTCATTTTTTCCTTTTTGGTCTAAGTTTCTTAGAATCACAGCTTCTGCACTTAACCCTGCCTTGAGCTACCTTAAGACTTGGTGATCTTATCTTAGACTTGCAACTCCTGCAAACAAAGATGTTCCTTAAATATCTGTTTAATGCTTCGTCAAATTTAGTTGCCACAAACTTCTAAAAGTTTGAATCACAAATGTCACGCCACGTGAAAAACAAGCAACGACTTGTTTTCAGTGCTAAAAACGAATCGCTGTTCGTTTTTATGCATTTGAAAGGCGGGGTGACTAAAGTCACCTAATTGCGTCAAACTTCCCTCCATCAATAGTAAATTGTTAGTTGTCATCTTAATTATTTTACCTGTTTCATCACGTTTGTACCCATGATTACCCAATAAAGAACTTCTGAACCTTCCTTTACTTCAGATTTAAGTTCCTCTGGGATCTCTATCTCAAACGTTTCAAAAGTTTCCATATCCATCACGCTGGCTTTGTCGCCTGAGATTGATAACACCTGAGCATTTTTCTTCTCAATAATGGGCGCTTCAACTTTATCGTGGCCTGGCATGACCATGTTCCTCTTCTTACCATCCAATAAACCGACGGCCATCATGTTAACTTTTGCGTGACCATGTTTTCCCGGTCTGGAAGTAGCTGTGTCAGTTATTTTACAAGGAACACCCTCAATTATGATCGTGTCGCCTTTCTTTAAACTTCCAACGCTTACTAGTTTTTTTTCATACATGATAAATCACTTCTCTGCAACTAACCTGATATCCTTTTCTGTAACAGTTTTCCTGCCAGCATGCTCAGCTAACTTTTTTGCTTCAGATGAGATAGATAACGCTTTCTGTTCCAAAACTTCTGCCAAGGCAATTTTTGCGTCGTCTGAAACTCGCAGAGCGCCAGACTCCCTCATTATTTTGTCCATGGCATTGTGGGACAAAAATCTCTTCTTAGCCATGAAATAGCAATATTTGGGCTTATTTTTAAATGTTTCTAAAAACGGTACGTATTAAGTTTAAGTTGATGGCAGCCAGAGTGAAGCTTCTTCTGCGCTTCGGTTATTATGGCGTACCGCCATCCTCAGCTTACATTTCGTACTATATGATTGTATAATCACTGGAAGGCGCCCATCAACTAATACATACAACGACACGATTACCTTAAAGGCAGGTAGCTTGGTCTGCAATGTTGTGGATGTGGAACTGTCTTTCGTAAGAAGTAGTTATTGCGCGAAAATCCTTGCATTAATATCAATTTTTGTGAAGTATTGCTGGATCAAAAGGGATGAGGTTTATCAACCTATCAGCTCTTAAAAAAATTCCATAGGTTACCAACAGGTTTAATACTTGTTTTTCTCCTCTTTCTAATAATACTGTCAATCTCTTTCTCAATCATCTCATAATCAGGATACTTTTTTTCATCTTCCCTGAAAGCCTTGGTATGGAAAGAACTTCTGCCGTTATTATGCCTGAATTTATGATGTTTGTGCAATAATTCATGGTACATCAAATAATCCAGAATTTCCTGCCTTGCATCCGTGAATAAAGTGGAAACAGTGACAGTATCATTGTGGAAATTATAGCTGGCTAGTTTCCGGTAAGACCTCCGCCCCCATTCAAGATTTGGCCGATCAAGAATTCCATAAAAAAACTGCTCATTGACACGATTAAATGAATCCAGTAAGGATGGATCGGATTTGGTTTTTGGTGTAAGTATGGGAATATTTTTGATAAAATTGTTATACAGGTCTATGTTGAAAGTGTTTTTTTTCTTTCTTAAAATCTTAAGAAGAAGATGCTGTATAAGTCCTATCTTGATCTCGTCATCAATATCTTTCCATTGCAGGTTGAGATTTACCTTAAGTTTTTTATTTCTTAACTGGATGTTGGCATTGAAATTACCCAACCTTCTGTTATATTCAATTTCAGCAAGGTAAGAGAACTCGTTTTCCGGGAAAAGACGCTGAAAAGATTCTTGGATGAGGTTCATTTTTGAATTAAAAAGAGTTTGAAGTTTTATAAGGATTGTTGCAAATATTTATAAAAATCAACAATATCTAAAATTTAACGTGACTGAGATAAAAGTTTACAAATCTATATTTCAAGCAGACCAGGATTTGCAGGATTACTACGGAGAAAACCGGGTAAATGAAATAAGAGCTGAAAGAAAATTGGATCAGATTCCGGAAGGGATGGAGCTTAGATGTCTAGATGTCTGTAAGGATATAACTTTTAATTATATGGTCGGTCTTTTTTCTCGGATGGGAAAACCAAAATACTATTCCGTGGTCGGCATCAGCCATTTATTTGAATTTTCTGCTGACAGTCCTGCTGGAATTTCAATTGATGCATTAGTTAAAAATGTAGAAAGATTCTTAGGTGAAGCGCATAACAACTTGTATGGGAAAGTTGGCGTGGAAATGCAGCCAGTATTTTATACCATCGAGAAAGAACCTGGCTTTCCAGCTTTAGTAAAAAGACTAAAAGGGGCAATGAAGGAAGGTGCTCTTTGGCATCTGGAACTTATCAATGAGTTAGATGGTGGTTTAGACGCTCAAGAACGAGAAGAGTTTGCTAGATTATGGGGAAATGAATGATTCTACTCTATCTCAAACCTTAAGATGGCGGCAATTCCACCCAACTCTTTAAGTTGAGTACCTTCCCTAGTTTCAGTTGAAATTATTTTCACGGTCGATCCTCCAACCTGCGCTTTTTCTTCCAGTTCAAAAATCCTATCTTCTTCTAGATGTTCAGATAAAAGAAGGACATCTACAGCATTCATCTCTAAAGCTTTCAAAGTCTCATTCTCACCGTAGGTGACTTTCTTTGAGTTAGCCAACATTACCTTAAAAAAATCCTGGACGGATTTCTTCTCCTCAGCTATTTCTTCCTCGGCAAGTAAATCCTGAGCTTTATCAACCAATTCCTGCAGGCCAAAATCCCCGGTGTAGGACAAATCCTTGGTGCCGATAATCTTTTTCTTTATGTCTCCAGTAATATAATCTTTGTTCAAAAAATCATCAACAGTGATTCCTGGACCTCCTATAATTATGCCTTTCAAATTATTTCCTAGAGGCAGGAATTGATTTTTCATGTGCTCTGCAATTTTTTTGAAATGTTCTTTATAAGCTCCTTCTCTAATGCGGGCGTAACGGGCAGCCGATTGTCCGCCGGCTTTTGTCTTTCCAGGAACTTCTGAATGGGCTTTTTGCAGCGGCACAATAGATTTACCTTTCAATAAAGCGATGTCAGCATCTCTACGGTCTAAAACAACCAAGCCGTAAGCGTTATGCTCAATAATCATATCTTCTAAGATATCAGTGACAAAAGTCTTATCACACCTGTAGATACGGATGTTTAAAGGTACAGGAGGTTCAATACTCCATACTTTCATATCGATCTTGCCTTCACCGGCAGCGATGTTGCCTGAAAAAACTACCAGTCCGTTTTCAGGTGTTTTTGGATAATTCCTAAGGTGCTGGATCATTTTTTCCAATGCGCCTTGCACGTTCTTCCTGGTGCCAGCAGATTTAATGTTTGAAGCTGTACCCTGCTCTTCTGCCAAATGCTGGATGATTTTTATAATGTCGTATCCTGTTGGAATGTAGACTGTTACAAACTCAGTATGGGGAGCCTTATGGCTCTTAAGTTCGCTGATTATTTTTCTTAAATGCAGTTTTTGCGAAGACGATAATGCCATGTAAATTCAAATGTAAAGGAGTGTTTATAAAATTTTGTAGTTTATTTATTGTTATTACATAATTATTATATAATCTTCTAATATGATAAAACAAATGACCTTTCTTACAGATTTGTTAGAGTTCAAACGCGATGAATTAAGATTTGGGAAAAGAATCAACCTTGAGATGCACGTTGGACTTTTTAGAGGGATGTTTGGAGACCTTCCTTACGATTTCAAGATACATGAAACTAAGACTGGTTTATACTTAGTTCTCCCACATAGACAGGAAGGATTAATTTATCATACAAATCCTGGAAGCAATTCAAATATCTGGCACGGTGAGGTCCCTATAAATGCTCATGATTTGAAGGTGAAAAGAATTGCACAAGGTAAGAATAGCGAAGGTATTGTACTTGCAAGTAATACTGGTAAACTACTGCATGAATATGGAGACGAGTCCAGAACTCCAACGACTAATCTTAATTTTTCTGTCAATTATTCGGCAACTTCTGATGGTAAAATAATCTGGCTGGGTTTAGGTTATGATTTTAGCCGTAGGGACGAGCAAAGCAGGGTAAGCGCTTTTTTTGAAGTTTACAGGAAGAAAGATAAAACTTATCCGTACGTCAGGGCTAACTTTAATTTGGCTCAAGGGTTAAATTTTGACTGGAATGGACGTCCTTACAGTTCTCCAAATATCCCTGGTTTTTTTAAAACAGGCATAGATTATGAGGAATCTGCGGCAAACTTAGTTTTCCTGATACAAAAAGCAGAGTTAAAGAAAGAAGATTTTAAGGCTCTTGAGAATCTCACTTGGGTTTATCCCATAGCTAACCTTAGCAATGTCCATGCAGCCAATGAACTAATCCATTAGATATTTCTTAACTTTTTCAAAAATGGTTTTTGAGGACATCTTAGAACTATCAAACACTTTAACATTATGCCCGTTTTCTTCAGCTTCAACCAAACATATCTGGAAAATTTCCGCATCAATATTCTCACGAACTTTTGACTTGGAATATTTTCTTTTCTCCAGCCTCTTTTTAAGGCTTTTCAGATCAGAACAGACCAGAATGACGCATAAGTCAATCCATTTTTTAGGTAATGAATGGCTTATATGGGAGTCAATCACCAGTTTCTTATGCTCATTTATTTTTTTCTTGACAAGAGATTTAAATTTTTTCAAGTCTACATCGTAGCACATCTTAGATTTGTTATAACTGGTTGAAATCTCTTTGCAGTGATCGTGCAGGTCTAAACGAAAGAAACCTTCTTTCTCCAACAATTTTGCTAATGTTGACTTTCCAGTGCCGGGTGATCCAGAGATAGCGATGACAAATTTAGGCATTGTTTTTTTCAATCTTTTCCTTATGTCTATTTTCCTTATGCCGATGCTTGTTAAACCTTTCCTTGAAATGTTTATGGATCAGGATGTCAATGACAATTATTGCAACAAACAATATGAGCGCGTAGCCAAGCAAAGTAAGAATGTCAGTCCAAATAGTTTGTACTGGAGCTTTAAAGATAAAAATTTCCCTGATGACTTTCTCGGAAATGACGAAAGGATTGAAGTTGGTTATTTTACGGATATTAGCAGAGATGCTTTCCAGTGGAAGGATCAAACCTGATACAAAAAGCAGAAAGCTTCCAAGAGAGATGGAAGCTAAAGTTCCAGTTTCTTCAGACCTGAAGACGTACCCGATAGTCATCCCCATCAGGGTAAATACTGTGGATGAAATAAGAAGCATACCTGCTACAGGCAGCATCACAAGAGGATTACCTTTTAAGAATAATAAAGAGACTCCCAAAATAATAACTATCTGAATGATCGTGATAATACTGTTAGTCAGATAAGTTGAAATGATAAAAGTTCCCTTTTGCAAGGGAAGAAAATAGTTTCTGAAAAAAGCTGGACTATTTTTTTCCATCATAACCAGCGTAGTCCCTAAAAGAAGGGAAGAGAACATCACCACGAGAACCAATAATCCTGGGAAAGAATAGTTTAAGAAAGAACTTTCCGGACTGATTCTCTCGATCTTTGTAACTAAAGGGGCAGCAATCGTGTCAACCTCGGTAACTTTTTGCGATTCAAGATTTGATTTTATTTCCTCCAGACCTTGCTGCACCACCGTCATGGCGGTGAGACTATCCTGGATGCTTGCAGTTGTAGAATCAAGCGAAGATGAAGTGCTGCTCATAGTTTCAGAGGCAGACATCAGTTTTGTTTGCGCCTGGATAAGATCATGCTGCAATGACGAAACCAAGGAAGATATTTCTCCATACCCAGAGTTGTTGCCTTCGACCATGGCAAGCAATTTATTGAGATTTTTCTCAGCGTCGTTCAGAGAGTTTAGGATTGCGCCGTTACCTCCTTCAATTTCTGCGTTTTCAACATCGTTTCTTGCGTTAGAGACAGCATTGATACTATCTTCAACTTCTGAACTTAACTTGTTCTTGAATGAATTGACAATCCCTGCGTCATAAACTATTATTGGAACTTCCAGATCGATATTTTCGATATTTTCTTTTAAGGAAGTTACTGAACTGGAAGCCGCAGAACTTTTTTCTTTTACCTGATTAAGTTCACTGCTCTTTTCCGAAACTTTATTTTTGGTATCGTCCAGCTGATTAATAATTTCCCCAGTTAATTGTTTAGAGATTTCCTGCGATTTAAGGTTAAATTTGCTGCCTAAAGTTTCCTGGATCATCCAAACAAGATTGATTTCGCTGGGATCAATGTAAAAAGTTATCTCTTTCTGCTGGTTGTCTTCAACTTTCAAGTCTTGGGGTACGGACACGCAAGTATGAATGAAACCCTGCTTGATGTCTTCAATACATTCTTCCACGTCCGATTCATATTTTATGATCCTGAACTCCTGCTCCTGCAGGGAGCTTATCAAAGAATCGACGTCTTCAGTAAAAGAATCAGCATGGATCCCTATGTTCAATCCATAGTTGGAAGAACTGCTGTATGATAGGCCTAGTATGAGGATTATCAGAAGGGGAGCCAGAAAAATCACCAAGCCTGAACTTTTCGAACGTATCAATAGTTTAAGGTTCTTTTTTGTTAGCAGCCATAATGATCTCATTTTTATGATTCTTCCATCGTAATTCTTTCAAAGATATCTCCAAGGGAAGGTCTGCGAATATCTATGTCATAAAGATCTTCTTCATCAATAATGTTTAGCAGACTACTGATTGTCTGGGCAGCATTATGCGGGTAAACTACAATATGGTGCCCCTTGTCAATAATCTTGCTGACATGCAAATTGTTAATATAGGAAAGAATCTTTTCTTTATTATCTGAAACGTTCAAGTTGATAGTAAAATGCTCTTTAAGGAAAGGTCTTCTAAAATCCGAGATAAGTCCGCAATCTTTAACCTTCCCATTGTGCACGATAGCAATTTTGTTGCATATCTTTTCCAGAAGATCCAAGTTATGTGAAGCGATAACTAAAGTTACTCCCTGCTTATTTACTTCCTTAAGGAAACTCATAATCTCTCTTTGCAGAATTGGATCAAGATCGTCAGTTGGTTCGTCCAGAATAAGGATTTTTGGTTTATGGACGAGGCTGCAGGAAATATCCAAACGTTTCTGCATACCTCCTGAGAGGTGCTGGGCTAATTTGTTGCGATGATGGTGCAGTTTAGTAGCATGTAATAAACTGTCAACATTATTTACTATAGTTTCTTTTTTAAGTCCGTATAACTGTCCGAAATGAAGCATGTTTTCGACAACCGTAAGTTTAGGATAAAATGAATTGTGCTGCGGGGCGAAACCAATCTTATCTTTTATCTTATGTAAATTTTTTTGCATACTTACCTGTCCTTGAGTTACGTGGAATGAATGCAGTACCTTGCCGGATGAAGGATGTAAGAAACCGCTAATCAGGTTTAGCAAAGTCGTTTTTCCACTTCCAGAGGTGCCAATAACTCCTATGACATCTCCTTCTTCTATGGATAGATTAACATCATCAAGGACTATCACCTTGCCAAATCTTTTAACAACCCCTTTTAGTTCAATTAATTTCACGTCTTTTAAGAATGGATTTAGGTTTATAAATGTTGTGTGAAGCTGGGAAACCGATAAAAGTTAATTGATACTAATAAAACTATCAATCATCGTATGTGCATAGCTCGTTCGCCTGCTCGTGTTTAAGCAAAATCGTACCCGAGCACCTTTTGCAGTCTGACGTCCTGAAAAACGCAACGACGTTTTTGGGACCCCAGAAATCTTTTCATGATTTCTGAGGGAGTAGTATTTGGCTCACTGGCCAATTGGCGCTATGCACATACCAATCATCATAATCTTTATATATAATCCTGAATCTGGTAGGGTTGATGAAGGGAAAACTGCGTTCCATCTATGAAAATAAGTATAAGCCATTGTTAATTATTCCATTCTTATTATTAATACTAGCAGTGGCTCAGATTAGTTATCAGTATGCGGCCACAGGTGATTTTGTTAATAGAGGAGTAACCCTAAAAGGCGGTTCAACTATTACGATTACTGAAGTTGGCGCCATAAATCATCAGCAATTACAATCTTTACTTAATGAAAAATTTCCCTTGGCAGACATTTCAGTAAGAACTCTCTCCTCTGCCGGAAAAGTGGCAGCGATAGCAGTTGATTCAGATGCTCAGGAAGAAGAGATAGATGTTCTTGTCAACACTATCAAAACAGAATTTAATCTGCAAGAAACAGACTATAGTGTGGAAGTGATGGGATCTTCTCTAGGAAGAAGTTTTTTTAAACAGACGCTTACAGCCCTACTAGTTGCCTTTTTACTTATGGGGCTAGTAGTCCTAATCTATTTCAGAACATTAGTCCCAAGCTTAGCAGTAATACTAGCGGCATTCTCGGATATCGTGGTAACTTTAGCAGTATTTAATTTGACTGGAATAAAGCTTAGTACGGCAGGCATTGCAGCTTTCCTCATGCTTATAGGCTACTCTGTTGACACTGACATACTGCTGAGCACCAGGGTTCTTAAACGGAATGATGGGACTATCATGGAACGAATTTATGGAGCTATGAAAACAGGTTTAACGATGAGTTTAACAACATTGTCTGCAATAGTAGTATCATTATTTTTTGTGCAGAGTGACATCATAAAACAGATTATGGTAATATTATTTATCGGCTTGTTGGTAGACTTAGTCATGACCTATATACAGAACGTAGGCATCTTAAGATTATATCTGGAGAGGAAGACAAAGAGAAGATGAAAAAACTGATGAAAGATATTTTTTTGAACTGGAGAGTTATAATTCTGCTGGTTTTCCTTCTCTTTGCATTAATTTCCATCCAGCCGCATTTTTTTGGCAATGAAGGAGTGACGATAAGAAGCGTAGCTGTAAATTCTTCTGCTGCAAGAGCAGGGATACAGAACCCTTCCCCCACTTCATCACCTCTGGCAAAAGAAAAGATCATTTCTTTCAACGGGGAAAAAATAAGTTCAGTAGGAGATTATTATTCACTTTCAGATAATTTAAAGATTAATAGAACAGTTACTATTGAAACCAGTGAGAATATTTATAGTTTGTATACAAAAGAAAACGAAGAAGGAAATGTTGATTTAGGCTTGAAGGTTTATGATACACCAGTCTCAAATTTAAGAAAGGGTCTAGATCTCGAAGGAGGAACAAGAGTTCTTCTTAAACCAGTAGACAAGATTTCTGAAGAAGATCTAGAAAGCACCATTGGCAGCTTACGAGAACGGCTAAATGTTTATGGTCTAAGTGACATAGTTGTAAGGGCGGCTTCAGATTTATCAGGTGAGAACTTTATACTTATCGAGATTGCCGGGGTAACTGAGGGCGAGATCAAAGAACTATTAGCCAAGCAAGGCAAATTTGAAGCTAAAGTTGGAAATGAAACGGTATTTCTTGGCGGCGAGAAAGATATAACTTACGTGTGCAGAAGCGCAGACTGCTCAGGAATCAATCCGCAGGTAGGTTGTTCAGCACACCCTGAAGGAGTAGCATGCGGCTTTTTCTTTTCTATTACATTAAGTCCAGAAGCAGCTCAACGGCAGGCTGAAGCAACAGGTAAATTAGCCGTGGTTTCTGAGGATGGTGGGAGTTACTTAAGCGAAGATCTGATATTATTCCTTGATGATGTTGAAGTAGACCGGCTTAAGATTGGCTCCAGCCTTAAAGGAAGCGCGACTACCGATATCCAGATTTCTGGTTCAGGGATTGGAGCTACGCAGGAACAGGCTTTAACAAGTTCTTTACAGAACATGAAAAAACTGCAGACAATCATGATTACAGGAAGCTTACCGGTCAAGCTTGAGATTGTAAAACTGGATACAATCTCTCCTTCTTTAGGTAAAGAGTTTCTTGATAACATTGCGCTTGTTGGGTTCTTAGCCATGGCGGTTGTCTTAACAGTAGTTTCCCTCAGATACAGAGAAGCTAAAATTATCGTGCCGATGGCCCTAACTTTACTTTCAGAGGTCATATTAATTCTTGGTTTTGCAGCTTTAGTTGGATGGAACCTTGATTTAGCAGCTATAGCAGGGATAATTCTTGTTGTTGGAACTGGAGTTGATCATTTGATAATTATCACGGATGAAACTGTAAACGGCGAAGTTGTTACAGACTGGAAAAAGAAAATCAAGAATGCTATGTTTATCGTCATGGGCGCCTACCTTACTACTTTGGCAGGGATGACGCCTTTATTATGGGCTGGAGCCGGATTACTGAAAGGTTTTGCTTTGACAACCATTGCAGGAATATCTTTCGGCGTTCTTATTGCACGTCCTGCTTATGCGGCTGTGATTGAGAAGTTGTTGAAGGAGTAGTTTTCTTTCTTAATAATATCTTATTTTTGTTCTTAACCAAGGTGCAGTTCTGTCTTCAACAATATTAATTTTAAGATAACTGTCTGCAACCTCTACAATATCTCCGATTATCCTGATCTCTTCTGCGCCTAGAATTTTAGCGATATAAGATGAATCAATCCTTTTTGCATCGTTTTTTGAAGAAACTTCGATTTTTGCAGTATTATTACCTTCTAATCTTATCTGCAGTAAAAATCTGTAATCTTTTATTGCTTCGTAAGGAATAATGCAGGATTCTTCTTCTTCTTCTTCTGAAAAATTGCCCTCTGTTTTTTTTGGATCAAGTATGAGAAGAATCCTTCCTCCTAAATCTTCTTTCTTAAAATCATTTCTCATTGCGTCATAACAGCTTTCCTGCTTTCAGAGACCATAATCCTTATCCTGTCAATGATATAAGGTAAGATGAAAGCAACTGCAAATATGCCGGCTGTCAGCCAGGGATTATGTTGTTCAATTTGTATCTCTAATTTTTCAATGAACCTGTTAGAAATTATAACCATTATAATCATGTTTGCTAATGCCAGAACTGGGACAATGATACCTGCTAAGATGTGATGCTTCTTTTCCAGATGTCCTATGTCGGTTATCAGAAAGTTATATAAAAATCCTACTGTTCCGGCAAGAACAACTACTATTGCATGCAAAAAGAAACGGTCAAGAGCAATCATGAAAGGAATAAGTATCAATGAAACCAATAAATTTGCGAAAACTATCACGACCATGGCACTCCAAAAAACAATCTTAGAAAAAAAGACGTCATGCTTTTCTTCTTTCTCCAGGATCTCTTCTGCCTTTTTTACTTCCTGCTCCTGCCATCCCTTGGCAAGAAGTTCCTCTCTTTTTTGAAGTTTCATTTAGCCTATTTATTTTTTGTAATCAAGAGCAAGATGTTTGGCAACTTTTGTAAACTCTTTAGCAGATTTAGATTTTGGATAAAGATAATTTAAAGGCATATTTTTATGTATGGAAGCCCTGATTTTTTTACATTCTTTCACTTCTGCAAGCACATGATATCCCAAAATTTTTTCAACTTCAGAAAGAGACAACTCATTTTTTCCTTTGTTAGTCCTGTTCAGTATGATGCCTGCGATAATGTTATCATTTGCCTTAGCCAGTTGAATAGTTTTCAAAGCATCAACAAGCGAACTCATGTTGGGGTTAGCTACAACTAGAACCTCATCTGTGTTTTTTAGAATTTGGTGGACATCATATCCTAACCCGCTGGGAGAATCAATCAGTACAAACTCAGCAGTATCATCAAGATGTTCAAAAATTTTATGCAGTTTCTGGGGATTGGTCTTCTGGAATTCATTATAGGAGGGAGAAGAAGGGATAATCGAAAGACCAGATTCATGCAGGTAAGTTATTTCTGTAAGACCTTTCTCTTTCCTTAGAAACTTGTTCAAGGTACCTTCAGGGTTCATGAACCCCAGCTGTATAGCGATATTAGGTGTAGCGATGTTCCCGTCAACTATGACCACATCGTTGCCTAGATTAACTAAAGCCTGTCCTACGTTTAATGTGCTGGTAGTTTTGCCTACGCCTCCTTTCCCTGAGACCATAGCAATAAATTTAGTCATCTATCTTATACCTCTCTTTTGTTAAAAGAGAATGATTATTTAAATATTCTGCTGTGATTGAAACTTTATTCCTCTTCTTTCCAGTTCTCAATTACTTTTCTAGCGTAATAAAGGAAGTTGTGGATAAATTTCTCGCAGTTTACAAGAGTGTCAATCTCAATTTCTACTGTGCTGTTCTCCTGATCGACGATCAATGTGACGTGTCTCCTGAACTCCTGCCTTTTCTGGTAAGGAGATTTGATCACAGCTCTTAACGAGAAGTAAAAATGAAGATTTTTTTGAATGATCTCGTCTTCTGGGTATAACTCGCCTAATTTCTTGGCTTTCAAGGCGGGACTCATTGGCAGAGAATCGATCTTTCCTTCTTCCTGCGCTTTCTCCAGAAATGATTCCACAATGAAATCATAAGTGCTGACCATCCGGTGCAAAGCATTCAGAATAACATCTACTGTACGTGTGTATTTCAGGCTGACGTAGATGATGTGCTCCAGCCGTTTCAATTCTTCTCTAGATTCTAATAGGTATTCGTTCATTATAGTAAGGAAAAGGTTGGAAATGCTTCAGCTTTTTATTATTTTCTATTTATAGTACTCCTGCGTGGGAGAGAAATTCTTTAGCTTTACTAATCAAATTTTCAACTTCTTTTACTGAAAGGACTTCTACATCGTAGTTTTCATTACAGATAATCTGCTTATTTCCTCTTTTGAAGACAACTGGGCTTTCTTTGTACAGAGATATTAATCGATTTATTTTACGTATAAATTCAATATGTTCTGGAGGGGGGTTGTATTTCTTGCGCAAAAGTTCAATCTTTCCATTTAAACTTTTAGGCACTAATAGTTCTTTATCTAAAACATCTTCCATAGCATAATCAATACAGGAATTAAGGTTATGAACAATGCCGATCAGCAACTTAGGATCTCTAACAAGAGGAAATGTTACCTTAAGTAAATGTTCAGCGGTTTGTAATTGCTGAATGGTCTTCTCTTTAGAATTCATTCTTCTGATCTAGTAAGCGACATAATCGCTTCTGCCAGATCGCCTTCTGATTCTTCAATGGCCTTTTTGGCTCTCTTTTCATCAACGCGGGCCTGCTCCATAACTGTCTTGACGTCATCTTCTGAAATCTCTGGAGTTTTTGAAGCTTGCTGCTCGTGAATCTCACCTGAGATCTGGAATGTTTCCTGACCCATCATGTTTACTTTTTGCACTGAGGGATTAGTGATTATGATGTTCTTTCCTTCTGATTTGATGATCACTTCACTAGCAGGAATTTCTACCTGCTGAATACCCATCTGCTTCATCATCTGTTGAACCTTGCGAGGGTTCATGCCCGGAATCATTTTAATTAAGTATTCTTCCTCCGAAATAGTGCAATAAAATTATTAGAATAGTTATCACTACTGACATTACAACTACTGCTCCGGGAGAAAATTCAATCCTAGACTTGAATTCATCAAAGTACCTTGTTAGCCCTCCCTGTCCTGAGGGGAGTCTTATCTTATTGTCTTTAGTCATTTTTGTTTCAAATTTGGGTAGTTATAAATACCTTTTGGTTTTTAAAAAAAGGGTAGAGCAGCATAAGCCGCCTTCTGTTGAACTCTGTAATCAGACAGTTCATGGAAGCATTTTACTAAGCGTGTTAAACACTTGCACCGGTCAGTGTTCGCCGTTTCATCGTTCCCTGTGGAGACGTCAAAGGATTAACTCGCTGTCCTTTAAGACAACATCGCCACAAAACTAGCCTTCTCATTCCATAATCCGCAGGACGTGTCGTTTCTGAGCCATTGACAAGGGCTTTCCCCATCTCCATAATTGGAGTGACCGTTTTATGCTGTTACTTTCATAACAACACTGGTGGGCGGACTTTCCTCACAAACCTTTAAGCAAGTTAAAGGTCTGAATCCAAATGCTCTCAAGTAAGATTTCGCTATGCTCAATCTTACGAAGAAAGTTTTCAGATTCGTGCGTAAGCTTCCTGCCACTACTACCTATATATTCATAATGAAGTTACTTTATAAGGTTTTGCAAGAAATGTTCATACCACAATATCAAACTTTAACAATAACTTTTCCATGCCTTCCTTGTGTCCGGCACCAACGACAGCAAGTATCTTCTTGTCAGGGTTATCTTTAGCCAGCCTAACCAACCTTTTAACCATATACCTATTGCGGTCTTCTATTAAGGTCTTGTAAATACTGGGGTAACGCTTCCTAAGCTGTTTAATCATCTTAGTAATAATTTCCTGTTGTGGAACTTTGCTAAGATCTAATTTATCAAAACCCATCTCCTTCATCTGTTTTTTTGGAGAAAAAAATCCTTTGAAAATGTCAGTTACAAATCTTCCTTTTTCTTTCCAGGTTAATTCTTTAGAAAAGTTTCTTAACGTAATCTTAATCGGCTGATCGATAAAAGCAACATATGCATTATTCTTATTAGCCATCTCTATCGCCGTCTTCATCTCCGAACCAGGAGAAACACCAACTATCCTTCCTAATTTTTCCTGGACGTACTGGCCTATCTTGACAAAAAGAAATCCTCTTATCCCTACCTCCATCATTTCAGAAAAACCAACTTTCCGTTTTTGTTTTTGCATCAATGCTGCTGCTCTTTGCAGATCTAACTCCACGGCAACTATGTCCGGATTGTCCTTTTCTATAAATTCTTTAATTTCATCCACACTCTGTTTAGCGATGTGCGAAGTGCCTATTATCCTGATGTCCATTTTTTTTTAATTAATCTCCAATAGATATAAACTTTTTCTTATATACCGAAAGACTCAAAATTCCGAACAGAATTTTGTGCCTTTGGTATAATCCCGTTGGACATACAGACAGTGTCAACATTCATAGCCGCAAATGTTACAAGCTTCCTTCTCCTTCTCCTTTAAATCTAATAAATATCTAGTGTTGTAATTTAGGCTGAACTCTTCTCTGCGTCTTTCTCCGACAAAAAAAGAAAAATGCATAGTCCTTCCCCAAAATGGAAATCTTTCTTCTTCAGCACATTTTCTTGAATTGATAATCTCATCTAAATATTTTTTGTAACCTTCAGTAATTTCACTGACCATCCTTATCCTGAAATCTCTTACTAAAGGATTATCTTCGGAATCAAGAGAACCCAATGGCAGATTGGTGTCTACCATGTGAAAATTCTGATATAAAAACGAATGATATAAGTCGGAGATATACTTGTCCTCGCTGGCATATTTTTGCTGGTAAATTTCTGGAGGTATCTTTGGCGCATCAGAATAGTTTTCAGTTACATATTCTGAATATTTAGGGAAATCATCTGCTTCATTTTTTCTTGCTTCTATGTATTTCATGATAATATCAGCTAACTGATCTCCCTGGGTATCCCTATCTCTTTTTTTATACAATTCTCCGGGGTAGGTTTGTCCGCGAATGAAGTTTTTAGGTTTAGAAGAATTATCTACTTCTCTCACAGATTCCGGCTCTTTGGTTTCTTCTTTTTCTGAGAGAGGCTGCCAGAAATAGATTGTTGCAGCTGCAGGTATAACGCTGCCGAGAACAGCGCCTAATGTAGTGCCTAAAGTGGTTTTCTTCCAAGAAATCTTATCCATCCTGAAATATAGTTAGAAAAAGACAATTTAAATATTGTGATTTTATAAGCATAGTACAGGGCCGATTTTATATAGGGCTGACAACAGAAAAGTATTTAAACTAAAGTCATATTTAAATTCTATCCCAGTGAGGTGGTACTCATGCTAAAGATGAAAAAAGTTTCAGAAACGTACGATTTAAGAGTTTTTACAGATGCAGGCGATTATTTTGGAGATGTTGAAGACAGCATCGTGCAAGGAAATAAAGTTTTTGGATGGAAGATAAAAGCAACTAAAAATTCTTTTCTGAGCAGGGTTCTTGGAAGCGCTAAGGGAGTTATCGTGCCGCACCAACTTGTAAAAGCAGTATCGGACATCTTAATAATTTCTAAAAATGCTGCTCCAAGTGGAAACGTTGAGGAAAACGAAGAGTGAAGATAAGAAAGTATTACCAAGACCTGCTTAATTATCAGTATGTGCAGGGCGAGATAGAAGATTTAGAAGAGATGCTGCCTCTAGCTGCTTAGTTCTACGCGAAAGTTATTTAAACCTTTAAATTTTGTTTATATTGAGGTTAAGATGGATGTTATAATTATATTGTTGGGAATCAGTTTTATACTTTTTTTTGGCTTTTTCTCGGAATTTATTTTTAGAAGGCTGAGTATACCAGATGTATTATTTCTGATAGTCTTGGGTTTTGTTCTGGGACCTAATGTCTTAGATTACATCTCGGTCAATTCTGTAGCAGGGATAGCTCCAATTTTTACCACATTTGCATTGTTGTTCCTTCTTTTTGACGGCGCATTTAATATCAACCTATCTTCGTTGGTGAGAGAGTTCTCGCAAAGTTTTGCGCTCACAACATTTAATTTTGTCATCTCCTCTGCAGTGGTTTTTGCAGTAATGTTTGTTGCTGGGTTCCCTATGCTTGTTTCGGTGCTGGCCGGATTTATGCTCGGCGGGATATCGTCATCATTTGTAATTCCAATCCTTAATCAGATGAACATTTCTCAAAGGATATATTCCCTGCTGACTCTGGAAGGGGCTCTTACAGATGTATTCTGCATAGTTTTCTCCTTAGCTGTTATTGAAATCATAAATTTTGGAAGTTTTGGAGTCAGGCAGGTATTGACACAACTAGCTTCTTTATTTGCAGTGGCAGGTTTGGTAGGACTAATAGGGGGAATTGTCTGGATTATATTAACATTAAGAGTCTTTAAGGAACACAATTATGTGATGGTGGTGGCATATCTGCTGCTTATTTATGTACTGACAGAATTCCTGAAAGGAAACGGTGCTATCGCAGCATTATTTTTTGGGTTGATGTTAAAGAATTCTAAACAGCTATCCTCAATCGTAAAAGGCATTGAAAGCAGTAAGACGGGAATAAAAAATAAAGCTATCAAAGGAGAACTTGGAGTTTCAGTGACAACACCGTCAGAAGAATATTTTTATCATCAATTATCATTCCTACTGAAAACTTTTTTCTTTGTCTACATCGGATTGTTGATTGATATCTCAGACATGAAAGCTCTGATTATAGGCGGTACTTTATCGGTACTTTTGATGAGTTCAAGAACTGCTTCATTATTGCTGACCCGAAACATGAAACCTGAGAATCGATCGCTGACTAATTCTATATTTGCCAGGGGACTTGCTCCGGCAGTAATAGCTCAGTTGGCAGTACAGGCAGGCGTTCCAAATGCCGAGTTTTTAACCAATGTGGCGCATATAACTATCGCTGGAACTATCGTCTTAAGTTCAATAAGGATATTCTTTGTTAAACTGAAAATGCCTGCGCCTAAAATAAATAAAAAAGCAGCAACAGCGAGCAAATGAAAGAAACAATTATTTATTGGTTAGGACTCATCCCTTATGCTGGAACTTATTTACAGAGTAAATATGTTTTCTCGCTGCTGATATTAATTGTGTCTGCTCTATCAGCAAAACTTTTACTTTTTGTGTTTTCTAGATTTCTTGAAAAATTTGCCGCCGAGACGAAAACAAAGTTTGATGATATGTTATTTGACCACACCAAGAAACCTTTATTTTATTTGATTCTTGCTTATGGTCTAAAATTATCATTGCTAAACCTGGAATTTGGTGGAACTGTTCTTAAACTGGTCAACTCAGTGATGGCCTTAGTATTCCTTTTTATCATACTTCGTACTATCGATATAGTTGTTGAAACATGGGCGATAACTTTTTCTAAAAAGACAAAAACAAAAGTTGATGATGTTCTTCTTCCTCTCCTGCATAAGATAATAAGAGTTGTGTTTGTTTTAGTTGGAGTATTATGGGTGTTCAAGATATGGCAGATAGATATAACTCCATACCTAGCTGGAGTTGGAATCAGCGGTTTAGTATTAGGTCTGGCGTTACAAGACTCATTGAAAAATATCTTTGGCGGTATAACATTATTATTGGATAAGACCTACCAATTTGGTGATAAAATAAGGATTGAATCAGGCGAGGTGGGCACAATCCATGATATCGGTCTAAGGAGTACAAAGATTATAACTTTTGACAGCGAGGTAATTTATGTGCCAAATGGTTATCTGGCAAATTCAAGAGTTTTAAATTATACCCGTCCAGATCCTAAAGTCAGAGCCCACGTCTTTTTTGGTGTTGAATATGGTACCGAAGTTAGAAAAGTAGAAAAAGTGGTTTTGGGTGTCCTTACAAAGATGCATGACGTGATGCCTGATCCTGCGCCTACAGTGCAATTTCTGGAGATGGGTGATTTTGCCCTGAAATTTCAGGCAAATTTTTGGGTTGACAGGTGGGATAAGTCATGGAATAAAAAATTAGAAGCAACTGAGAAAATTTATGATGCTTTAAGGAAAGCTAAGATAAGGATACCTTTCCCTACTCAGACGGTATATCTGAAAGATAATAAGAAATGAATTTATCCGTGGATCATTGAGAGCGCAAATAGCAAAAATGCAATATATAATATAAGAAATACAATCCCTTCTTTTCTTGTTATTTTCCAGTTGCTTTTTATGAACCATAATAGTAGAATAATTATCACAATCATGATTGGAACCGTGTAAAATAAAGTTAGGTTAGTGATTGCCAGAGGGGAAATTACTGCAGCTAAGCCAAGTACAAGCAGCAAGTTGGTAATGCATGAGCCAAGAGCGTTACCGACAGTAATATTCCCATACCCTTTCCTGACAGCTGTTATTGCCACACTCATCTCCGGCATGGTAGTGCCGATAGAGATTAGTATCCCTATTATTGTTTGAGGGACTTTTAGAGAATTGGCAAAGAAAACAGCTTCCTTTACTAAATAATTTGCTCCAACTATAATAGCCAACCCGCCAAATATAAGGATAAAAAGATTCTTGATAATTTCGGTTTTTGATGTTTTGCTATTTTTTTTGTTTGATTTATTGTTATTATAAATCTTATTTTTAATATAATTGAAATGTCCAAGTTTCAGGAAATATCTGAGAAATCCTTTGAAATGATATTTGTCTTTAAGTTCCTGTTTTTCTTCAATGAGAAAGATTATGTATCCTAAATACATCGAGAGAAAAATAAGGCCTTCAAATCTTGAAAGAGTTTTATTGAACAGGAAAACAACCAACAGCATGCTTGAAAAAAGAAGTATGTATCCGTCCCTCTCAATCATTTCTCTTTTTGTCCTAATAACTGATACGACAGCAGCAATTCCTATTATCAACCCGATATTAGCAATATTTGCTCCGATTATATTGCCCATCACCAACCCGCTTTGATGTTCAAGAGAAGCGAAAATTGCTGAAACCAGTTCAGGCAGGGAAGTTCCTAAAGCTATAAGTGTAAGCCCGATGACAAATTCTGAAACACCTAAATTCTTGGCTATTGCTGCTGCAGACTTAACAAAATAATCTGAACCTTTGATTAGGAGAATCAATCCGCCGATTAATATTATTAATTCAGTAATCATTGTGAAATTTTCTTAGGCATCTCTTTTGTTGATAGGCAAAGAAATTACTAGGCTGAACCTTATAACACTCCTTTCTTTTTTTTATCTCTGTCATAAGTATGTTTAACGGAGAGAAACTTAAAAATAGGGGCAGAAATGATTGTTGTAAACATTGCCATCATTACCAGCGAGGTGTAGATATTTTTTGTGATAACACCGCTGCTTAACGCCAAGGCTGCTACGGCGAGGTTAACATCCCCTTTTGGATTTATACCCCATCCGAGAATAAAGCCTTCTCGGAAAGTTCCCCTGTTCATCAAAACTGCGATTACTGTCCCTCCCATTGTACAAGTTATCGCGATTATTGTCAGCAAAAAAACAAACCAAATCTCTTGCAGAAATGAGCTAAAGTCTACATTTAAACCAACAGACACAAAAAACAGCGGGATCAAAAATCCAAAGGAAATTATGTGGATCGACTTTGATATGTCATGCTCTTCCCAACTAGGGATGGTTTTTTCTTTCAAGATAGTTTGCCTCACCAGTATGCCTGCAACCATTCCTCCTATAAGCAAACCAACTCCTAAGAATTCTGCAAGTGAGGCAATCAACAAAACAAGCAGTAATGCCCCTGTAAATCGCGCCGTGCTGGATTTCTCTCTATCAAATAGTTTTAAGCTAAGAGGGATAACCCAAATCCGAAACACTGCGATTATCATGATAAATATTCCTATGTCAAGAAGTATCTTTGTGATATTATTTCCATTACCAAAAACATTGAATATTGAGAAGAATATTGCAATGAGAAACAATTCCACAATATCGTCAACTGCCCCTGAGCTTATCATCAAGCGGCCTAACCTGGACTTTAACAATTTCAATTCTTCCAGCATATCCAGCGATACTGTCAATGCGCTTATCCCCAGCGATATTCCGACAACCAAGCTTGTTAAAGTAGAAAGTCCAAAAAAGAGTCTTACTACAAAAAAACCGATGATTGCTGGCAGTAATGTGTTAAAAAGAGAAATCATGACTGGAAGCTTTATGTTTTTTGTAAAGACCCTGATATTAGTTTCAAGACCTATGTAATAAAAGAGAAGGACTATCCCAAGATTAGCCAAAAAAGAGAAGAACTCCAAATTTCCTGCAAAGACATAATTTCTTATGATTGGAATATTCAAAACAAAACCGGCAGAAAGTTGACCTATCACACGAGGCAGACCTATCTTTCTTGAAATCTCGCCCAAAACATAAGCAAGAGCTAGAGAGATAAAAACAACTATCAGAGCACTAACCATATTTATGATTTGGATATATTTTCTCTTTTATATAATTTATCATAAGAGAAATAATTAAATAGGAATATCAATTATAAGGGGGTATGGAGATTTTTTCCCTTGTTGGAATTGTGATTCTGGTATTTGTAGTGCTATCTCTAGAAAAAATTTTAACTCATGGCATCAAATTTTTCTTTTACACGGCCTTAGCCGTATTTGTGATGGTTTTTGTATTTGGGATATCTTTGAACGACTTGCTAAAGTGGGCAGGAAATTTCATATTATGGGTGTTTTAACGAATTATTTTAACACCTTAACAGTAACAAAAAAGCTAAACTTTTAAAAACAGAGTCTGGAATCGTATTCTAATGTCTGTTGTAAACCCAGAAATAGGAAGAAGAATTTTTTTTGATAGGGTAGATTGGAGGCCATTGTTATTTGCGCATAAAAACAAATCTTCCCAGGTAGCAGTAAGTTCAGATTATGGATATATTAAAAAGACCAAGAAGAGAAGAGGACGTAAAAGAGATGCAGAATATTATAACTTAGCTTTCTGGGATGTTTTGCTTGATATTTATAATGACAAATTTCAGACTCAAATTTTTTCTCCGACCCCTTATTTATCTAAGGGAAGAGATATTGTGATGGAATTTTCTAAAGGAGTGGATCTACAAAGATTATTTGGATCTGACACGGTTGCGTCTTCTGATCGTGAAAAAATAATACTGCTTTTAGGCAAAATGTTTAAAATTAAAGATAATGAAGGATTGGTTCACGGAGATTTTCTTCTTAGACATGTGCTTGCTGGTGAGGGGTTGTATGTGATAGATTTAGAAAGAGCGCAAACTGGTAACGAAGGTAATGGTTCAAGAGATGAGAATGATAAATTAAAAAGCCAGATAAAAGGAATCCACAAAGATGATTATTTAGAAAGTCTATTATCTGATGGATACGATATGATACCAAAAATTAAACTTTCAGATAAAGTATTGCAGCATATAACTTCTTTATACGGGGGAAGGGCAGAATTTTATTTAAAACGGAGATACAGGAGATAGATAAAACTTATAAACTATCCTCCTTCTGGAATTATCATGGCAGAGTCATCAATCTGGACAGAGAAATACAGGCCTGGAAAGTTTGAAGAGATTAAAGGACAGAAAGAGATAGTTGAAAAGATAAAAGCTTTCGTTGAATCTGGAAGTATGCCTCATCTACTTTTCTCCGGACCTGCCGGCGTAGGGAAGACAACTTTGTCTCTAGTAATTGCTAAAGAATTATTTGGTGAGAACTGGAAACAGAATACTCTAGAATTAAACGCTTCTGATGAAAGGGGCATTGATGTTGTTCGTGTTAAAGTTAAAGATTTTGCCAGGACTAGAGCTTTAGGCGATGTTCCTTTCAAATTGATCTACTTAGATGAGTCTGACGCCTTGACAAGGGATGCTCAGCAGGCTCTGAGAAGAACCATGGAGAATTATACCAAGACCTGCCGATTTATTCTATCTTGCAATTATTCTTCTAAGATCATTGATCCGATACAAAGCAGATGCGCTGTGTTTAGGTTTAAACCGTTGAGTAAAGATGATATAAAGGATTGTTTTATGAATATGAAAGGAGATGAAGGTTTTTTAATTTCTGGAACTCATAGCTCTGAAATTGATGATAATATTAACAAGATAGTAAATGCTCTTCATGATGCTTCTAATGGGGATATGAGGAGGGTAATGAATATATTGCAGAGTTGCAGAGTGATTAGTCAAGAATTAACTCAAGACATGATATATTCAATGGCATCAGTAGCAAAACCTAAAGAGGTCAATGAAGTTCTTTCAATTGCAGTTTCAGGCAATTTTCTGGAATCAAGGAAAAAATTATTATCTTTGATGCTTGATTACGGCTTGTCTGGGTTGGATATAATAAGGCAGATACAGAAAGAGATCTGGAATCTGCAATTAGATGACAGAAAGAAAGTTGAATTGGTCGATAAATGCGGTGAAACGGAGTTCAGGATGGTGGAAGGCAGCGATGAGTATATCCAATTGGAAAGTTTTCTGGCTTATACAGTGCTGGTAGGAAGTAAGAATGTCCAATAAAATTATCACTTTTGATGCCATTATCATGTATACGCTGGATAAAGCTGAGGAGAAATTATCTGAACGTGAGTTCTGGATGGCAAGAGGATGGTACGAAAGGGCTTGCCAATTATACAGCCAGCATCCGACTGGCAACAAGGTTATAGAAGCCAGAAAAAGCGATCTTCATAATGAACTACTTTTTAGATAATAAATATAATTAAATACTAATACTTATTCTTTTAAGCACATGAGCTTCACATATCTCTTCCTGGGATTTGCAGCTAAGATAGTTACAGGACTAGATGACGTCATAACTCGCATACCAATCCTTTCATCTGTTACAAAGAAAAGAAAAGGTCAGTTGGTTTTTTCTCTTGGCACTTTATTGGCAATTTTTGCAGCTATCATGGCTTCTTTTTTTCTTGCTTCCTTTTTGCGGGATTTTTCTTACCACCATTATTTAACTTCAGGTCTGCTTTTTCTTTTTGCTATATTAATCTATTTTGACGTTTTTGTCCACATCCCTGAGAAAAAAGTTGAGAAGAAATATAAAAAGGTGAAAAGTGAAAAGCTGCTTAGCTTATTCAGCATTGGGTTTATTTCCTCGTTGGCGACATTTCTGGATGATCTGGTAGTTTTCACGCCGTTTTTCATTGACGGATTTAGAAAAAGTTTCTACGTAAGCACAGGGATAATTCTAGCAACAATAGTGGAGATAATAGTGATAATCCTTTTTGCAAGAAATCTAATGAATATCAAATATAAAGAAAAGATTGCCAGCGCAGGGCTGGTAATATTAGGATTACTGATACTGTTTAAAGTGATATGAAACATTTTTAAATATATAATAAATTTTAAGGCTTGCTTATGTCTAAAATGTCATTATCAACACTAATACGCTCTGTAAGTATTGCTTCATTGCTAGGTTTGGTTGCCTGTTCCGGTAAGCCTGATAAAATCAGGTTAGATTACAGGTTTTCTCAACAAGAAGTTTATCTTATTGCAGAAGCACAGAAAGAATGGATTGAAGCAGCTGATTCTTCAGAAATGGACATACCAATCTCCTTAGGTTTTAATTCTGATCAGAAACCTTACAAGTTCCGGGAGCAAGAGAGTGGAAGTGAAGCAATATTTTACAAGATTAATACCAATCACCCAGAATACAATTTATTGAAAGAAGTTCATGGGTATGATCCTTTAGGATCTACTCTTGAATTGACAGGTATGGTTTTAGTTGAAGATATTATCAGGGAATTGGTTGAAATAGAAAAAATCTATGATACTTATGGTGACGCGTTTTACAAGACAATTCTGCACGAATACGGCCACTTCCTTGGTTTGGATCACTTAGAGGCACCGACATCTGTAATGGCCAGTTTAATTTATGTTGGAGTTGAGACCTGCATTGATGGGGGAACATTAGATTATTATTGCAGTATTAATGAGTGTGGGCCAAACAGACATCCTACTTGTAAAGGAGGAGAATAAAATAAAAATTAAGAACTCTGCTTAATCCTCAACGTTTCCTGAATCAAGTCTCTGTATTTGTAATCAAGAGTCAACTTCACCTGCTTTGTAGATAAATGTCCTTCAGGCAACGCATTAATCAGTCTGCATACAATTTCTGCTTGTCCATCCACAAGTCTTGCTTCATTAACCCTTCCGCCCGATTTACATTCCCAAGCTGGATCGTCAAGGCTGTAAGTGAGTGTATCTCTGACACCAAATTCTTCACTAGGCATGGTAACTTTACCATTCCCAACATTACTTACAATTATCTTAAGAGCCATGATCCCTCTGCCAGCAGTGTCTTCTTCAACACTTTTGACAGTTATAGGAGCTCCTGAGACAAAGAAATTTTTGGCTTCCTTGACTTCACAGACTCTTTCATCAGTTAAATCTTCTTTAAGACAGACTTCAGGAACTATCAAGAAAGTGTTATATCTGTATTCAATGTTTGCAAACCATTCCCTGTCTATAACTCCAGTAACACCAGAGGTATATTTAGCATCGGCAGCGAAGGTAAGTGTTTCTTCCCCACCATCTGGAACAAGTTCCGAGATTGCATCAAGTTGCGCGGAGTTTTTGAGTTCCCATGCGTTCATCCCACTGAATTCGTCCTGTGAAGGACCGAGAAGTTTAACAACTGCCTCACCAGGCTTAATATTATACTCGCCTTTGTTTCTTAAAGTGACTTCCAAAGGAAAAGATTCTTCGTCAAAAATACTATATATCCCTTCTTCTTCAACCCCAAATGCTTCAAAACTTGCTGCAATCCCCTGCGTTCCGCCTAAAAAAGCTCCCCCAACGATAGTCGTCGGTTCTTTGCCATTACAAGCTGTCAGCAGAAATAAACATAAAACTAAAATTGATATAACTGTTGCCTTTCTCATCATTATGACCTCTCTTTGCTAATTTATGAGAGTATTAATTGATATTGATATTTAAAGTTTACTGGGAATTAGGATGTTGGTATCACTGAGGCGTCTGAACTATCCTTACACTTCTTTGCATCGATTCAACATAAGAGTAGTCAAGGTCTACCAATAATGGGGTTTCAAAAGCAGAAGTTCCAGGTATGGAAAAAGTGCAGACAATTTTACCTTCGTTGTTGGTCAATCTTACAAACCCGTCCTGCGGTTTGCAATTTATTTTTCCTCCTCCGCTCATCTGAACGTTGTATGAAACTCTGTCAAGATCCCTGTATTCCAAAGATGATTGTCCGCAGTTCTGGATGTTTGCAAAAGGACTTAGGACTCTTCCTGTACCAAGGTTTCTCACGCTTATCTCAAAAATAGCTCTGTCTCCAACCATGTCTACTCCGACATAACTTACTCCTACAGGCGCTCCCTGCCCTCCTCCCATGGGGACATCCCTCGGAATGCATGTTTTTTGTTCAGAAGTTATCTGATAAAATAAAGGATCTACGCATACAGAAGGGTTAGCGATAGTACGAAAGTTATAGCACGTTAAAAAATTTAACGTTGGATTATAATCAGTCACTCCTAGAGGTAAGTTCACGTTTGAGGCAAACTCAATGATGTTTGAACTTCCATCAGTATTGTAAACATTCTTACCTTCCAGAGTTCCAACTCCCTCAGAACATGAACGGGGAGTATTAAATGCTCCAGTAATTATATTTGGATCAAAACCAGTTATCTGCACGAAACATTGCTGCGCTTGTAAATCATTAACTCCATTGATAGAAGCTCCCCTGTTGTGGACTTCAACCAGAGCAATCAATTCGTTCTGATCATATATTAAGTTTGGCAGAGAACCTTGTCTGAGCTCAGTTCCAACTCCCTGAGTTCCGGTCTGCACTCTTTTCAGGGCAGCTGCAGTGTCTAAAGGCCTTTCACCCTGTGCTGGTTTGGGCTGACAGGCAAGCAATAATGTAGAAAGCAGGATAACTAAAACTACCAGCGCACTCTTTTTCATCTGAGTAATTAAACAAATAGCGTATATAAGTTTTTTGGTGGGAAAGAAATATAAATCAACTTCTAATTCAATATAAACATGCCAAAAGTAATCCATTATAAGAAAGAATGTATCAGCTGCGGAGCTTGCGCAGCTATTAATCCGGAATTCTGGGAGATGGATGAAGAAGGTTTGGCTCAGTTGAAAGGTTCCAAAGAAGTTGACGATCATTGGGAATTAAAAATTGAAGAAAAAGACAGAGAAAGCAATCAGGAAGCTGCTGATGTATGTCCAGTGAATATAATTCATGTCAGGGATGAAGATTAAAACAAAAATTTGACTGAAAAGAGAATTTGTCCGTTCTAAAGTTTATGCTCCTTTCTCAGGGCATTATTATAACCAACCATGTGGTGTTTTATCTGAAGAAGAACTTGGTTGTGCCGTTTCATTAGTTTTGTAATTTGATCTTTAACTTTAGAGTGTTTCTTCAGGTGCTTATGCTTCTTATCTTCGGAAGATCTAGAATGTCTGTCAGCATGTTTTTGAGCTTTCTTACTAAGATTTTTCAACTCTTTATTTAATCTGGTCAACTCTTTAGAATAAAGGTAAAGGTAGGCAGCTTCACTTGCAAGACTCATTTTAAAAAAATAAAAATTAAATTTTTACCCTAGACAAGCTCCATTCTTACAACCATTCGGACATTCGTAGGGACCTAATGTTCCTACTGTGTTGCTGCTATCGCACTGGAACTGGTATAATAAGTCCCCGGTGTAACAGTAGTCATGGAACTTCTGGTTTTTGAATGTAACTGTTCCAGCTACGTAATAATCGTTGTTCTTTTCCTCATCAGTACAAAAATTCTGGAAATCTTTGTTGGGAATTTGTTCTCTGTATGTTAATGCGGCACCTTCCAAACCAGCATTCATACTGTTAAGAACTAAAGCAACAACTGCTACTACAGCAACAGCGCCCATCATAAAAAGGTAGTTGTGATCGTCCCTTCTCTCTCTTCTTCTCATTGCTATTTTAATTCACCTCTTTTGATAATTATAACCTAAAGAAAGTTTTTTTCTTATTTAAATGTTTCTTGTCAACTAAAAGTCAAGATCTACATAAATTCCACGGTGGTCGCTGGGATAACTTCCTCTGAAAGATGGATGCCAAACATAACCTGATTTTCTTAACTCACCGCAGTTTGCAAAAATGAAGTCGGCCTTATTGTATCCTCTTTCCTCTATTGGCAGATCTTTTGTCAAATCTTTCAATTCATTTTCAAATGCGTCATATAATGGAGATCCTTTTCTAAAATTTAAATCCCCGCCGAGAATTATTCTTCTATCTTCCTTTTTTCTTTCTCTTATATGCTCTAATAACTGCTCGGCCTGACTGTTCATAGTACTGTCAGCTGTATCGGTTTTGGTATAAGAATTAGCCAGATGTGTATTTATTACAACAAGGTCTCCAAGGTCTAATTCCTGGTATCCTTTCCTTAGAAATTTGTCGCTGAACTGTTTTGGATTAAACAATCTTGCCTGATCTTTGAAAGTTGTATAGTTTACAGCTTGCGGCTTTCCTTTAGTTCCAGCAGCAAGACCGCTGCTTCGTACAATCTCCTTGTTATGAAAATGATATCCTTCTATGCTGGAAACAAATGAGTTGTCCCAAGGAAAAATGACTTCTTGAAGTAAAAGGATATCTGGATCACTTTCTTTTATAGCTTCTTTAATATAAGGATATCTGGGCTTGGCATCATTGAAAGGGTTTAATATTTTGACGGAATCAAAACAGCTAACTCCGAAAATGTTCCATGTTAAAATTCGCATTAAAATAAAAAATAGAATTAAGTAATATTTAAAATGTCTGAATTTTCTTTTCAGAAAATTCTGATCATAATCAAAAACCGATGGGTTTTGACATTTAGGAAATAGCTTCCCTTAAACAATATCCGTTATGGCAGCCGTTTAGACACTCGTATGGAGCTGTAGTCTTAACTGCTTGACTGGAAGCACAATAATGTTGAACAACTGATTCTCCTAAACAGTAATCCAGATATTCAATCCTTCCAAAACTGGTTTTACCTAACTTATAGTAGTCGTTTGTAGGGTCGTTGTCGGTACAGACTTCCTGATAATTGTCAGTCTTGACTTCATAAACAGGCGCTCCTTCCAAACTTGTACTGCTGTTGAGAACTAATGCCACTATTGCTACAATAGCTACGATTCCAGCTATGAACAAGTAAGGAGTATAATCATTTCTTGATTTTCTCATTTATTTCACCTTCTTTTTATTATCATCTTAGACAGGCTCCATTCAAACATCCGTTTGGACATATGTAAGCTCTCCTGTTTTTAACATTCTTGCCACTACTGCAATAGTGCTGGATTAATGTATCATCATCCAGGCAACTATCTGTATATAGCTTGTTCCCCATCTGTACCGTTCCAGCAACATAAAAATCGTCTTTTGGATCGTCATCAGAACAATAGCCTTGGTAATCAAGAGATTTTGTAAATGAAGGCACTGCTCCTTCCAAATTTACTCCGTTATGTAAGGCTGAGGCAGCTACAATAGCCACCATTGCAACTAACCCTGTAATCAATAAGTAGGGTGTAAGTTGCCGGTTTCCTTTATTGTTATTAATAGCTATTTTGCTCACCTCCAACTCAACTTAACGCAGCTAAACAAGCTCCATTCCTGCATCCATTAGGACATAAGTAAGGTCTGGTGGTGCCAACATTTTTACCGCCTTCGCAATAATATTGCGTCAAAACACCGTCTTGACAGTAATCTTCATATGCATATGGGCCTAGGGTTGCAGTTCCTGCCAAATCAAAATCATTGGCAGGGTCATCGTCAGCACAAACTTCCTGATAACCATCTGTACTTTCTTTACCAAAAGTTGCAGCTCCGCCTGGACTTAAACTGCCGTTAAGAACTAAAGCCACAATCGCTACAATTGCAACGGCCCCAGCTACAAATAAATAAGTTGTTTGATCATTTTCTCTTCTCATCTAATTCACCTCTTTATTGCCCTTCTAAACATCTACCTTTCCAACATCCGTTTGGACATTCAAAAGATCTGGTAGCATCAACATTGTCGTCTCCTGCGCAGTAATATTGCGTCAGCAAGCCGTCTTGACAGTAATCTTCGTATACGTAAGGTCCTAAGCTAACGGTTCCAGCCAAATCAAAATCGTTGGCAGGGTCATCGTCAATACAAACTTCCTGGTAACTATCTGCGTCCATTTTTCCGTAGAAAGCGGCTCCTTCCAAACTTGCACTGCCGTTAAGAACCAATGCCACGATTGCTACAATGGCTACAATTCCTCCCATGAATAAATAAGGAGCATATTGATCATTTCTTTTCACTTTCACACCTCTTTTTAATAAATATTTGATAGAAGGAAGTTTTTTTTGTATTTAAATGTTTCTTATTAGTGAATCGTATTAAAATTGCAGAAATTATTTCTTGACTATTATGAAAGCGTGATCTTTCTGAAAAGGTTCGATAACCTTATAGTCGATAACCGTGAATTCTTTCTCTAATTTTGTTCTGATCTCTATGAAGATATCTTTAGATTTTCTTTTTATGTTGATGCTTCTGGCTTTCACTGCTAGTAAACCATAACCTCCTTTCTTAAGAAATAAATCACAGTTTTTGATAAAAATTTCAGCCTGATTTTTTTGGGCAATGTCTTGGTAGACTATGTCGGCAGCACAAACTCTTTCAGCATATTCAAGGGGATGGTTTGCGTCAGCTAATATAGGAACAATGTTTTTTCTTTCTTCTGCAAGAAAAATCAGATCTCTGACAACTCTAGGAGCAGGATCAATGCCAAAAATAAGTCCATCGCCGCCAACCATGTCAGAAACAAATGAAGCAGTATAGCCATGTGATACGCCTAAATAAAGTATGACGTCTCCTTTCCTTATTCCTGCATTGGTGCAGCCTTTCATGATCATTGCCGCCAATTTACTTCTTGAAGGATCAAATTCCCTGTACTCAGCATTATCTTCCTTAACTGTCCTTTCTTCAAATGGTCTTTTTCCCGGCAGGATACTTTTAGTGAAGATCCTTCTACCTCTGGCTTCTTCATAGATTTCAAATATTTTATGCGGTTTTATTTTCTTGCTCATTTTTTTCCTGCTCTTTAACTTCTTTCCAAATCCTGCTTTCTTCTTCTCTGCTGACAGATCTATGTTCCAACAAGTAAGGCTTTCTTCTTTTGAACTTTTCATTAACTTCATGAAAGAGGTCTTTGATATCAAATAATCCCTGTTTCTCTGAGATTGCCATGAGCTTCAGAAGATCCCAGAAAACGTCACCTAACTCCTTCCTGAACTCTTCATAATTATCTTTCTCCAACTCAGCTATCATCTCTTCAACTTCTGATCTTAACTCTTCTGCATGTTCTTTTATGGAAGTTTGTTGGACCCATAAGGAATACTTTAGGTTAAGCTGCATTAAGTTGTAAACTTCTTCAAATTTATCTTTCATTGTTTGAATTTTTCCTCTAGCTCTTTCTTATATTCTGGGGCCTTGAACTCTCCTTTGAAAAAATCTAATCTTGCGCATAACGATAATTTATCTGCAAGAACTCGGGATGATTTACCCTTCTCGTCCTTTTTAGCATTTTGGATGATCGGATGATTGATTATAACTCCATATTTTGGACTTCTGCTTCCAGTCTTGATATGTCTAAACAATGCTTTCTCTGCGCCTAACAATTGCACTGTGGAGGCCGGCAGCATCGCCAAACGTTTCAAGCTTTTAGCTAATTCTATCAGTTTTGCGCCGATAGTAGCGCCAGCAAGCTCTAATAGGTTAGGACAATATTTTTTCATGACTTTTTGTAAATATTCTTCATGGTTCTTTCTTAAAGAGTAGAGCGTGATTATTTCTTTCGCCAGTAATATAATCTCATCAACATGCAAATTTTCTAAATCTGCGCCCATACTGTCTGTGATGCCGAATTCTTTCATCAATTCTTCTCTTGTTTTTGTTGCTGCCAATTCAACAAATTTTTCATTGTGGGAAAGCTGCTCGGAAAATTCCGGCAAGTATAAGCTGTACCATTCTCTCAGCCTTTTAGATAGAAGATTGCTGGTCTTATCCAATTCATTAATGTTAGAGATAGCCTGGGTAATCAACTGGTCTTCTGTCACGGAATTCTTGATAGATTTCTTTGTAAGCTTAAAGTTCTCTTGATAAAATTGTTGGAAGTATTTTTTGTCCTTGAAAATCTCAAGAACTTTTGGTAGTTTTTCTTGCGGCAGAGGTTTAGAATCTTTTACTTTCTTATTTACGATGTTAAGTTTTTCATCTAGGATGAACTCTCCTAAGACGTTTTTGAAAGTGTAGTGCATTTTTAAGTCTGATATAGCTATTTTATTATAAATGTTGTTGCAGAAGATTAATAAAGAAGTTATTTGAAATTAACCGCTCAGAAATGAAAGATAACAGATTGCCGGGTTACGTTGTTGAAATCCTTAAGGGAATCCCATTTCAGGGTTGGCAGTATGTAAAAAAAGGAAATTCTAAAATTTATCAGGATGTACCAAACTTAACTAAAGTAGCTATAGTCAGGGTGGCAGAGCCGGGTAAGCAGGTGGAATATTTAATGAGTCTGGACGATCTTGTTACCGGTGAGACAGAAGAATTTAAGGGGCCTGAAGTTCAAAATTTGTATGCGCATTTAGAATCAAAACGCACAGGTGATGGAATGTGCAGTCCACCACCAAGAGAAGAAAAATTTTCATTAATAGAAGGGTCTTTATTGGAAAGGTTTCTCAATGATTTATCTCGTTATTATAACACTGCAAACTAACACGACAAAATTTTCTTAAGAATTGTTTTTTATCTCTGTCCATTTTCCTTTTCTGAACGATACTTTTATAAATAACCCTTAATCCTGAGAGGAAACCTGGTCAAATTACACTGGTTAGCGTGACTAACTAAATAATCTGGCTTAAATCTGGCCTGAAAAGGTGATCATCATTGAAGAAATTCTTGATGTGATCTGTATAATAGGCTGTTTGGAGAAAGATATAGTATGCCTAAAGCACACAATCCACGTAGGGGAAGTACACAGTTTTGGCCTAGAAAACGGGCAAGACATTCTTTAGCTAGAATTAGATCATGGGCTAAAGAAGGTAAGACAAAACCTTTGGGTTTTGTGGGTTATAAGGCCGGGATGACACATCTTCATGTTGTCGACAATCGTTCAAAATCATTAACTAAGGGGGAGCAGATCATGGTCGCTTCTACTATTGTTGAAGTTCCACCGATGAATGTTGCCGGGATAGCGTTCTACAAACATTCTCCAAGAGGTCAAAAAAAATCAACTTCTGTTTTCGCTGATAAATTATCTAAGGAATTATCTAAAAAAATACAATTACCAAAAAAAACGACTAAAAAGCTAGACGATGTTAAAGAGTTTGATGACCTTAAATTATTAATATTTTCAAACCCAACTCCTTCAGTTGGCGCAAAAAAACCAAAATTGGTTGAAGTTGCCCTTGGAGGAAATAAAGATGATAAACTTGCATATGCTAAGGAATTCTTAGGCAAGGAAATAAAAGTTGAAGATGTCTTTGAAAAGGGTATTTCATTAGATGTCCATGGTATTAGTAAAGGTAAAGGATTTCAAGGAACAGTTAAGAGGTATGGTGTGCCAATAAGACAGCACAAGGCTGAAAAAACTAAAAGAGGGATAGGTAATCTAGGTGGATGGACTCCAAAGAGGGTACAATTCCAAGTTGCTCAACCTGGCAGGATGGGTAATCATCTCAGGACTGAATATAATAAGCAGGTTCTAAAAGTTGGCCAAGATGGCAAAGAAGTGACTCCTAAGGCTGGGATACAAAAGTATGGTGTCGTAAGAAACAGCTATTTACTATTAAAAGGTTCAATCGTAGGTTCAAGAAAAAGAGCTTTAATGCTGACTCAATCAGTAAGGCCAAATAAAAAGATGACTAAGGACGCGCCTGAAATAAAATATGTGTCGCTAACCAACTAAAATGAAAATTAAAAATTTTCAATGTTTATAGGTAAACAAATGAAATTGCAAATACTAGATTCAAAAAATAAAAATCAAGGCCAGATAGATCTGCCTGCGCAATTTAAAGAGAGCTTTAGACCAGACTTAATCAAAAGGGCAGTTCATTCGCTGCAAAGCAGAGCCCGTCAGCTGCATGGAACAGACCCTGAAGCAGGAATGAGACATTCTTCTAAGCTAAGTAAAAGGAGAAGGAAATATAGGGGTTCTTACGGGTTTGGAATCAGCAGAGTAAACAGGAAGATTTTATCCAGGAGAGGTACCAGATTTTTTTGGGTGGGAGCATTTTCTCCGCAGACTGTTGGGGGTAGAAGGTCTCATCCTCCCAAAGCAGAAAAGATTTTGGAGAAAAAAGTTAACAAGAAGGAAAACAGAAAAGCTATCAGATCTGCAATCTCAGCTACCTTGGATAAGAACTTGGTTGAGAAAAGAGGGCATAAAGTTCCTGAGTTATATCCTTTCGTGGTAAGTTCTGCAGTTGAAGAGATGTCAAGAACAAAAGATGTTGAAAGTTTGTTACAATCACTAGGTTTTGAAAAAGAATTGGAGAGGTCTATGATCAAAAAGATCAGGGCTGGATTAGGAACGATGAGAAGCAGAAAGTATAGGCGTAAGAAAGGAGTTTTAATTGTTACAAGTGAAACATGCAAATTATCAAAATCAGCAAAAAATGTTCCAGGTGTAGATGTTGTAAGCGTTAAGGAACTGAATGCTGAGATGTTAGCTCCAGGAGCTGATGCAGGAAGAGCAACCTTGTGGACTGAGAAAGCAGTAAAGGAATTAGAAGATCAAAAATTATTCATGTGAAAATGGCTGACAAGAAAAAACAAGCAAAAGTAGAAGAGAATAAAGAGACAAAAGTAGAAGAATCTTTTGATCCTTACCAGATCATAAAATATCCGTTATCTACAGAAAAAAGTATCAGGCAGATAGAATTTGACAACAAATTAGTTTTTGCAGTCCATCCTAGAGCTACAAAACATGATGTCAAGAAAGCTGTGGAAAAGATGTTCAATGTTAAAGTTGCCAGTGTTAATATTCAAAATTCATTCACAGGTGTAAAGAAAGCTTACGTGAAGTTAGGGCCGGAAAGCATGGCTTCAGACGTAAGCGCGGATTTAGGGTTGATATAAGTGGGAAATAAACCAGAAACAAGATTAGTACGTAACAATGAAGATTTGGCTAGACTTGTTAGTGGAGACTTGGTATCTTTGAATTTAGGTCCAGTAACCTTACCAGCTGCCTATGTCGGCGAAAACAGATTTGTCGCTCGCTTTCATGTAGGTGATAGATCAAATGCTGCAAGTTATGTTGCGGCTGAAATTAGTTATAATGGTGTAGAAATTGTATTAAAAGAATTTGAAGCACAAAATTACGATAACTTTAGACAAATTCCTGGACCTGAATATTTTGCTTTAATCAGAGCAGGTTTGGTAACAGAATAAAATGATAACAATTAATAATTTAATGGAGGTAAGTTTGACACAATTGGTGACTTTAGTCGCCCCGCCTTTCAAATGGCGTGACATTTGTGATTCAAACTTTTAGAAGTTTGTGGGTAAGAGAATAATCTCTCAAAGACGGGGAAGAGGCACAGGTACTTACAAGTCACCTAGCTTCCGCTTCAAGGGAGAAGTCAGACATTATCCATTAGCTACAACTGGTGTTGTGGCAGATATAATTCATTGTTCAGGACATTCAACTCCATTGATGGAAGTTAATTATTTAACTGGTGAGAAAGCATTAACTTTTGCGCCGGAAGGAATAAAAGTCGGGGATCAGGTTTCAATAGGGACTAGTACAGATTTTAAACCAGGGAACGTAGCGGCTCTTAAAGATATTCCTGAAGGGACGTTAATTCACAATATTGAGCTAAGACCACAGGACGGCGGCAAATTGGTAAGATCTTCCGGTTCTTTTGCCAGGATTGTCGGCAAGACTGAACAATCTGTAAGAATCAAGCTGCCTTCAAAGAAAGAAAAGATTTTTCTTCCTGAATGCAGAGCTGCAATTGGCATCTTAGCTGGTGCAGGAAGAAAAGAGAAGCCTTTCCTGAAAGCAGGTACAAGATTCAAAAAAATGAAGGCAAGAAACAAATTATATCCAAAAGTTTGCGGTATTTCAATGAACGCTGTGGACCATCCATTTGGCGGCGGCGGTTCGCACACCAAAGGAAGACCTACCTTGTCTTCAAGACATGCTCCTCCTGGGAGGAAAGTAGGTAAGATCGCTCCAAGAAGGACGGGAAGGAAGAAATAGAAATGGTAATCAGAAATCATAAGATTAATGGAGGTAAGTTTGAACCAATTGGTGACTTTAGTCGCCCCGCCTTTCAAATGGCGTGACATTTGTGATTCAAACTTTTAGAAATTTGTGGCTAAAAAAATATTTACATGGAAAGGAAAAACTGAGGAAGAGCTGAAACAGTTAGAAATGAAAGAATTCATGGAACTGATCCCTTCCAGACAGAGAAGATCACTACGGAGAGGATTTACTGACGCTCAGAAAAAATTATTAAAAAGAGTCCAAAATGAAGATAAAAATATCAAGACTCATTGCAGAAACATGATTATCGTGCCAGAGATGGTTGGAATGACGATAAGAGTCTATAATGGCAAGGAGTTTGTTCCTGTAACATTCACTGCTGAAATGCTGGGGCATTATTTAGGGGAATTTGCTCACACCAGAAAATCTGTAACTCACAGTTCAGCGGGAGTAGGCGCAACAAGATCAAGTAAGGCGATATCAGCGAGATAGAAATTAAAAAATGATAGCAAAAAACAATACGAAAAATTCAGGACACACGGCAGCAGCTAGAGCTATGAATCTGCAGGTGTCAACTAAACATTGTATTGAAATTTGCAGTTCACTTCGTTACAAGAAAACTTCATTTGCCAAAAAGTTTCTTGAAGAAGTTTCAAGCCTGAAAAGAGCAGTGCCTTTCAGGAAATTTACCAGGGATGTGGCGCATAAAGCGGGAATGTCTTCGGGTAGATTCCCAAAAAAAGCGGCAAAAGAAATCTTGAAGTTAATAAACTCAGTGGAAGCAAATGCGCAGGCAAAAGGATTAAACACATCTAACTTAAAAATTATCAAAATACTTGCCAACAGGGCAGCGATTCCCATAACCGGTGGAAGACATAGGACTGGAACTAAAAGAACTCACGTAGAAGTTGAAGTTAAAGAAGGCAAGGTTGAAGCTAAAAAGCAAGAAGTAAAGAAAGAAAAGAAAGTTGAGAGGAAGGGATCTGAAATTAAGAAGACTGAAGAAAAAGTTGAAGAAAAGACTGTGGAAGCGAAACCAACTCCTTCAATACAAAAAGAAGAAGCTAAAGTTGAAGAGACTCCAGCTCCTAAATCTCAAGAGAAGGCAGTAGAAAAACCTGAAATTAAAAAGGAAAAAGTTCCAGTGAAAATAGGGAAGCAGGATCTTGAAGAACAATCAAAAGAAGAAACTAAAAAAGTAGAAAAGCCTGCCGAAAAAGCAGAAGAAAAAGTTAAGCTAGCTGAAGAAAAACCAGCAGCTCCCTCTAAAGAGGAAGTAGTTAAAGCTCCAGTTCAGGAAACTGTTAAACCTTTAACTCCTGCTGAAGAACCTTCGCCGGCAGAATTATTAAAAAAAGCTCAAGAGAGAGCTGAAAAATTGAATAAGAAAGAAAAAGAAGCTGAAGACGCTAAAGAAGTTTCAAACTTGTATAAAGAACTACAAAAGAAAGGATCATTACGTCACAAGAGGGATACACAATGATTGAAAAGGAATTCATTGCACAAAAAACAAGGGAATTTTATATCCAGAAACATGTAGAGGAAACTTTAGGTAATGTTGGGATTTCCAACATCTCTCTTAAAAAGATTCCTTTGGGTGAGAAAATAGTTATTGAAACAAGCAGGCCTAGTTTAATAGTTGGATTGAAAGGATCAAACATCAAGACACTTACAAAATCATTGCAAAAAAAATTCAATCTTGAGAACCCTCAGATTGAGATTAATGAAGTTAAAAATATCTTCCTTGATGCTAATATTGTCGCTGAAAGGATAGTCTCATCTTTAGAAAGGTTCGGTTCAGCGCGTTTTAAGGGTGTCGGGCATAAAATGCTTGAAAATGTCATGAACGCAGGCGCGCTTGGGGTTGAAGTCATAATCTCCGGTAAAATTCCTGGCGCCAGGGCAAAAAACTGGCGGTTCTACATGGGATATCTAAAAAAATGCGGGGATGTAGCTATCTCGGGAGTTCGCAAAGCAAAGAAAGCAGCTCTATTGAAGTCCGGGATTATAGGAATCAAAGTTTCTATCATGCCGCCTGACGTAGTTTTGCCTGATAACATCCAATTATTGGATGAACCAAAGCAGTTGGTGGAAGAAGTTCAGGAAGAGAAAAAAGCTAAGAAGAAATCAAGTACTGTCAAAAAATCAACAAAGAGAAAATCAACAAAAAAGAAAGAGACTGCTGAAAAGGAAGCTTCTAAGAAGAAAGAAGAATATCAAAAGGCAGGAGAAACTGTTGAGAAAACCGTGGGAGAAAAAGCTGAATCAGAAGTTAAAGAAGGAGCTCAAACAGAAGAGACTCCTGAATCTAAAGCAGAAGAACCTGTAAAGGAATCTGAAGAACTGAAGGCTGAAGAAAAAGAAGAACTGGCAGAGGAAACAAATAAATGAGAATCACTAAGGAGTTAAAAGATCTGTCTAACCAGGAATTGGCAAACAGATTAGATGAATTTAAAAAGGAACTATTAAAATTAAATGTTCAAGTAGCAACTGGCGCTAACACTAGCAACCCAGGCAAGCTTCGACAGACTAAAAAGAATATTGCAAGAATACTAACCTTGCTTAAACAGAAGGAGGCAGATGTGAAGTAATGGTTGACACAGAAAAATCAGAGATTTTTGGTGTCTACAAAAATGGAGGTGTCCATTTTTGGTAGACGTATGTAACCAATGTGGGTTGCCGCAGGATTTGTGTGTATGTGAAACCATTGCCCGTGAACAGCAAAAAATAACTGTTGCTGTCGAGAAGAGGAAGTTTGGCAAGAAATACACCATCATCTCGGGAATCAAGAAAGAAGCAAACATCGAAGAGATACTCAAAAAGTTGAAGTCAAAATTCGCTTGCGGCGGAACTGCCAAAAGTGGAAAAGTTGAACTTCAGGGCGACCATAAGTCAAGGATAAAAGCTGTCCTTGCTGATCTTGGCTTCCCCGAGGAAACTGTAGAAATCCAGTGATGGATTTCGAGGCGCTAAAATTTCCAATTTTAAGTGCTGTAGAGGTTTAATGAATGTTTAATCATCAAAACTTTAACGTTTTGGTGAATCACAGGCAAAATGACTCGGAAAAAGATTTTCCCTCATGAAATGATAGGCGAGGAGATGGAAATAGTAAGTTCCACGAACCAAAGCCATCTTGGGATTCATGGGACAATAATCGATGAGACAAAGCAGACCATCAAAGTAAGGAAAAATGACGGCAAAGAAGTAGTACTGCTGAAAAATGCAGTCGTCTTCAAATTGCTGAGAACCGGGGAAATAATCTCCGGCAAGGAAATAACAAAAAGACCTGAGGAAAGGTTGAAAGGATAAAAAAAATGAACGTAAACAAGAACGTCAGGAAAGAAGTTTTAGGAATACCTGCTCCAGTGAAAGCTTTTGATAGTGCATACCATCATAAAGTTTGTCCATTCACCGGAAATTTAGCAGTTAAGAAAGAATTGTTATCTGGTGTTGTAATCAAAAAGGACACAAATAGGTCTGCTACGATTGAGTGGAACCGGTCAAGATATGTTCCTAAATATGAACGTTATGAAGTGAGAAGATCAAGACTGAGAGTCCACAATCCGCCATGCTTAGATGCCCAGGTCGGCCAAAAAGTGCTGGTTGCCAGAACAAGACCATTAAGCAAGACAAAAAATCACGTAATATTACAGATAGTTGATGAAGAAATTAAAATTGTGGTTCACGATGAGAAAAAAGTAAACAAGAAGAAAGCTGAGAAAAAAGTAAAAGTCCTTAAGGAAGGAGAAGGTAAAGAATAATCAAAATGAAAGCAGTAAAATCAAGAATTACAAGAGCGCTTCCATCACAAGCTTACGTCACAGCCTGTGACAACTCTGGGGCAAAATTGCTTAAGATTATCTCAGTTAAAGGTCATAAGACTGTAAAAGGGAGAATCCCTGCAGCAGGCGTAGGTGATTTTGTCTTAGCTTCAGTGAAGAAAGGAAAGTTAGAAATGAGGAAAACAGTTGTCCCTGCTATTATAGTTAGACAGAAGAAAGAATACAGGAGACCTGATGGCACAAGAATAAAATTTGAGGATAATGCGGCAGTTGTGCTTAAAGATGACAAAGGCAACCCTAAAGGTACTATCTTTAAAGGTCCTATCGCAAAAGAAGTTGCTGAAAGATGGCCTGCAGTGGCAAAAGTCGCAAACATGATCGTATAATAAAATGGTAAAAACAACAAGCTTTTCAACAACCTGGATTAGGAGTACACAAGCAAGGAAGCAGCGTAAATACAGATATAATGCTCCTTTACATGTTAAGCAGAAAATGGTTCATGTTCACCTTTCTTCAGAATTGAGAAGCAAGTACGGGATGCGGAACACGCAAGTCAAAAAAGGAGATAAAGTCAAGGTATTGAGAGGAAAGTTCAGCAAGAAAGATGGTAAGGTTGAAAGAGTTAATTTGAAAGGAAGCAAAGTTTTTGTATCAGGGTTAGAAATGATCAAAAAAGATGGAACTAAAATCCCTGCAGCTTTTGATCCTTCAAATCTAATGATTACAAGTTTAGATTCAAGTGATAAGAAAAGAAAAGTTTCTGTGAAAGGAACTAAGAATGAGAAGAAGGAAGGGACAAAAGAACCAAAAGAACCAAAGCAAGAGAAAAAGAAAGTTGAGAAGAAAGCAGAGGAAAAGTCACAATGAAAAATCATCTGAAAAGAATTGCATCACCAAAAACATGGATCATCAACAGGAAGGAGAATAAATTCATACTTAGACCTACGCCGGGGGGGCATCCTCTTGATAACGGTATGCCTTTAGGGGTGATTATGAGGGACATGCTTAAGCTTGCTTCGGTCATGAGCGAGGTCAAAAAAATACTAAACAACAAAGAAGTTCTTGTTGATGGTAAGAGAAGAAAGGATCATGGTTTCATAGTCGGATTGTTTGACGTGATTTCGCTGCCTGGATTGAAAAAGTATTACCGCTTGGTCCTAGACAGCAAGGGGAGGATAGCTTTTTCAGAAATCGATGAAAAAGAAAGTAAGCTGAAACTAAGCAAAGTTACAGGGAAGACTGCCCTTAAGAAAGGGAACGTGCAATTCAACTTACATGATGGTAAAAACATTGTTGCTAATGAGAAAGCTAAAGTTGGTGATAGTTTGTTATTAGAACTGCCTAAACTGACAGTGAAAAAAGTATTACCTTTGAAGGAAGGGATGAGAGTCTTCCTTACAAAAGGGAATCATGCCGGAGATTCCGGCACTCTTAAAGGTCTTAAAGGCAAGGAAGCTAAGTATTTTGCAAGAGAGCAGGAAATTGAAACATCTAAAGATTACCTTTTTGTTGTAGGCGAGAAAGAATCAGAGATTAAAATAGGATCCTAAAAATAAATAACCATGGCCGAAGAAAAAAAACAAGATCTGCAAGAGGAAAAGAATGTTACAAGCCCTAAAGAGAGCGGGATGAAGAAAATTTACATTGAGAAAATAACACTCAATATTGGCGCAGGCAAAAATGAAGATCTGCTAAAGAAAGGATTAAAACTATTACAAAAATTAGTTTCAGTTAAACCAGTAAAGACTGTAACCAAGAAAAGAATCCCCGGATGGGGATTAAGACCAGGGTTATCTATCGGTTGTAAAGTTACGGTAAGGGAAAATTGTCCGGAATTGCTTAAAAGGCTTTTGGCAGCAAAAGAAAATGTACTTCAAAGCAAAGGCTTTGATAATAATGGCAATTTCTCATTTGGGGTTCCTGAATATATAGACATTGAAGGTCTTGATTATGATCCAGACTTGAAAATAATGGGTCTTGAGGCAGCTGTTACGTTGTCACGTCCTGGATTTAGAGTTAAGAAAAGAAAATTAAGGCCTGCTCGAGTAGGCAAGCTGCATCGCATCAGTAAAGATGAGGCGATAAGTTTTGTACAAAACTTAGGTGTAGAGGTTCAATAGAAAATGACTACCAGCGATTATAAAAAAATGTTTACTCAACTGGATCAAAAGCCGATCAAGAAAGCAAAGTTCATAAAATTTAATCAACCTAAGGAGAGGTCATGCGGGATAGCCCTAAGAAAATGTAAAAATTGCGGAAGGATGCGGGGCCACATTAACAAGTATGGTCTTCACTTATGCCGGCAATGTTTCAGAGAGATGGCTCCTGATCTGGGGTTTAAGAAATTCAGCTGATGCTGATTTTCTAATCTTTACTGATGTAAAGATTAAAAAAATTCAACTAAAAAACCAGTTTAAAAATGAAAATGAAAATTGAAATTGAGGAAAAGAAAATGCGTAAAAATAGTGAAACTATTTTTAGCATACAAAAAACCGGAGGTTTTTCCGTATGTTAAATGACCCATTGGCAGCGGCCTTAACAAAAGTAATAAATGCAGAACGCGTAGGAAAGCGTGAAGTAGTCGTTAAACCAGCCTCTAAAATGATTAAGAAAATTTTCACCATTATGAATGAACATAATTACCTTGGTTCATTTGAAGAAGTGGATGACGGCAAAGGTGGAGTTTTGAAAGTGAATTTACTTGGAAACATAAACAAATGCGGGGTTATCAAACCAAGATTCTCCACCAAGAAAACTGATTTTGAGAAATGGGAAAAAAGGTATCTGCCCGCAAGAGATTTTGGATTTATCTTGGTCTCAACTCCGCAGGGTATACTTACACATTCCTCAGCTAAAGAGAAAGGAACTGGAGGAAAATTATTAGCATATTGCTACTAGAAACATGAAAGAAGATTTAAGGAAGGAAATTGGACTTATCGAGGGTGTTACGGCTCAAGTAGATGGGAGTATACTTAAAGTTAAAGGGCCAAAAGGAGAAGTGCAAAGAAATTTCCTTCATTCCAGAATATCTTTAGAAGTTGAAGGTGGAAAGGTTGTTTTTGCAGCCAAGAAAGCTTCCAAGAGAGAAAAAACAGTCATGGGATCATTTGCATCTCACGTCAAAAACATTGTTGATGGTGTAGTTGAACCTCATATTTACAAATTAAAAATATGCTCTGGTCATTTCCCTATGAATGTGTCTGTTGCCGGAAGAGAATTAACAATCAAGAATTTCATCGGTGAAGCAGTGCCAAGGAAAGTCCAGCTGATGGAAGGAGCAGACGTAAAGATTAACGGAACTGAAATTGTCGTTACAAGCTGTAACAAAGAAGTTGCCGGGCAGGCAGCGGCTCAGATAGAAAGCTTATGCAGAGTTACCAACCGTGACAGGAGAATCTTTCAGGACGGGTGTTACATTATACATAAGGCGGGGAAGGATATTTAGAAGATGACAGATAAAAAATTATTAGAGTTAAGGAATAAGGCAAAGAAAATTAAGCCCAATTTTGTAGTTAAGGAATCAAATTTTTCTGCCAGAGTTAAATCCAGATGGAGATTCCCTAGAGGTAAACATTCAAAAGTTCGTCAGATGCATTGCGGCAGGCCTGCCTTACCAGGAACAGGTTACGGGTCACCTAAAGAAGTCAAAGGGCTGCATTCGTCCGGTTTAGAGATGATTGTCGTCAGAAATAAAGATGAGTTATTATCGCTTGATGTTCAGAAGCAGGGGGCTGTGATCTCTTCCACTGTTGGAAATAAGAAGAAAATGGAATTGCTGACCGCAGCTTCAGAGAGAAAGATCATGGTTTTAAACGTGAAAGATCCAGTTAAAGAGATAGAATTAATCAAGACTTCCTTCGAAGAAAGAAAGAAACTGAAGAGGGATAAATTATCCAGGGCAAGCAAGAAGGAAGAAGAGAAAAAGAAAAAAGCTGAAGAGAAGAAAAAGAAGGAAGCAGAAGAGAAACAAGAAAAAGGAAAAGAAGAACACAAGCATGATCACGATCATGAACATGATGAAACTGAAGAAAAGAAACAGAAGGAAATGATCGAAAAAACATTAACTAAACGCCAATAAGAAAAATGAAATCCAAAAAGAAACTTGCTGGAAAAATCATGAAAATATCGCCTAAGAAGGTGAAATTTACAGCTGATGCTCTGGAAGATGTGAAAAAAGCGATAACTCGTTCAGATTTCAGGGGGCTTATTGCAGTTAAGAAAATAGTAAAGAGCCGCAAAAATCAGTCTTCAAGAGCAAGGGCCAGAAAGATAGCAACCCAGAAAAGGAAAGGGCGAAGGAAAGGTTCGGGGAGCAAGAAAGGTTCAAAGCATTCGATAGTAAGCAGAAAACAACAGTGGATGGCTAAAGTAAGAACGCAAAGAGTCTTATTGAAAGATTTGCGTGATAAGGAATTAATATCAAAAAATAACTATCAATCTCTTTATTTAAAGAGCAAGGGTGGTTTTTTCAGGAATAAGAGGCACATTAAACTTTACATCAAAGAGCACAATTTGATTGAAGAAAAGAAATAAGATGGCATCAAGAAGACCAAAAACAGTATTGTACAGAAGGAAGAGAGAGAATAAAACATCTTATCCTAAGAGGATAAAGTTTCTTCTTTCCGGTAAGAAAAGGTTAGTGGTAAGACTGACAAATAATAAGATTATCACTCAGTTGGTAGAATTTGCCGCTCAGGGAGATAAAGTGCTTGTTAGTGTTGATTCTTCAGCTCTTAAGAAGCTTGGATGGAAATATTCATGCAAAAATGTTCCAGCAGCTTACTTAACTGGTCTATTGGCGGGTAAAAAAGCTTTAGAGAAAGGACACAAGGAAGCAATACTTGACACAGGTTCAGGGTCACCATTGCATAAGGGTAAGATTTATGCCTTCCTTAAAGGCGTTCTTGATGCAGGGTTAAAGGTTCCACATGGTTCTGAGGAAGTTTTCCCGACTGAGGAAAGGATAAAAGGTGAACACATCAAGCAATATGCAGAAAAAATTAAAACTGATAAAGAAGCATACCAAAAAATGTTTGCGCAATATTTAAAAGATAACGCTGAGCCAGAGAAGATAGTGGATGTTTTTGAAAATGTCAAGGAGAAAATAGCAAGTTAAAATGGTTGAAAGACGTAATAATGATAACAGGGAAAAAAGACCGCAGCAGGAAGTAGTATGGATTCCTAAAACCGATCTTGGAAAGATGGTGAAAAGCGGCGAAATTACAGACATAGAAACTATCTTTGATAAGGGATATAACATCCTTGAACATGAGATAGTAGACGCATTATTGCCCGACTTGCAAGAAGATTTATTATTGATCGGTCAGGCTAAAGGTAAGTTTGGCGGCGGTCAAAGAAGAATATTTAGGCAAACACAAAAGAAAACCAGAGAAGGCAACAAGATCCAGTTCTCGACATGCGCAGTTGTCGGAAACAAGAATGGTTACGTGGGTGTCGGGATTGGCAAGAGTAAGGAAACAGTTCCAGCGCGTGACAAGGCAAAAAGAAAGGCGCGTATCAATTTAATAAGGATCAGGAGAGGAAGCGGCAGCTGGGAATCAGATTCAAAAGAAGCAAACTCGATACCATTTGCAGTGGAAGGTAAATGCGGTTCTGTGATAATCAAATTAAAACCTGCGCCAAAAGGGAAAGGGTTATGTATCGAGAAGGAATGCGCTAAAATATTAGAACTTGCCGGTGTTAAAGATATCTGGAGCAGGACTGAAGGCCAGACAAAAACTAAGTTGAACCTTATTGCTGCCTTGATTGATGCTTTAAACAAACTTTCTGAGGTTAAAGTTATGCCAGGGGACGTGGCAAAATTATCAGTAGTTGAAGGTAAGTTGAAAACTGTTGAGGAGAATGCAGCTTGAAGATGGCAGATAAAACAAGTAATCCTACTGGAACCAGTGAAGGTAAACTAGCAGTAGTACTTGTCAGAGGCATGGTAAAAGTCACAAAGCCTGTTAAAGATACTTTGGCAATGTTAAATCTGCACCGCAAAAATAGCTGCGTTGTGCTTGAGGATAATCCTGTCAATAAAGGGATGATCCTGAAGGTTAAAGATTTTGTCACTTGGGGAAATATAGATGGAGAAACCCTTAATGAACTTGTAGAAAAGAGAGGCAAAAAAGATAAGAAACAGTTTGCCTTAAATCCACCAAGAAAAGGTTTTGGCAGGAAAGGCGTGAAAGTTGCTTTCAAAGTCGGCGGAGCTTTAGGGGATAGAGCTGAAAAAATTAATGATTTGTTAAGGAGGATGCTTTGAAATAAGGAAATAAGACAAAGCAATTATTATAAACAAAATAAACCTAAAAAATGACAACTCACAAACGTAAAAAAGTAACGAAGTACCGAGGTCATACTACTCACGGAGGCGGACACAGGAAGAAAAGACGCGGCGCAGGTTCCAGAGGGGGCAGGGGTAACGCAGGATCAGGAAAGAGGGCAGGCCACAAGAAAGCAGGCATTTCAAGAAAGTTAGGATCTCGTGGGTTTAAATCTAAGAGCGGGCCAAAGGATAAAGCTTTAAATGTGGGTTATTTTACTATAGAAAATATCAACAAGCTGGTAAGTTCAGGAAAAGTTGTTAAAGAAGGAAATTATTATTTAGTGGATATTAAAAAATTGGGATACGATAAATTGTTAGGGGCAGGTAATACTAAACTAAAATTGAAAGTTACCTCTCTGGTATACAGCGCCCGTGCTGAGCAAAAAATTAAAGCTGCCGGCGGTGAAATGGTTTCTTTAGGAAATGCTGAACCTGAAGATGCTGAAGTTGAAGCACAAAGAAGCGAAGCTTCTGGTGCCTAGAAAGCAAAGCTTTCTGTGGAATAAAAATGTCTTTATTGGATAAAATTATCTCTAACCTCCCAGAGGTAAGGGGTCCTAAACAAAAAAGGCTGCCCTTTAAAGAGAAACTTAAATGGACTTTAGTGATTCTTGTAATTTTTTTTGTGATGGGATTCATCCCTCTTTTTGGTCTAGGGGATAATGCTTTACAACAATTTGAGTTTCTTTCAATAATCTTGGGCGCTTCATTCGGGAGTATAATCTCATTAGGTATAGGTCCATTAGTAACATCATCTATCGTCCTGCAGCTGCTTTCAGGAACAGGAATTTTAAATCTGGATCTTACTTCTCCTGAAGGAAGACAAAAATTTCAAGGATTACAGAAATTGTTAGGTATTGGTTTTGTTATTTTTGAAGCGGCAATCTATGTGTTGATGGGAGGTTTAGCTCCTGCTCCAGAATTAGCAGGAACAACCCTGTTCACGCAATTGGAATTCATACTTATTTTCCAGCTAATCCTGGGAGGTATACTAATTATGTTCATGGATGAAGTGATCAGTAAATGGGGCTTTGGTTCAGGGATAAGTTTATTTATCGCTGGCGGAGTTTCCCAGCAGATTTTTATCAGAGCTTTTAATTTCCTTCCTTCTCCTACAAATCCCGGGATAGCAAGCGGAGCGATACCAGCATTTTTCCAATCTTTAGCTATAGGAGACATAACTACGGCGGGATTACAGTTAGCGGCAGTCCTCTCTACGATAATCGTGTTTGCCATCTGTGTTTACGCGCAGTCAATGAAAGTCGAAATTCCTTTATCATTTGGCCGGGTAAGAGGACAAGGGATCAGGTGGCCGTTAAATTTCTTCTACACTTCAAATATTCCAGTAATCTTGGTTGCAGCTTTAATGGCTAACATCCAGTTATTTGCGAGATTATTTGAAAGATGGGGATTCCCAATACTTGGAACATTTGCAGGGAATTCACCATCAAGCGGTTTAGTGTATTGGCTAAGTTCACCTGATTTAGTCGGGAACATCATCAGGGGAAGCTTTAACTTATCTCAGTTGGGGAATACTTTAATTTATGTCATGGTCTTTATCCTTGGTTCGGTAGTTTTCAGTATTTTCTGGATGCAGACGGCTAACATGGATGCCAGAAGCCAAGCTAAGCAGATACTGTCTTCAGGACTACAAATACCTGGATTTAGGAGAGACGAAAGAGTTCTGGAGAAGATCTTAAGCAGGTACATTTGGCCTTTAACGATTGTTGGCGGCGCTGCAGTGGGGTTGCTGGCAGCATTAGCAGATTTGACGGGAGCATTATCAAACGGAACAGGTATCTTATTAACAGTAATGGTTGTCTACAAGCTTTATGAAGAAATTGCTAAGCAGCACATGATGGACATGCATCCAGCTATGCGTAAGTTTATGGAGTAAAATTAAGAAATTAACTATAAATCTTGTAGGGGATTGAAAATTGACAAAATTTGAAACAAGAAACGGAACTTTATATGAAGTGAAAGACAGCCAGGTTTTTAGAGATGGAAATATTGTTAAGAATGCTTTGTTTGTTGGTACCTGTCCCTTAGAAAATGGAAAAATAAATGAACCTAAATTATCTAATGAGGGACACCTTTGTGATCTTATCCCTGACGTAAAGTTAGGAAATGGAGCAGTATTTATGGATCTTGCATACAAGGGTCAATACTGGGAAAAAATTGGTGAACAAATAAAACTGTTGAACAGAGAAGAATGTCCCAGGGGACTTTTAAGCATGGGTTTATCTCTAGCATACAAAGGTTTAACTTCATCGATAACAAAAATTTCTTGTTGATAATTTCTCATCAATTCTTGATCATAACAATTCTTAAAAGCAAGTATAAGTTATTTCTTCCATAAATATTAAAGGTGATGCTAATGAAAATGGAAAGTCCGAATGATCTTTATAATAACGCAAAAACTGCCGTCCGGATATTAAAATCAGACAATCATGTTTTAGGTGATTTTAACCCGAAAGTTATGCTTGTTCTAGGTTCAGGATGTGGAGACGTTGCAGATAATGTTGAAGCAACAGTAAGAGTTGATTATGGTGAAATCATGGGGATGCCTTCCTCAACTGTTAAGGGACATGCTGGAAAATTTATTGCAGGAAATTATGGGGGAAAGGATGTTGTAGCCTTCTCAGGAAGAAATCATTTCTATGAGGGTAATTCAGCCCAGCAAGCGAGTTACATGATTTATGTGGCACATCATTTTGGTGCTAAAGTTGCGATAATGACGGCTGCAGCAGGGATAGCTCCTGACTATTAAGAAGACGTGACTGCAGAAACAACTTATCCTGCGAAAGTTGGTGACATAATGTTAATAGATACCTATTTCCCTAACTATTTGCCAAGCAGTTTAAGAGGATCTATAGATGAAGAAAAGGTAGGGGCAAGGTTCAATGGCGCTCTGGATGTTCCAAGCATGTCTTTGAGGTTTATTGCTCAGAGTGTTGCAAGAAGGGAATTGAATGAAAGGTTGAAACCTGCACTTTACGTGCCAAGACAAGGACCAAATTATGAAACTCCTGCTGAAGTGACTATGTTGAGACACATGGGTAAGGAAACTGGATTGCCAACTTTGGGAGGAATGTCTACTATACCTGAATTAGAGGCAGCAAATATGCTGAGGATGAAAACTCTGGCATTAGCAGTGGTAACAAACAAGATGTTTGGTATGGCTGAGAAAAGAGCTATTAAAAGAAAATTATACCGAGCTATAAGAGATAGCGGGAAAAATCACCATACTCTTAGCGAGTACGATGCAATGATTGCAGATGCAATTGCTGTTAATCAACCAAGCCACGAGGAAGTAGCTGAAACTGCTGGAAGTAAGGGAGTTACAGAAAAATTAGAGAGAATCATTGGCGGAGTTGTTAGAGACATTGAATTTTAGGTAACTTTTATATACTTATTTTCTTTTCTAATACATAGTTTGGAGGTTAATGAAAATGGAAAATTATACAGAAACTGTTGGTACATCATACATGACTAAGGCGATTCATGGTTCAATCTCACCAGAAGAAAGGACTCTATTGATTGGAGTAGAGAATTTCACAATTGGTAATTATGATTCTGCTCAAACTTTGTATAGGAGCACATTTAATCCGATTGAGGTTGAAGGACATGCTTATTCATCAGGAGAAAAGTTTACAGGAATTGAAGCTAAGCTGGATGGTGTGAAAACGTCAATATCTAATGGAATCAATACGGGCATCATCAGCAGTGATCCAGAAGATTGGGCCGATGATCCAAATAAGGCTTATTCCAAAGACATGAAAACTAAAATTTCTACAGAAACAATTTAATTTTTATTTATTTGTCTCGACATGACGTGATTTACCCTGTTAACGACATAAGTATCATCATCAAGTCTTATTTCAAGATTCAAATAGGAACTAAATGCTCCATCTCTAGCTTCCCTATGCGTAAATGGTGTTACTGAAATGTCTGCTCTTTGACCATCTCTCCCAATACTGGAGATAACAGGATATTCCATGCTGATAACTCCTCTTACCGGTGAAACAATTACCTTGCCTCCATCATCAGTAACATCTACCTTAACATCATTGCTTAGTTCAAGAGATAAATATTGTTCTAATTTTGAGAATTTTTCTTCAAGTTCAGACCGAGTCATTTCTCTAGGATCGTACCAAGGCATTAATCCTGGGGCTTCAAGTCTTTCTTCATACATTTTCAAGTTCCTCCAATAGGTAATTTAATTTTGTAATTGTTTTATAAGGTTTATGTAAAGAAACGGCAACCACCTTTTCATCCACAATCTTTATAAAACATTAGGATAAAAACAACTGAATAATGGTATTTTTAGATCCAGTTTTGAATCCTTTATTACAGCCTTTGCTAAACATGAGTCCTTTCTTGTCATTATTAGTTCTGGCTTTAGCTATCTCTTTGATAATCACATTGGTTTACAAGTTTTTTACTAACCAAGGGGAGATGAAGGATTTAAAAGAAAAACAAAAAGACTTTCAGAAGAGACTGAAAGAGCTGCGTTCAAATCCCGAAGGAATGATGAAAGTCCAGAAGGAAGCCATGAAAGTGAACATGGAATACATGAAACATTCGTTTAAACCAACACTGATTACGATGCTGCCGATAATTCTTATTTTTGGCTGGATGTCAGCGCATCTGATGTACGAACCAATATACCCCGGAGAGACTTATAGTATTACTGCTGAGTTTGCAGAAGGCGTAACCGGAGAAACAGAATTAATTGTGGGTGAAGGAACCACTTTGATATCTGATGCAAAACAGGAGATAAGTAGCGCTGTGGCGTGGAACCTGAAAAGTGAAGCAGGAACTCATGTTTTAACTGTCAAATCAGGAAATGATGAGCAGAAGAAGAAAGTTCTTATAACTAAGGAATTAAGATACGAGGAGCCGGCAACTTCATACCAACATTCTGATATAGAAAAAATAACCGTAAATTATAACAAACTTAAACCTCTTGGAAAATATTCCCTCTTCGGCTGGCAGCCAGGATGGTTAGGGGTTTATATCATGCTTTCAATAGTCTTCAGCATCGGATTAAGGAAAGCTTTGAAGATTCACTAAGTTTCCCCATAACTTTTATAAATAGCCTTACTTATAAGAGATAAGTCCCAAGGGGATATTGTGTCTGGAGGCGACTCGGATCAGATCGATTCTAAGTTAATTCTAGACGGAGAAATATACAATGCCAAGAGGAATGTTTAAATCAGGAAGATTAAGAAAAATATTTGTCAGGACACCTGGCGGAAAGAATGTTGTACATTACCGTCAAAGGAAACCGTCTAAAGCAATTTGCGGAAATTGCAAGAAGCAATTAGCTGGTGTCCCAAGAGAATTGCCGGCAAAAATGGCTAACATGCCTAAAACTGCAAAAAGACCAGAAAGAAAATACGGCGGCGTTCTATGTTCTGCATGTACAAGAAACTTACTGCAGGAGAAAGCAAGAGGTGAGGCACAATGAGTCTATTTGAAGTAGGAAGATTATGCCTTAAGATTGCAGGAAGAGATGCAGGCAGAAAATGTGTTATAGTCGAAAATGTCGGCGAAGGTTACGTGGTCGTCGATGGTTCCACAAGAAGGAAGAAAGTTAACATCAAACATCTCGAACCTTTATCAGAAATGGTTGAGTTGAAAGATAAGGCCGGCCATGAGGATGTCAAGAAAGCTTTTGAGAAGTTAGGTTTGAAAGTTTGGGATAAAAAATCTAAGAAAGTTTCTGAAAGACCTAAGAAAGTTAAGAAAGTGAAGCCTAAAAAAGAAGTTAAGGCTAAGCCAAAAAAGGAAGCAGCTAAGGAAGAAGTAAATAAAGAAACTTCCCTTAAAAAAGAAAAAGCAGAGAAGAAACCTGAAGCTAAGACAGAAACAAAAGCTGAAAAGGAAGTAGAAGCGCCGATGGAAGCGTGATTTTTTTCATTTTATTTTTGGTGTGTTTAGATGTTTGGTAGGTTGAATAATGTCAAAAGAATATTTGGGTAGCCATGATTGGACAGATTTTAATGATGATTCACCTGAATCATATGATTCTACTACTTCCAACACAGATGATCGCAAATATAATCCTAAAGAAGCACGACAACTTCTAGAAGGTTCTTTAGAGCAGAGAGTAGTAAATTACGCAGAAATTAAGCATGGTAAAGGTGAAGAAGTAAAAGCAGAATTGAGCAGGGGAAATTACCGGGAAAATCATGAGGATCCTTTAAACGTTCTAGATAGAATCTGTGGGGAATCAAAAATAGTTGATGCCGAATTTACGGAAAGTATTGATGGTGTTGTAGAGAATTATCAAGCAAAGCCCAGTATGCTGAAAGTTGCGGGAAGTACTGCAAAAGATTTAGTGAATAAGTCCTGCTGGTACTATCCATTGGTTGGAGTGTTGCCTGGAAAAGCACAAACTTGGGTTGCAGAGAAATTAAATGATGATCCGGTAAGTTATACCAAAGCAAATATGGCTGCTGAAACTATTCTAACCCCTTTTGTTGCTGGTTACATTGCTTTTCAATATTCTCAAAATCCTATGGTGGCATTTGTTACAAGTATGTTTGCTACTCTTTTATCACCAATTTTTAATTATGGTATAAGAAGAGATCTTACAAAAGAAGATCCAGACGCCTATAGTTCAGAAAAATACAAAAATCCGGTGGGAAGCGCTTTACTTTGCGTTCCACTTTATCTAACTGCCGCAGTAATCGCAGCACCATTTGCGGGGTTGTATTACGGGTATAAGGGATTAGGAAAGGTTAAAGATGCTGTAAAAGATTCCTGGCAGTCAGCGTTACAAGAAGAGCAACAAAAGCAACAAAAGAGATTACTTCCTCCATCTGAACAGAAAAGAGTTGAACAGCCGCAGTATGAAATTGTTATGACTCCTGACGGAGAAAAATTTGAAGAAAGGAGACCCAGGATTGGTGTTGAAAGCGATTTGGATAAAGAAATAGAAAGTGAGGAAGAACTGGAAGAAAGTGATAGAAAGCATAATCTTAAGAATAATCTTTTTTAATTCTTGACTAGTCCAAATAGTTCTTCTAAGTCCAGTTCAAAACAAACAATGGGCATGACCATCTGCCAGTTGGTTATGACTTGAGGATGCAGTTCTCCGATAACTCCTACTTTTTTATCACTGACAAAAATATCTCCAGATCTGCCTTCCATGAAACTGGAGTATCCGGCTTCTTTTATGACGCAGTCTGTTCCCAAAGATTTCATCAACGCGTCTAAAACTTGTTTTGCTTCAGTGAAATCAATTTTTTCATGACATAGAGATACAGCTAAATTTTCTTTCTCAAGAATTCCTGTTTCAGTCTGACCTTTCTGAAAAACTCTGCCTAATTCAAAGATGTTCTGCGGATATTCATTATGCTGATTTTCAGAGAGGTTCTTAATCAAACTGGGAATCAATGCATTTCTGAGATGGTTATGTTCCCCAAGAGCATTCTTTAAAGAAACAGCTTCGTTGGAAAGATTCATTTTTTTGTTCAGCTCTTCTTCCATCACTAGATGGTAATTTTTAACTTCTAATAACTGCAGCCCAGTTAAGAGAGTGCTGACTTTTTTCATGAATTCTTGTAATGGATCCTCTTCTCCTATAGTAGCCACATTAGGGATATCTTCCACGAAATTTTCATATCCATAAGCGATGGCAATATCTTCCATCAGATCAACCTGATGCAGAATGTCTGCCCTGTAAGCTGGGATAAGCACCTCATTATTTTCATATCCGTAGCCCATATTTGATAATATTCCTATGGCTTCATCCTCTTTCAAAGATAATCCTAGTAGTTTGTTGATATAATCTAGATCCAGTTTCATCCTTTCCGGCGTTAAGTTAGGTGTAGTAATTGTTTTGTCAGGGTACTCCATGTCCATGCTGTATATCTCTCCCCCCATATCAGCTAGGGTGGTCACTAAAATATTCAATGCTTTTTCCACATTTTTCAGATCTACCCCGCTGCACTCAACAAAAACGTCTTTAGTTGATGTCTCTACTTTACCCGTATCATTTGAGTTAGTGTAAGGAAGCATACACATCACCTTATCTTTCGCATCGATGAAGAAAGGATATTTATCCCAACCTTCAGCTAAGTGCTTATAGGTCTTACCTTTAGGATGCAGCTCTTCAATCTGCGAGGCATTGATTTCTTTTTCAAAACCTAACGGTTGAAATGTAACTTCCTTTGGGTCTTTGGCGATATAAGTAACAGGAAAATTTATTGCGTCTGCAGGGTATATCCCATAAGCAGATTTTTTTCGGTTTCTTCCGTGTGTGGTAGCTAATTTTTCTTGTATCTGCATAAGTTCTCTTATTTTTTCTTCAGTGAAAGTAAGATTCTTAATCAAGGCGCAAGCTGTATATGGCCTCATCACAACTGAGGGGTCTACAATAACTTTGCAGCCACTTTTTTTTACTTCATATCTCCTTAACCCTGTTTTCACACCGATGAATGAACTGAACGCGCGAGCAAAACCCTGTTCAGACAGCATGTCTGGCCTGTTTGGGAAGATTTCAACATTAATCTGGCTGCCTTCAATACCTTCTAAGTCTGTTCCTAACATAGAGATACGATCTTTCAGTTCTTCAAGCGGAAGTTCTTTCCCTACAAGTTTCTCAAATACAGTTTTGTTTAATGTTACAGTTGGCACAAACTTTTAAAAGTTTGAATCATTAGGGCGACATGCGCTTTTTTCAAAAGCTTAGTCACCTAGTCAAACTTCCCTCCATATTTATTCATTTCAACCACATCTTCATCTCTCTGATCTGTTTAAGATCGTTCTTGTATAATTCCCTGATATCAGTAATATTCCAATATTCTGAAATGATTCTTCCCATTCCCTGCCCCCAGGCGATGACAGGAACGTCAATACCTAACAATGGTTTCACAACTTCAGGTCTAAAAATCCCTGCCCCTCCCAATTCAACCCATTCTTTTTTTACTGGGTGCCAAACATCAACCTCAAGACTTGGCTCAGTGTAAGGGAAATGCGCAGGACGCATTCTTACTTTAGAGTAACCCATCTTCTTGTAAAACTGGGTCAGGTAACCTTTCAGATGTTTTAAGTTAGCATTTGGATCAATGACAATCCCATCCACCTGATAAAATTCAAATAGATGCTTCCAGTCCAGAGCTTCATTTCTGAAAACTTTTCCCACAGCAAAAAATTTTGCAGGCAAGTCTTCCTTTTTTAGATTTGCAATAGTCTGGGCTGATAATACAGTCGTATGGGTTCTTAACAGCAATTTTTCAGCTTCTTCTTTAGAAAAATGGTATTGCCATCCTTTACTGCCAGTATCACTGCCATTTTCATGGACTTCCTTAACTTTCTCCCATAGTTTTGGAAGTTTCGCCTTGCCTTCTAAATAAAATGTGTCCTGCATCTCTCTGGCAGGGTGGTCTTGCGGAGTAAAAAGAGCGTCCATATTCCAAAATGCAGATTGCACATAATTTCCGGTCATCTCCTTGAAACCCATCTCCAGCCAAATTTTTTTTATATAATCAACAGCTTCGTTAACAAAATGTCTTTTACCAGGATATTTTCTTGGAACATTAATCTCAACATCATAAGCACGGAATTGCTTATCTTTCCATTCTCCTGTTTTCAACATTCCGGCAGTAAGGCGGTTGACAACTTCCCCTCCAAGATCCATTGAAGACAATTCTTCTCCAAGTTTGGTAAGTTCTACAGAAATTATCTTTAACTCTTCAACCTTAAGAAAATCTTTCCTTCTCTTCAGCTCATTGAATGTCTCTTTATCTTTTATCTCTTCAGAATCCAGAGGGAAATCATTTTCAAGAAATTTTTCTTCAGCCGTCTGTTGTGAAAGAAGCCCTTTACCTTTTTCTGTTATTTTAACCTGTAAAACTTCTCCTTTCTCAATCTCTACAGCTTCTTTCTTTTTTAACAATCCAAGGCAGGCATTAACTTCTTCCCTGCTTAATTTTGATTTTTTTGTTATTATGTTCAATCCTTTTAATTCCTCGGAAAGAGTTCCAAGAAATATCTTCTCTGGTAGTCCTTCTCTCTTATATCTTAAACCGTTTTTATCTAGGGAAACTAAATTTTTCTTTTCCGTATGAATCTTAAGAACTTCTTTGTTTTCTAACCATTGTAAAGCCCGAATGACTTCAACATCTTTCAGTTTAGCGGCTTTAGTGATATTTTCCAGTCCATGGTTGTCTTTCAATACTGGAAGAACTACTCTTTCTAATGGGTGCAATTTGCTGATTATAGCACTGTGTTCCATCATATTTCAGAAAGGCAGTTACTTTATAAAATTTAGCCATGACAACCCAAAAATTCTTAAATAATTTAAACTCAGAAAAAGCAGGTATCAGCATGAACCAATGGTTTACTGGTTACTTTGAAAGATTTGCCAAACATGGGCACGGAACATACCATGAATTATATCAAGAATTAATTGAAGATAAATAGGGGGCTTTAATCAACCCTCAATAAACTTATTTTAAATTCCAGACAGAATCAAAAAGATGGTCCATCGTGGAAGTAAAATAAGGGGTTTTGACCCATACTCCAAGATCGTAAGATGGGTGTACCTCACTATCATTTAACATCATGAAAACCAAATCCTTGCCGTCTACAGTTACAAATCTTGAATCTACATTCTGATTATTCTTTACCTCAGCTACACTTTTCAATGATTCAGCTATTTTTTTGTTATCTTTAGTGATGGGAGCTGAAATTCTGATTTTAACTCCTTTCTTGTTTGCTTTTTCTAACGTAGACCTCAATCCTTCAACTTTACGCATGAACCCTTTTTCAGTGGTCATTACGTTGACACTTGTTTTTGCCTCCTTGATTAAGAGATCCAAATGGTTGTAAAGATTACTTCTTCCTCGCAGACAACTGCTTATATCTGTAGGATCAATTAAACTAATACCATTATTATGCAGTGTTTCAAGTTCCTGCAGCAAATCTGATCCCTTGATTGAATCTAACCTTTTCACTTTGTTCTGGGCTTCAATATGCATGTTTTTCTTAACCCTGTCTACAACTTCGCCAGGAGGAATAGCGATATATTTGATAGGCTTTCCAATCTTCATTACCACAAAACCTTTCTTTTCTAGTGACTCAAGAACGTCATAACTTCTGGAACGTGGAACGTCAGCTATGTCTGATAACTCCCCTGCTGTGGATACACCTCTGCTAAGCAGAGCGGCCCATAACTTTACTTCGTATAAGTTTAAATCAAAATAACGCCTCAATTGGCTAAGCAACTCATCTTTGACAATCATTTTAAATTCCTCCCCCTTTTTACACAAATGAACCTTTGTAAATTATTTGTTACTAACTCATCAGTAAATTAAACTACTATTAAAAGGTTGTGGTTTTGCAAAATATAGTCATCGTTCTGGCTGCGCAATTTTCTAAGACGAGAAAAAACAACTAATTCTTTAACCGATATCTTAATAGGGCTGCAATCCCTCCCAGCCCATGAAGCTTTTTTCCGCTGTCGTTTTCCGATGAAATGATGTGGACTTCTCCTTTAAGAGCATCTACGCTTTTCATCATCTCGTCAACTTCCTTAAATTTTTCGTTCTCTCTTCTCTCTTTAATGAAACCATCAGTAAGCAAAAGTTTCTCAACCGCTCCTGCGTTAACAGTGTATTGCACTTCTTTCCATCCATAGGCCGCTTTTTCTTCAGTATTGATTTCATGCAGCAACTCTTCAACCAGAAGCTGCTCTTCTCTGGATCTGGAGTCCTTGAGAAGGTTTGCCAATTCCGGCCGTCTCATAACTTCATCAAGCGATCTTTCACTAATGTCTGAACATGCAGCTAAGACAATTTTCTTTTTTAACTCAGGAAGTCTAATCTTTTTCAAGAGATCTTCCTTGTAGAAAGCTGGCGAAGATATGATAATGCTTTCCGGGTTATACCTGCCATTGTAAATATCTAAGGCTTTGATTATCTCTTCATGGAAGTCCTTTTTGACTTCCACTTCCTTAGCTTTCTTAGGAACGTCTCCTTTTATTTTTGCCAAAATTTCATAACCAAACTTTTTTGTTAACGCGAATAACACTTCTTCCCTGTCCAATAAACAGATGAGATAATTGTATTTTTTCTCACTAGCCTCTTTAAGCTTCTTTTTTTGGTACTCGAGCCATTGGGGTTTTTCAAGAGTAAATTCACTGCCTTCCTGTAAAGAGACTGCATGGTAGCTGTCCTTAGGGATATCTTCTGGTCCTTCCTTTATTTTTCCGTTGACCCTGACTGAATTCTCCGTAAGTTCGATAGTTTCAGCTTCAATTTTGAGAGTAAGAGTTTTTTTGGCAACTTTAGCATTTTCACTGTCGCCAATCTTGACTTTTCTTGTAGTCTTGCCTTTGACAAGATCTCCTACGTCTATTAAATGGCTAAGATACCAAAGGTCGTCGGGGTCGTTGACTCTTATTTTAGCAAAACCTTTCCTGAAATCTTTAGATATGATGTCCATGGTTTATCCGAGATGCATATACTATAAAAATATTGGCTTTGATATGGCTAATATGAAACCATCACAAATTGGCAGGTAGTTCCGCCAGTCCTATTTTTTCTAAAATATATTTTAAAAAACATATGCATTATTTTCAAGTAATGCGGAAGTTTTTTATAGAACTAAGTTCTATTAAAAAGCATACTTAGGGGTAAGTATACTAAAAAAGATAGATACGAGGTGTTTAAAACATCAGGTCAAAGATAGATGAAGTATTATTAATAAGCATAATATTGATTTCAATATTTTCTAATTTAGTTATTGCTGGTAGTGGTGGTGTTGCAGTTCCTGTCAAAGATATTGGAATAACTGATAATGCTATTAGTCACAATTCAAAAGCGAGTAGGTTGAAATTTGAGTTCAGTGGAGAGCAATATGCTATTCAATTAAGAAGAGTTGAACAAGATTATACCCATTTTCTTGTCATAAAATTGAATGAAAATAAACTAAGTGATGTTAATGCATTTACAATAAGAGAATCTTTCAATTTAACACCTAGTCAAGATACTGAAATTGATTTAAACAAAGATAATATTGAGGATATTTATCTAAAATTAAATGATATTACTGGCACTGGCAGGTTTAATAATGTAATGCACGCTGAATTCTTCATTAAGAAGATTTCTGGAGTTACCACAGAAAATAAACGGACAGTAAAACCAATAATTGAAGATTTGAATAAAACACTTCCAGTAGTTTTACCGGAGGAACAGGAAGAAGTTAATGATGTAAGTATTGGATTACCTGATCTTGTTAATGAAACCGACTCAGTTGTAGGAAATAAAACTGACCAAGATAGTAATCCTTCAATTATTCTCCCAATTAATCAAACTGAATCAAAATCAGAAGAAAATAATACTTTGTCAATAATCAATCCAGTTAACGAAACTAAGGTTAATATGAAAATTACCGATGGTAACTCAATAGAAGAGGGAATAACTATCTCGGTTACGAATAGTCTAACGGGGGCTGTTGTTTCAAATTATCCCGGAGAATTAAATTATTCAGGATTATTGGGTAGACTATTGGTTTTTTTAAGAGGTTTAGTTTAGAAAATGAAAAGAGAAAGGAGATTTATGTTAATAGAGTAAGTATGCAACTAATGGGAAATAAGTAGGTGGATGAAAATGAATAAGATAATAATTTTTGTAATGATATTATTACTAAGTTCTGTGATTGTTTCTGCCGGAACTTCTGATGAAGGAGTGGAATATGATGATGAATTGCTCGTACAGTTTTTGATTAATGATTGGGTTTATGTTACAATAGATGTAAAAGATTTTTCAAATGTTACTATTGATTATAAAAAGGATTCTATTGAAATTCAGAAAATTAAGGATACTCGGAGATGGGAAACTTATAAAGAGACTTCTGAAGCGATTTTATCAACTTTATCTATGGGCGAGTTTCAATTAAGAAGGAAATCTGAATTTGGAACTTCTATTACTGGAAACATCACTAAAAAAGGTTTTGATAAATTACTAGAAGATCAGAGAGTTAGGAAAATTTACGCTAAAAAAGAATTCAGGCAATTTGGCTCTTTTTCTTCAAATGGCTTTTCTCCAGTGTTAATAATTGTTATTCTTGTTTTGATTATAATTTCTGCTCTAATTATAAAGCTACTAAAATTAAATAGAAGAAAACTATGGAAGAAAAGAAGATAATATTGTTCGCAGTAATTTTTGTTTTATTATCAGTTAGTTTAGTTAGTGCTGGAAGCGAAGAGATTAGTAATGCTGGAGTTAAATATGACCTCAAAATCTTAGATAACTTTAATCTTACTAATATTGAAAAAGAGCATTTTAGGCAAGGAAATTTAGAAGCTATTCCTAAGAAAGAAAATGAATGGGTATATGTGACTATTTATGTGAAAGACTTTTCAAATGTTGCTATTGATTATAACAAGGATTCTATGGATACTCAAATAACTAAAGATAACCAAAAATGGATCGTTTACAGAGCTACTTCAGAGACTATTTTATCAACTTTATCTATGGATGAATTTCAATTAAGAAGAAAATCAAATTTTGGAATTTCCATCTCGGGGAACATTACGAAAAGAGGCTTAGCGAAATTGCTAGAAGATCAGAGAGTAAGGAAAATTTACGCTAAAAAAGAATTTGAAAAATTTCTTGATGGTAGTGCTTTAATCATTAATGCTGATGATGTTTGGAGTTCATATAACGGTACAGGACAAACAATATGTGTAGTAGATGGTGGAGTTAATTATACGCGCTCTGACTTAGGTGGATGCCTTGGTAGTGGATGTAAAGTTGTTAGTGGTTATGATTATATAGATTTGGATTCTGATCCAATGGATGAAGACGTAAGTAATCATGGAACAATTATGGCACAAATTGCTTCTTCCTCGCATACAACATATAAAGGAATTGCTAATGGAGCAAAAATTGTTGCTTTGAGAGCATGCGGAGATGAAAGTTGTAATGATCAAGATATATCCGATTCACTTTTATGGTGCTACAATAATCGTGATACTTATAATATCTCTGTAGTTTCAATGAGCCTTGGGATTAATCCGATATTCAGCGAGTGTAGTGAAGATTACCTAGATTCAGAAATTGGTGATCTTACTGTGGCTGGCATTCCTGTTATTGCAGCTTCTGGAAATGATGATGATGAAAATGAGATAGCTTATCCGGCCTGCAATTCAGATACAATTTCTGTAGGAGCAACGTATAACTTTGGAGATGGAAATACCGAATACAATTGGTGTGAATTAGTACATGGTGGGGCATTGATTGGCGGAGTATGCTGGGTTGGATTAAATCCAACATATCAATTTAGTTGTGCTGATTATCCAGAAGTTGACGAAATTGCCTGTTTTACAAATAGGGATGAGAATTTAGACCTCTTAGCTCCAGGGTGTCTGATAAGCACCGCAGGTTCAAGCGAATATTCCTGTGGTACATCTGCAGCAACCCCCATGGTTGCAGGAGCAGCAGCACTACTACTAGAAAAAGATCCAACTCTTTCGCCAACTGAAATAAGAGATAGAGAGTTTTGATTAACCCCCCTAATTCACAAGTTTTATAGAGATAAACGCTTTCTTTTTGCATGAGGTGATTTAAATTACATTTGATCAATTAATTCTTCAACAACAATACGAGAAAGTAAAA
>Ga0210057_1000546_pt1 | contig 61761 bp, 58 predicted proteins | sample CryGeyCG2114_010_2_FD_183968 | JGI IMG/M metagenome (GOLD analysis project Ga0210057, IMG submission 183968) | Groundwater microbial communities from aquifer - Crystal Geyser CG10_big_fil_rev_8/21/14_0.10 (SPAdes) (version 2) | ecosystem: Environmental > Aquatic > Deep subsurface > Groundwater ...
GTTCAAATTTTTTTCTTTTCTACCAAGAAAAGAAAAAAGGTGAGCGGAGATGGCTGAGCGGTCTAAAGCGCACGCCTGGAAAGCGTGTTCCTTCACGGGAGCAGGGGTTCGAATCCCCTTCTCCGCGCCACAAACCAAAAAAACTACTTTTAACTAGCACAGTAAATTTAATAAATAAAAAAAATATTTTACTAAAAGGTAACAGATATGAAAGTGAAAGATGTTTACGAAACCCACAGTGATTTTGCCGAAACTGTAAATCCTGATGACAACACGGAAACAGTAATAGCGGTTCTTGGCGAAAACAAAGAAACAAGAACGGTGTTTGTTGTTGATTCTGAAAATCATGTAAAGGGAATAATTACAATAAAAGAAATATTTGATGCACTTTTTGAAGAAATGAAACCCAATCTAATGCCAAAATTTATGGAAAAATTCAAGAAAAACAAAACAAAAAAAGCAAGCGATATAATGAAAAGTCCATTAATAGTTACTCCTCAAGATGAACTTGAAGATGCACTACGAACAGCAAAAGCAGGAAACCTACAGGACCTACCAATCTGTGAAAAAGGAAAACTTGTAGGCGCACTTGATTGTTTTGAACTTCTCTACGGTTTAGTTAATTCCAAGAAAAAATATTTCGAATAAAATTATCTATTGCATAAAAGCAATTGGCCTAAACCACCAATATTATTAGGATTAGTTATAGTAAAATTAATTTCATGCTGACCTGCAGCAAGATTGAATGGAAAAAATGCAGGACCTATTTGTCCAGAAGAACGATCAAAAACTAATTTATTGTCAACATATAACTCAATGCCATTACTCGGATAACCAAAAACAAATTCAGAATAACCTGATTCCGCATTAATTTCAAAACTATAATCACAACTGCTTCCTGAAGATTGTGAAAAATAAGGAAGTGAAATATACTTACCTTCACATGAACTGTAAAGCGACTCAACATTATAGCAACCAGATTCTTCAAAATAATACTTATTCACATCCGCAGGAAACGAATAATTATACACATAAAAACAAGCAAATGCAAAATTTAGAATAATAAATGCAGCAAAAACAAATTTCCCTGTTTTGTTTTCAAGCTGGAAAAAAAATAATGAGATCAAAATAACCAGCGCAGGAACTGCAACAAAGAGATACCTGTGATAAAGAATTGAAGAAGATAAAACCATTGCCAAAAAATAACCCAGAACAGAAAATTTCAACAGCTTTGTCCGCGAATCGGAATTGGAAAAGGATATAAGTGCCAAAAAGGCAAAAAAGAAACTGTAAATCAAAACGCCGCGGTAAAAATCAAAATAATCCGAAACCGAAATGGCATTGATGGTTTTTTCAAAAATAAAATTCATTCCGCCAAGCAAAATATAAGGCACAAAAAAAACAAACGGAACAATAAATCCCCGCAAATCATAATGCCTTTTCAGCATGAGCAAGTGCGCGGTATAAACAATAATAAGAAAAAATCCTGCAGTACGCGTTATAAAAGAAAGCGACAAAATCAGGATAAAAGCATAATAATCGGGCTTTTTTTCGGTTTCAATATAGCGTGAATAAAAGAAATAGCCCGCAAGCATCAGAAAAATGAAAAGCGCTTCAGTGTAAAGCAGAGAGGAATAAAAAATTGTTTCGCCAAGAAAAATAAATAATGCAAATGAAAGCAAAGACTCTTTGAAGGAAAACTTGCGCCTGACAATAACAAATAATAGAATAGAAGCAAGGGACAAAAAAATAGCCGAGGAGAAACGCATCAAAGTGACATCGAAATTAACTAAAGCAAAAATAGAAAGGAACAAAGGGTAAAAGTATGGTTGGGTATCATCAAACCAAACAAAATCACCATGCGAAATGTTTACTGCCTGAAAATAATAAAAAACCTCATCGCTGAAAAGTAAATCAGGGGACTGCTTTGAAACAAGGAAAACAGAAAAAACAGCAAAAGCCACTATAAAAAGCAGAATCAGAACCTTTTTTTCATCCAAGGATAAAAACCTCCATAAATAGCATAAATAAAGAAAAGCAAGGACATTAAAATTGCAATAATTTCCAAATTAGATCGCTCAAATACAAAATCCACCCTGCCTTTTGCATAAACAGCCATCAAATTAGGGCTTGCAGTATAAACAGGAATTTCTTTTTCATTTGAATAGGCATGCCAATTTGGAAAATAACTCACTTTTACAAGAACAGGGATTTCGGCAGCTGAATCAACATCAATACTGAACATGGAGAAATTTGGCGAAAAATTAAGTAAAGTTATTTCCTCAGAACCTTTAGCTAGATTCCAATGAAGCGGAACAGCAGAAGCAACCAAAATGTTTTTGGAATCAAGCAGGGAAAAAAACCAAAAAACAGTTGCAGAACGCCAGTAATTATCTTTAGGCAAAAAAACAACAGGCTCAGAAACAGGGGAAAAATAAGAAGCATCCCCGACAGAATAAAGGTAAATATCAGATACTGTTTTAGGAACAGAACCTGAAAGCCAGTACAAATAATCTGAAATTTTATTATTCAAAATAATTTCTCTGGAACCGGATTTAACATCTGCAAAATTAAACTCAGAAATATTTGCATCTGAAACAATATAATTTGCCGCAAAAAATTTAAGTTGTTCAAGAAGCAATGCTTTTTTTTCACCAGGTAATAAATCATAGTAAAAATGATCCTCAAAATAATCACCCCATGCAAAAGCACCTGAATAAAGACCAAGGTCAATATCTGAAGCGAATTTTGAATTGAGCGAACTTTCCACAAAAAGGCTCTTGGAATTGAAAGTTCCGAAATTTTCAGACAATGCATAACCAACGGAATGATAATGATTAAGGTAATTAGAATCAGGCAAAACTACTATGCGGCCTGCATTAAATGAAGGAACTTTTTCAGCATCAAAAGAAACATCGCCTATGCCAAAAACAGATAGGTTATTGGCAAAAAGAAAAATAAATAAGATTCCTGCAACAGCCAGACCCTTAATTATCCGCTCATCCTGAATTGCCTTGAAAATCAGCAAAAATGAAACCGCAAAAAAAACAAAGAAAATCCTGAACAAATGAAACTGAACCGTGAAAAAAATAGCGCCATAAAAAAGCCCGCACAGAGAAAAAAACAGATATTCAATCTCGCCGATTTTTTTCCTGGAAGCGTTTAAAGAAACCGCAGCAATAACTATAATCACAAGTACAAGGAAATAATTATTGAGCCCCGGAAAAATTGTAACGGAAAAATATTCCTGGGAAAACATTACAAAAGGAACAAGCCAAAAAAGCATCAAAGCAACAGCTGAAAAAAATATTTTTACAACCCTCACAAATTTTTCTTTGGTAAAGTTATGTGCCACCAAACCAATTCCGAGAACAAATAAAATAAAACCGGTAAAATGGATTAATGAGGCCAATGCAATCAGAAAGGATGATTTAAAAAAACCGCCTTTTTCAAGCTGGTCTTTCAGCGAACCAAGCGCAAAGAAAAAAATCGGAATCATGAATGCATTAGGAAACAACCCGACATTGAAAGTTGACCCAAAAGTTCCGCCAAGAGAACCCTGTGCAAAAAAACGGTCAGGAATGAAAAGAAAACCATAAAAGAAAACCATGAACATTGATGCTTTAAAATCCGTGAACCCAAATTTTTTGGAAAAATAATAAAAAGAAACAGGCAAAAGCAAAATTGAAATAGAAAGAAGAAATTTTATTGAAAGATCAACCGGCAAAATAAAAGAAAGCACAGCCGCAAGGTAATAGAACAAAGGCGGATAAAAATAATTTTGCGCAAACCCCGCAAATGCAAAAGGATTCCACCCACTAAAATCAGGGAACAAATAAGCTTTGGTAAAATAAACCGAAAAATAATGCCCAGCAGCATCCCAGGAATGAAGATTATTGAAAAAAACAAAAGGCAAAATAAGAAAAATAACTGAAAATGCTGTTATAGGCAGGAAAAAGCGCCAAAAATTTGAACCAAAATCAACACTAGTAAATCTTTGCAACACGAAAAAAAACAAATGCAATTACCCATAAAACCATATCTTTTTGCCAGATTTGAAGGGTTTTTTATTTTAACCCCATGCATTATTGATATGCAAAAATTCAGCATAAAATCAGGCAAAGGAAAAGCACGGACAGGTACCCTTAATACAGCGCATGGAAAAATAAAAACCCCCTTCTTTATGCCTGTTGCAACCAAAGCCGCAGTAAAGCTTTTGTCTAATAGAGAAATCCTTGAAACCAATACAGACTGTATGATTTGCAATTCATTTATTTTATCCATGAAACCAGGAGTTGAGGTAATTTCAAAACACGGCGGCCTGCACAAATTCATGAATTGGAAAAAAAGCCTTTTCACAGACTCGGGCGGATTTCAGGTGCTTAGCAAAAAGTTCTGTCTCAATTTAAGCGAAGAAGGAGTCACATTCCGAAACCCTTTCACAGGAAAAAGCATGCTTTTTACCCCTGAAAAATCAATGGAAATACAAACCTCATTGGGCATTGATGTTGCAATGTGCCTTGATGATGTCCCTGTTGCAGGATCAACAGAAACAAGGGTAAAAGAGGCAGTTGAAAGGACAACGAGATGGGCACAAAGATGCTTTGATGCCCATAACAACAAAAAGCAGATGTTATTCGGAATATGCCAGGGCGGGATAAATGAAAAACTCAGGAAACAAAGCGCAGAAGAAATATCAGCAATTGGCTTTGACGGAATAGCAGTTGGAGGACTCGCTATAGGGGAACCTGTAAAAGGAATGTTCAAAGCGATAGAAACATCCCTTAAAATAATTCCCGAGGAAAAACCAAGGTACTTAATGGGCGTTGGCTCAGTCAAAGAAATGGTGAAAGCAATAGCTCTTGGAGTTGATTGCTTTGATTCAAGATTTCCTACAAGAACCGCAAGGCATGGCAGGGCATTCACATCAGAAAGAAACATAAACATTGATTCAGCCCAATATAAAAATGATCTAAAACCGCTTGACAAAGATTGCAAGTGCTTTGTGTGCCAAAGCTATTCAAAAGCATACATCCACCACCTATTCAGAACAAAAGAGGAAAACGCTGGAAAATACCTTGGTTACCATAATATTTACTTTGTGCAGAATACGCTTGCAGAATGCAGAGAAGCCATTGCTGACGGAACATTCACCATAACAAAGATTTTAAAACATGCCTAAATAAGGGATAATAATGGACAAACAAGAAGGACCGGACAAGTACCTTGCAATAATCACAGGACTTTTTGTAGCTGTGCTAATAATTTCCAATATAGCTTCAACAAAAATAGTTGACTTCGGAATCTTTATTTTTGACGGCGGAACACTACTTTTTCCTTTAAGTTATATTTTCGGCGATATCCTTACCGAGGTATATGGATATAAAAAATCCAGAAAAGTGATTTGGACAGGATTTGCAACAATAATGCTAATGTCAGTTGTATTTGCAATAGTAGGCGCATTGCCATCAGCGACAGGATGGGAAAACCAAGAGGCATTCAACGCAATCCTTGGGGTAGTGCCAAGAATTGTACTTGCATCACTCATAGCGTACTTTGCAGGAGAATTTTCAAACAGTTACATACTTGCAAAAATGAAAATTGCCTCAAAAGGAAAAGCGCTTTGGAAAAGAACAATAGGGTCAACAGTTGTCGGAGAAGGGGTTGACACAGCAATATTTGCATTCATCGCATTCTGGGGAACAATGCCAATGGAAATTTTTGTTGCACTCGTAATATCAAATTATGTTTTCAAAACAGCAATAGAAATCATCTTCACGCCAATAACCTATTACCTGGTGAATTTCCTCAAAAAGGAAGAAAAAGAAGACATGTATGATTATAACACGGATTTCTCGCCATTTTCACTTACCTAATGAAATAAGAAATCTGAAAAAGCCTTTTAAACACCGCAATGCAATAATTTCTAATGGTAAAAGTAATAGCTTCAGTCCTTAACGCGGATTTTTCAAAGAAAAAAGAATGGCTACCACAATTAAATGAATCAGAAATTGACGGAATCCAATGGGACATAATGGACAACAAATATGTTCCTAATACAGGCATTGAAAAACAACTCATTGGAGAATTAAGACCACAGACAAAACTTTTTTTCGAATCACACCTAATGGTTGTTGACCCTGAAAATTATTTGGAGGAAATGGCTGAATTAGGAACACAATTACTAATTTTTCACATTGAAACAACAAACAACCCAAAAAATATTATAAAGGAAATAAATGATTTTGGAATGAGTGCCGGAATAGCAATAAACAATAAAACACCAGCAGAAAAAATTTTTCCTCATTTGGATAAAGTAGATTTGAGCCTTGTGATGAGCGTTGAAGCCGGATTTGGCGGACAAAAATTCAATCCACTGGCACTTGAAAAAATTTCTTTATTGAGAAAAAAAATTGATGAAGAAGCAATTGCATGTGAAATTGAGGTTGATGGTGGAATAAAATTCGAAACCGCAAAAGAATGCGTCAAAGCAGGCGCCGACATCCTCGTATCAGGAACAGGAATATTTAAACACCAAAAAGGAATCAAAGAAGCAATAAAAGAAATGAAAGAACTATGATTTTCTTCTTCTTTTTAAATAGGCTTTTTCTGATGCAACAAACATACGTTTTTTACACAACATAAGAAACTAAGAAAAAGGAAATATATAAAGAATTCTATTCAAATAATATGATGAATTTTGAAAATAAAACCATTATAATTACCGGAGCAAGCTCAGGCATTGGAAAAGCAACGGCAATCGAATTTGCAAAAAGAAAAGCAAATCTAATTTTAATATCAAGAAACCAAAACAAGCTCGAAGAAACAAAAAAAGAATGTGAAAAAAAAGGAGCAAAAACCAAACTCTTTATTTGTGATGTCAGCAAAAAAGAACAAGTGGAAAAAACATGCAACAAAATTTCAATTGAAACAAACCAAATAGATATACTAATTAACAATGCAGGGCATGGAAAAAAAGGCAGGATTATTGATCAAAGTATTGAAGAAATAGAAAACCAAATGAAAACCAATTACTTTGGAATGATGTACTTTACAAAATTTTTGGTGCCAAAAATGAAAGCAGGAAGCCACATAGTAAATATCAGTTCAATAGTTGGTTTAATTCCATGGAAAAATCATGCGGCTTATGTAGCAAGCAAATATGCAGTAACCGGCTTTTCAGAAACAATTGCCCAAGAGTTAAAGGAACAGGAAATTCAGGTTCATATTATTTGTCCAAACGGAACCAAAACAAATTTTTTCGGGTCTCAATATTCAAACAAAAAAGTCGACACAAGCAAAATGCAAAAACCTGAAGAAATAACCAAAGCAATTATCAAATCAATCGAAAAAAATGAACTAATTAGTTTAACCAAATTTGGAGATGGAATCATAATGAGGTTGCATTGGTTATGGCCTAAACTATTCCATAAATTATTAGAAAATGCAAAATAAATACATAAAAGAGAAAACATGAAACTGAAAAATGAAATAAAAGAAATTCGAAATAACGAATATGGAATAGATAATATTTTTTTGAACCGTTGGTCACCGAGGGCAATGAGCGGAGAAAAATTACCGAAAAATGAGCTTATGGCTTTATTTGAAGCAGCAAAATGGGCACCTTCTGCAAGCAACAATCAGCCATGGAGATTTGTGTATGCACAAAGAGACACAGAGCAATGGGAAAAACTATTCAACAGTTTAAATGAAGGCAATAGAGAATGGTGCGAAAAAGCAGGTGCACTTGTAGTAATTCTTTCAAGGAGTAACATGGAATATAAAAATAAGCCAAATCCAACAGCATCTTTTGACACAGGCTCCGCATGGATTTCGCTTGCACTCGAAGGAGCAAAAAGAGGCCTTGTAGTACATGGTATGGCTGGATTTGATTATACAAAAGCCGCAAGCACAGTAAATGCAGGAAAAATATTCAAAGTAGAAGCAATGTGTGCAATAGGTAAAAGAGCGCCAAAAAATAGCCTTCCTGAAAATCTTCAAAAAAAGGAAATGCCCTCAAAAAGAAAAAAATTAAGTGAAATAGCATTTGAAGGAAAACTGCCAAAATAGCTTTTGAGAAGCTTTTTAACCTTAATTCAACCCATTTTCTTAGACTTGAAAAATAATAGAAATTTGGCTTTGCCATGATTTCTTTCTTTTTCGCCAACGTTTTTCTTTCTTTTTCAAAGAAAGAAAAAGGTTGAAGCAGAGGTGGCGGAGTGGTCTAACGCGCCTGGCTTGAGACCAGGTTTCCCTTGGGAAGCGCGAGTTCGAATCTCGTCCTCTGCGTCCAAGCGGTTAAGTACAAACGAAACCGCTTAGGATAGATTGCAAATTTTGATGCAACTTTTATCAAAAGTTGCTTCGAATCTCGTCCTCTGCGTTCGCGCAAGCCCGCGCGAGTAGGGCATGCATTGAGGCATCTGCGATGCCTCGACAGGATTATCTGGATAGCACAAATAGCTAAAGCCAATGAGACAATTGAATTGCTTAAAAATTTAATAAAATAAAAACCACCTTTTATAATTGTTTTGAAACCCAGTTATTCCATGAAAAATACGATAATTGCATTAATACTTTTAATTGTTGTTGCAGGATGTGCACAGCAAGGAACACAAAACCAGGATACAAATACAAATTTACCGAATGACCAGAATTCTCAGTTACAGAACATGAATGATGACGCTAAATACGGAGTTGATTTAATGGCAAACACAGTGGAAAAAGGAGACAAAATCAAGGTTGAATATGTAGGAAGCTTCCCTGATACAGGAGAAATATTTGACAAAAGCGAAGGAAGAGAACCACTGGAGTTCGAAGCAGGCGCAGGGCAAATGATTAAAGGATTTGATGACGCAGTAATCGGATTGAAACTTAATGACGAAAAAACATTCACAATAGCACCTGCTGATGCATACGGTGAAAAAGGCAATGGGCAAAAAGTTCAGGTACCTGTAGAACAAATAACCGGAGACGGTAATGTAACTGTCGGAATGAAAATTTACACTAATACTGGACAAGAAGGGGAAATACTTGAAATTGTTGACGGCAATGCAACAATAATATTCGAACACCCACTTGCTGGAAAAACACTCCAATTCTGGATTAAAATAGTTGGAATTGAAAAAGCCTAATTTCCAAAAACTTTAATACAAAGTTTGCGCCTATTATATTCAGGGGTTAATTATGGATGGATGCATTTTTTGTAAAATTGTAAGCAATGAAATAACAGCAAAAAAAATATTTGAAGATGAAAATTCAATCGCTTTTTTGGATTTGTACCCCGCAGCAAAAGGGCACACATTAGTAATACCAAAAAATCATTACGCTACGCTCCTGGATATACCTGAAATGGAGCTAAAGGAAGTTTCACAGGCAATTCAAAAAGTTGCGGCTGCGGTTGTAAAGGCAACAAATGCAGAAGGATTCAATTTGGTTCAAAACAACAGAGAGGCCGCAGGTCAGGTTGTTCATCACATTCATTTCCACATTGTTCCAAGACACAAAGATGACGGACTTAAACTGGCATTCGGTTCAAAAGAAGCAGAACCAAGTGAACTTGCACATTGGGAAACACAAATAAAAAAACACATTTGATTCCAATGGATAAAAGGTTTGCATTAAGATTGGCATTTGTAGCAATTATGCTGATTTTATTTTATCAAATGAGAATGCATATAGAAACAATAGCGCTAATTGGAATTCTTTTTATTGGATTTATTTTCTTGCGGGAAAAAATGGGGAAAGCTGCAGAACATATCCTTGAAAATCATTTACCTTTCACAAAAAAATGGCCTGATTGGGCTGAAAAAGCACTTTTATTTGCAATATTTATTGTACTTTACTTAATCCTAAAACAAATTATTTATACAGCACTCGGGTTTTTTGGAATAGATTTAAGTGCAATTATCCTAGAAGCAATGCAAAACATGCAATAAGTCAATAAAATCAGACAATAACGCTTTTCTTGAGGTAGTCTAGACAGACAGTAGCATAACAACCCGAAGGAAGCTCAAAACTTATTTCAAATATGTTTCCTAATTTCTTTACACAGAATTTTTTTGCAGAAAAAAAGGTTTTTCTTATTAATTTTTTTAACCCATAATCGCGCTCAAAAGAAGTTGCCTCAATTTCAATATACCTAGTAAAACTTGAATCTGCAGCAAGTGTAATACTCTGCCCATTAATAGTTGAAAAAATATTTTTCGGTTTTTTGGACAAAGCAAGACTGTTCAGCGCATCATTAAACCTCATGGACTGACAAGCCTTTAAAAAATAAGTAAGTGATTGTCTATCCAAAAAAGAAAATACATTCCTAAAAGAAACACCTTGTTTCAAATTCATAAAAACAAGCACTTTTTTTGTTTCAGAAATCAAAGGATTTGAAATTATTGTATCCCAATTACCCCAATTATTCAAAATCAATGATTTTATTTCAGAACTTTTTTCAGTATCAAAAGGACCTGGTTCTGTGATAAAAAATTTTAATGCGGATTCAAAATCGCCTGATTCAAGAAAGCCAGAAAATTTTTTTACCCTCAAATCAAAGCGCTGTTCTCCGAAATAATTGCAGATGAAATCCTTTTTCCCGAATTTTTTGAGGGCAACAAATTCAGCAGGAGATAAATCAACAATTAATTTGAAAAAATTTGATTTGTGAATTCCGATCCTTATACGCTTATCCGAACGCCCTTCAAATTTTACCGAAAATCCATGCTCATTGATTTCAGGAAGCTCATCAAGAGTACAAAACCACTGAGTTATTGTTGCATTTTTATCTTTTATTCCTGAAAAAAAAGCCCTGCAATTGAGCTTTGTTATAGTATGCTTATGGCTCATGCCACTTCGTTTTAAAGTGTAATAATAGTACTTTCCTTCGTTTCCCAGAACAGGGTTAAAAACCTCTTCAACAAAAAAAGTTTCAGGGGTAAATGAAAAATCCATAAAAAAAAACTCGCATAACCAAATAAAAAAAAGTATGCGGAAGGCAGGATTTGAACCTGCGAACCCACTAAGGGACCAGCCAATTGCATCACACTATTTAGAACAGATATGATTCCTCAAGCTGGCGGAATTGACCGCTATCCGACCCCCGCATATAGAGAATGAGGGTTCAATAAACCTTTTAAAATATCCCTTCTCTGCTTGGAAGTTGTTTTTGGGGGACAAAACCCAAATTTCTGGCCTATTTCAAACTTATCCAAATGTTTGGGATTTCTGGAACCAATTAATGCCATAAACTGAGCATCATGAGGCCTATAAACCTCAACCTTATACCCATCCTTTTCTCCATCTTTCTTCTTATATCTCCTAAAATAATGCTTACTTCCAAAACCACGAAGAATTTCCGACGTTTCTTGAATTAATATTTTAGAAGTAGAGCAAATGTGCACCGCCCCTCAAACTCAATACCTTGACTTTCATGTTCTGCAATGCCTTATAAGTCTCAAAAAAGTGCTTAATTTCAAGACGCATGTGATCAGGAACGTCCTTTAAAGAGGAAAAATCCTTAAATCTTGGGTCGTTATGGTGAACAGCAATAATTTTGTCATCCCTGTGCTTGCCGTCAGCCATGTGCAGTAAGCCAATAGGCCTTGCCTCAACAATGGTCTTCGGATATACAGGAAAATTGGAAATAACTATGATATCGAATGGGGGTCACCATCACCCCAATAGGTCTGCGGGATAAAGCCATAATCTCCAGAGTAATGTACCGCAGAATAAATCACACGATCGAGCTTAATCAGGCAGGAATCCTTATCCAACTCATACTTTATCTTGCTGTCTTTTGGAACCTCTATAATCACATTAACTATATCATGGGGGACTTTTTCCCGAAAGAAATATCATGCCAAGGGTGAACCATTCAAAAAACCTCCAAATCAATACTAAAAAGAGCCAAATAAAGTATATAATTAGTTCCATTTAGGGAATTAATATGAGCGGACACTCAGATCATGGACCTGATGACCATGGAAGCCATGGAGAGCACAAAGAACATAAGGAGCACAAGGGGCATAAAGAGCACAAAGAGGAAAAGAAAGAAAAATCAAAAAACAGTAAAAAACCGGTTCTCGAAGAAGCTGAAGTAATAGTTCTTCTTTTGCTTGCAATAATGGGCAGGATAGCCCTTGAACCATTTGCGTCAGTAGAGCCAATAATACCAATAGCGGTTTATGCTGGCCTTGCTTATGGGTCAAGTGCAGGAATACTAATTGGATTGCTTGCATACCCTGCATCAAATTTTTTCCTAAGAGGCGGACCATTTGGTTTGTGGACAATCCTTCAGGGAGCTGCAGGTGCAACAGCAGGTGGTCTTGCAGGAAACAACAACAAACTTACCACAGAAAATCTTTTGCTCTACACATTCCTTGGCACACTTATATTTGAATTATTCCTCAACATCGGCTCAGGCGGATTCCTAATCTGGCCATACTCAATAACACACATAGTAACAAACCTCATTTTTGCGGTTTTGATAAGCGCGGGCATAAAGCAAAAGTAATTTATTTAACACATGAATTGAATTATTATGGAAGATAAAGTAATCCAAAACATAATCCACCTTGGAGTAATACTTGTACTTGTAATAATACTGCTTGTAACGCTCATATTCACAGGCATACTTGGATGCAATATAGTGCCCACAGGATGCGACATATATTACTCAGTTCTAAAAGGCGGAGCCCCAAGCATTCTTATTGCATACGGTGAAGGCGGCCTCGGAGATCACGTTAAACTTGAAAACGTTTTAAATGACAGGGACATTCTTAACGCAAAAGTAAGAAGCATTGAAATTGAAAAACTATCATACGGAAACATCAATGATTATGATATGATTATAGTGGAAGAAGCAAGACAGATTTGTTCAGGCAAACTCAAAGTATTTGAAAGCTTTGTGAATTCAGGAGGCAGACTTGTATGGACAGGCGATGCCGGTACCGAACTCTGCCCAGGAGATTCTTTCCTACTTGAAAATGAAAGGGAAGGCGGTGACTCTGAAAAAATAATCGGACCATGGGCAAGAAGAGATTTTGATAAACAACTTTCATTTGACAAATTCCTCGGAATAAATTACAAAGGAAATTACTGCGAACTTGTTAAATGTGATTTAACAACAGAAACAGGAAGAATAGAAATCACTAATGATAAACATAAATTAACCCTTGGAATAAGTCCATCACTTACATACAAAGGAGACTTTGCAGTTGTTGATGATACAGGCAATTCAAGGATAGTTGCAGTATTAGATTATGGAACCGAATTCATTGGAGAGTCAAACGGACAGCAATGGCTTGAACAAGAAAAGAAATACAATTTCGGGCAAAGATTGCCTTTTATAGTTACAAGCGGAGTCGGAGAAAGAACAGCGTATTATGCAGTGCCAATAGAATCGTTTGGAAAGCAGGACCAGCAATACAAAGCACTAATAGAACAAATGTACTACGGCCTTTTGTATAAGTAATCATCAAAAACTGCAAGTGATGAAAACAGGGAAATACAAATCAGAAAAGCAAACCTCAAAGATTTGTATAGTATTGTCAATGAGTATAAAAAAACGTATTCCAAAGTACCATACAACGAAAAATGGAATCCCCTAAATCTTAAAAAAATGTTTAAGGAAATTTATTCAAAAAAATAATAAATATTGCTATTGTGCAACCAACAAAGACAAAGTAATTGGATTTATTTTAGCAAGCACATACCAAAAATCAAGAAACAAATCAGGTTTTGCGGATGAACTATTTGTAATCAAAAAATTTCAAAACAAAGGAATAGGAACTAAGTTACTTAAAAAAATAGAAACACAATTCAAAAAAGAAAAAATAAATCACATTACTAGCCCGAATAAAATCAAAAGCATTCAAATTTTACAAAAAAAAAGAAATTTGAAAAAAAATTATTTTTTCTTCACCTTCGAAATCGATTCAAAAGCCCTGAGAATCTCAAGCGGAATTGCAAAGATAACTGTATTGCTCTGATCAGAACTCAAATCATTAAGAGTATTAAGTGTTCTCAAGTGCAATGCACCAGGAGAAGCATTAAGTGTTTTTGCTGCTTTTGCAATGTTAGTAGAAGCAACAACTTCACCTTCAGCTTTAATTATAACAGCTCTCTTTTCTCTTTCAGCCTCAGCCTGCTTAGCCATTGTCCTCTTCATATCCATTGGCAATTCAACATCCTGCATTTTGATGTTTGTTATTTCAATACCCCAAGGGTCTGTTTCTTTATCAACAATTTTTTCAATTTCAACAGCAATCTCATCTCTTTTTGTGAGAACAGAATCAAGACTTACACCACCAACAACATCTCTAAGCGCGGTTTGTGCAAGCTGGGCAGTTGCAAAAATATAATCCTCAACATCAAGAACAGCTTTCAACGGATCGCTCACTTTAAAGAACACAACCGCATTAATTTTCACAGGAACATTATCCTTTGTCATTACTTCCTGCTTAGGAATATCAATTGTCTTTACCCTAATGTCAACTTTCCTGTAACCCTGAATAAAAGGAATAATAAAATTAATTCCTGGATTCATTATACCTGAGCATTTACCAAGAGTAAAAAGAACCCCCCTTTCATACTGAATAATGATTCTAACAAAAAGGAAAACAAACCCCAAAAGAAGAATTATAATCCAAAACCCACTAAAAAGGATAAATCCTATTGCACCTAAAAAATCTGCCATTTAAATCAGTAAAATAAAGTAGGCTTCAATATAAAAATATAACCTTATATAGGTCAAGGGGCAATGAATCTTTATGCGAAAGGCAATTCCACACGAAGGAGCGGAAATCAAAAGGCCTAATTACCACCCAAAAGAAATTGCAAAATATGGTCTAGGAAGTATTGCAAGAACAAAAAACTGGTTTTTAACAAGAAAAAGAAAAAATTACAAAATATTTAGAAGAGCAGATATCCCACAAGCTTTAACGAAAAGAGAACTTGTAATTGTAAATTTACCCGCCCAATTTATAACACCTCAAACGGTTTCATTGATTTCTCACCCTGATTTAGCAAAAGCACTTGAAAGAGTAGCACAAGAAACAGAAAGTGCAAAACTTGGACAACTTACAATTTCAAGCATGATGCGCCCAGTAGAAGCACAGGAAAGATTAATGGAAGAAGGAAACCGTTTTGCAGCAGACCCGAAAAATAGCGACCATTGCAAAGGACTGGCATTTGATATATCTACACGTGGTTTGAATCCGAATGAGAAAAAAAGGCTAAAACGCATTGCTAAAAAACTAGAAAGGGAAGGTGAAATTTCATTTATAGATGAAACCCTAATTAATAACTGTTTACACATCTCAATCCCATAAAAAAGCCAATTTTCCATTTAAAAAGCCTTATAAAATGCATCTAGGAACTATTTTTGAGTACGGGCCCGTAGCTCAGCTTGGATAGAGCACTTGCCTTCTAAGCAAGGGGTCGAGAGTTCAAATCTCTCCGGGCTCGCTCACAAAAACAGCAAATAATAAAGCACAAGAAAAAGGCAGAAAAATGGATTTCAGAAAAGACCTTGTAAAAGCAATTTCAAACGCAGGCGCAAACCAAGAACAAACAGATGCCTTGCTTGAAACTCCACCTCAAAAAGAAATGGGTGATTTTGCATTGCCCTGCTTTGTGCTTGCAAAAGAAGCCAATAAAAACCCCGTGCAATTTGCAACCGAATTAAAAGAAAAAATAAAACTTCCAAAAGAATTCGAAAAAACCGAAACAAAAGGACCATACTTGAATTTCTTTCTAAACAAAGACATTTTTGCCGAACAAACACTTGGAAAAATTCTATCAGAAAAAGAAAATTTTGGCCATAAAAAAAAATCAGGCGAAAAAATCATTGTAGAATACTGCCAGGCAAATCCAATGAAAGCATTCCACATAGGGCACGTGAGAAACATATGCTTAGGCGAAGCAATAGCAAGGATATTTGAAGCCAACGGAAAAAATGTTATCAGAGTTGATTACGGTGGAGATGTGGGGCCGCATGTAAGCAAAACACTCTATTCATACCAAGAGCTGTGGAAAGGAAGTATACCAAAAGGAATTGAAGAAAAAGGACAATGGCTTGGCGAACTTTATGCAATTGGTGCAAAGGCAGTGAAAGAAAATCCAGCATTAGAAGAAAAAATGAGAAAAATGGTTGTGCAACTCGAACAAGGGGACAAAACATTAGTAAAAGACTGGGAATTTCTAAGAGAAGAAAGCATCAAATACTTCAAGCACATTTTCAAAGAACTCAACATTGAATTTGACCGCATAATACTTGAAAGCGAAGTTGAAAAAGAAGGAATAAAGATTGCAAAGGAATTATATGCAAAAGGATTTGCATTCAAAGACGAAGGCGCACTTCTTATTGATTTAACTAAATACAACCTTGAAAAATTTCTCATATTAAAAAGTGACGGAGCAGCACTCTACTCGAGCAAAGATCTTGCGCTTGCAAAAATGAAAAAACAAAAACTCAAGGCAAACAAAACATACAACCTGGTTGGAGCAGAACAAAAATTCTATTTCCAGCAACTCATAAAAACAATTGAATTACTTAACAAAGAAAAAAATGAATATTGTGAAACAATACATCTTCCGTACGAACTTGTTGTTCTAGAAGAAGGAAAAATGGCATCAAGGGAAGGCAATGTAATAACCTACTCAGAGCTTATTGGAAAAATAATAAGCAAAACTGAAGAAGAAACAAGAAAAAGGCACTCAGATTGGAAAGAATCAAGAATAAAAGAAACAGCAAAAAAAATAGCTCTTGCAGCACTCAAATTCGGCATGATTGCACACGATAAAAACAAAAAAATTGTTTTCAACTGGGAAAAAGCAACAAGCCTTGAAGGCGAAACAGGCCCATTCATATTGTATAGTTATGCAAGAGCAAAAAGCATTCTTGAAAAAACAAATGCAAAAACAAAAGCAGGGAAAATCACATTAGAAACACAAAAAGAAAAAGACCTGCTTTCAACAATAACCGCATTAGAAGAAAAAATAAATGAAGCAGGAAAAACAATCACCCCCCACAAAATCGCATACCACTTAATTGACATTGCTTCAACATTCAACTCATTTTACCATGAAATCCCAGTCCTTAATGCGGAGAATGAAAACCAAAAACAAACAAGATTAATGCTTGTGAAAGCAACCGCAGAAACAATAAAAAACGGACTCGGATTACTGAACATAGAAACAGTCGAAGAAATGTGAAAAAAACACCAATATAATGTATTAAAATAAATTCACACCCAAATAAAGTATGGAAAAATTCCAAAAACTTCTTGAAGACATCAAAAACAACCTAAAAAAATACTACCCTAAAAGCGAACTTGCAATGGTGGAAGAAGCTTATTTTTACGCACAAAAAGCACACGAAGGACAAAAAAGAGAATCCGGAGAACCTTATTTTATACACCCTTTGGAAGTTGCATTTGAACTTTCAGAAAAAGGGATGGATGCAGTTGTTGTAAGCACAGCCCTAATGCATGATTTACTTGAAGACACAAAAACCAGCAAAAAAGAAGTGGAACAAATATTCGGAAAACCAGTATTTGAAATGATTGAAGCGCTTACAAAACTTAACCTCGCTTCATTCAAGTCAAGGCAGGAGCAATCAACTGCAACAGCTACAAAAACAATACTAGCAGCATCAAAAGATGTCAGAGTCCTTGTAATAAAACTTTTTGACAAATTAAACAACCTACGCACAATAAAATATCTTCCAAAAGACAGGCAAAAAAGAATCGCCGAGCACACATTAACTGTTTATGTTCCGCTTGCACACAAACTCGGAATGCATGAACTCAAATACGAACTGGAAGATTACTGCTTTAAGGCGCTTGACCATAAAAAATATACAAAAACAAAAAATAAAATAATCCAGGTTCAGAAAAAAAAGAAAAATGACATAAAAAAAATAATTAAGGCATTGAAAACAAAGCACCAAAAACAAAAATGGACATTTGGAGAAAAAAGCAAATCAGTATACGCTATTTACAGTAAAATGCTTTTAGAGGGAAAATCAATTCAAGAAATAACGGATATGAGCATAGTAAAAATAATTGTGCCAACAAAAGAGGATTGCTATCAGGCGCTTGGAAAGATACATGAAACATTCACACCAATTCCCGGAAAAATAAAAGATTATATTGCAATACCAGAACATGGAATATATGAATCATTACACACGCAAATAATTGGACCATCAAAAGTACCAATAAAAATTTACATATTTTCAGAGCAAATGGAAGAGAAAGCAAACGATGGAATAGTATACTATTTAAGGAACAGCACTAATAGCAGCAGCAGTATAAAAAAAGTTAAGGAAATGTTATCAAATCTAAAAAATCAAGAAATAAAAAATGAAAAAGAACTTCAAAATACTCTTGACCTTAATTTCCACAACCACATTAACTTGGTATTTACACATAATGGAGAACCTATTGCAATTCCGAGAGATGCAACAGCACTTGACTTTGCATTCTTTTCAAATCAGCACATGGCAAAAAAAGCGGCAAAAGCCCAAATTAACGGAAAAGTACAACCCGTGTGGACCAAACTCGAAAGCGGGGACAGGGTAAAAATTTTCTATTCAAATACAAACCAAATTGGAAGCCAATGGCTTGCATTTGTAAACACAGATAAAGCAAAAGCAGAAATACAAAAAGCAATCAAATTAACAGTACATAAAAAAATGAGAGAATTTGCAAAAATAAAAGTTGTTTGCGTGGACAGAGCAGGATTACTTGCAGAGCAGGCAAAAATAATGGCAAAAAACAAAATTGACCTCGGGAACACATTATCCAGAGTAAATGATGACAATGTCACTTATACAACAGAAATGTACATTAAAACAGGAGAAGGAAAAAACCTGCAAAAAGCAATTAATGAACTCAAAAAAATAAAAGAAACACTTAATGTTACCCTAGAATACCTTTAAAATTATTCAACCAAAATCGCAGGTTTTAATGGAAATGCTTTCTTTGCCTTTTCTGAATTTGATGAATCGGCTTTTGCAATTTCAACAGTTGAATTAAATTCCTTTGCCAAGAAATCCTTGAAACCTGAAAGCGCACTAAATTCATCAACCCTACTTATTGATTTCAAATCATGGAATTTTTGCAAAACCGCCTTCACAAAACCAGGAATTTCCTTTGCAAATGCCCTTGCACTTGGCTCTGCTGATGCCAACTTCATTGCAGAACCGAAATCAGGCTTTTCAGAATCAAGTTTCTCTAACAAAAGATCCAAAACATCCCACTTCCATTCGGGGGAAACAAAAATAGTCACTTTTTTCGGAGATTCGATATTCGCGAGTTTTTTAATCTGAACAACATCAGCCTTAATCAATTCCACTAATTCCTCAGAAGCAAGTATTCCTGCATCAATTTTTGATTCGTCAAAATCAGGCCACTTTGCAACACTCACCATCCCCTTTTTTCCTAAAAGCAACCAAAGTTCCTCACAAAGGTGCGGTGCGAACGGAGCAAGGAGTAATGCAACAGTCTCAAGTGAAAATCCCAATACATTTTTATCTGGCTTTTCATAACCCTGAATTGTACTCACAAGACCCATTACTTTTCCAATTGCAAAATTAAACCTATAAGATTCAATATCACTTGTAACAGATTTTATTGTTGAATGGGTTTTGCTCAAAACAAGCTTATCCATAAATGATTTGACTGTTGGTTTTCCAAAAGAGGCCTCTTTTACCCTTGACTCAAACAACAAATGAATCCTCTGCAAAAACTTGTGACTTGCCTCAACACCCTTATCAGTCCAATCCATTTCCCTTTCAGGATGAGAAGCAAACAAAATGAAAACCCTAATCGTATCAGGGCCGAATGCACCCATTATCTCAGAGGGATCAACAACATTGCCAATGGATTTAGACATTTTTGTACCATCCTTCAAAACCATTCCCTGTGTAAGGAGACGCTTGAAAGGCTCATCAACCTTAACCATGCCTATGTCCCTCAAAAATTTTGTAAAAAACCTTGCATAAAGCAAATGAAGAATCGCATGCTCAATCCCGCCTATGTACTGATCAACAGCCATCCAATACTTGGCCGCCTTTTTGTCAAACGGAGCAGTATTATCAGCAGGCGAAGAATACCTGAGGAAATACCAGGAAGAATCAACAAAAGTATCCATTGTATCAGTATCGCGCTTTGCAGGTTTGGCACATTTAGGGCATTTAACATTCACAAAAGAATCCACTGTTGTAAGAGGATTTCCTCTGGTGCCAAAATCAGCATCTTTTGAATCAGGTAGCTTAACAGGCAAATCCTTTTCAGGAACAGGAACAGTACCACAAGAAGCACAATAAATTATTGGAATAGGTGTTCCCCAAAATCTTTGCCTGGAAATAAGCCAATCACGAAGTTTATAATTTGTCGTTCTTTTACCCATGCTTTCCTTTTCAAGCCACTCCGCCATTTTAGGAAGAGCTTCCCTGTTATCCATTCCTGAAAATTTTCCTGAATCGAAAAGAATGCCATCAGCAGTAAAAGCAGCAGAATAATCAGCAGGGTTAATTGGTTTTCCATCAGAGCTAATTACAAATTTTAAAGGCAAATCATACTTGCGCGCAAACCTGAAATCCCTTTTATCATGCGCATCGCACATCACAATGCCGGAACCATACATCAATGCAAAGTTTGCCACAAAAATCGGAACCTTTTCTCCATTAACCGGATTGATTGCATACTTTCCGGTAAAAACCCCTACCTTTTCCTTCTCTTCATTTTGGCGATCAATCATGCTTTGCTGCTTCACTTCCTTAACAAAATCAAAAACCTGCCCCTCCAAACCAGTATCCTTTACGAGCTCTGGAATCAGGGGGTGCTCAGGCGCAATCGCAATAAAAGTCACACTGAAAATCGTATCACAACGGGTAGTGTAAGTTGGCAACACCTGATTTGTTCCATCTAATTTGAAAAAAACATTTACCCCATGACTTTTACCAATCCAGTTTTTCTGCATTGTTTTTACGCGCTCAGGCCAATCCTCAAGCTTATCCAAATCAGTTAAAAGTTCATCAGCATAATCAGTTATTTTCACAAACCATTGTTCAAGATTTTTTTCAATAACATTTTGATCCTTGTGACGCCAGCACTTTCCATTAATTACCTGCTCATTTGCAAGAACAGTATTACAAGCAGCACACCAATTTACAGGCGCTTTCTTTTTGTACACCAAGCCTTTTTCAAGCATCTTGAGGAAAATCCACTGATTCCACCTATAATATTCCGGAACGCAGGTCTTCACAAGCCTTGACCAATCATAACTATAACCAAGCTCCTTGAGTTGCCTAATCATATCGTCCATTCGCTTGAAAGTCCAATCCTTAGGATCAGCTTTGTTTTCAATTGCAGCATTTTCTGCAGGCAAACCAAAAGCATCAAAACCCATTGGATACAAAACGTTAAATCCCTGCATTCTTCTATAACGGGCTATTGCATCGCCAATTGAATAATTCCTCGCATGCCCCATGTGCAGTTTTCCAGAAGGATACGGAAACATTTCCAAGACATAATATTTCTTTTTAGAAGAATTCTCAGCAGTATGAAAAATACCTTCTTTTTCCCATTTTTGCTGCCACTTCTTGGCAACTTCATTCAAATCAACAGACATGTAAAAAATCACCCTAAAAACGTTTTAAAACATATTTACCAAGCTTTTCCCTAAAAACTGCAAGCTCATCAAGGAATCTTTTTATCGTTCTTGGCAAATGCTCTTCTTGCGTTGAAAAAACTCTTGCGGTTTCAACCAGAATTTCATCTCCCGAGCCCTTGAAAACGGAACTTGATGAAAGTGAAAGGTCAATTTCCTTGTTGCCTTTTGCAACTGCTTTTTTTGCTTTTTTCCATTTTGAAAACAATTCATCAGCCCTACCAGGAACCAATTCAGGAGTAACTCCAAGCAATTGTGAAACCTCTTCCAATAATTCCTTCTTACTGCTTTTCTCTTTTCTCGCAGCTTTTCCCGCAGTGTAATTTATTCTTACAACTCCATCCTGAACCTTTGTAGAACTAATAATTTTAAGCTCTTCCAATTCAGAAAGATTGTTCGCATGTGTTCCGCCACAGGCTTCAACATCAGAACCAATTGAAACAATCCTTAAATGCCTGCCTGGAACAAATCCACCTTGATAAATGTGCATTCCGTACTCATCTTCAGCGGTTTCCCTTGGAAGGATTTCACTTTTCACATCCAATCCAGATTTTATTTTTTCATTGCAGCAATCCTCAATCTGCTTCAATTCTTTTTCAGAAAGCACATCATAATGTGTAATGTCAAGGCGGCCTTTCTCAACTGTTTTTGCGGCACCTGCCTGCCATACATGCGGGCCAAGAACCTCATAAGCACACAAATTAACAAGATGAGCTGAGCTATGGTGCTGCATTAATTGTTTTCTTCTTTCAACATCAACATTGCCCTTAATTGTGTCTTCTTTTTTGAATGGATTTGAATCAAGTTTTACAATTATAACAGAATCCTGTTTGAAAACGTCCACAACACTTGCTTTTTTTCCTTCAGAATCAGTTACTGTTCCAAGATCAAAAATCTGTCCTCCTGAAGTTGGATAAAATGCACTCTGGTCTAAAGCAATCAAATTGCCTTCACTCCAAGTTATTTTCGCATAAAATTCCATTAAACGCCAATCATCCCAGTAAAGAATCTTTGTTTCAGGAACACCAGCTAAATTAAGCTTGTTCTCTTTCTTTGTCGCAACCTTTTGCTCCTGACCTTCATGTCTTTCCGAAACTCTTGCATAAAAATCATCAGGAACATCAACAACAATGCCCTTTTCCCTTGCCTCTGTTCTGAATTGTTCGGGCCTAACCCCGTGGCTGTCATAAGCCTCCATTAAATCATCAAGCGAAACAGAATTCTTTTTCGCAATTAAATTAACCACAATCTGCTTTGAGCGCCTCTTGTTTTCGGCAAACTTTTGCTTCTCATTATCCATGATTATAGAAACATTATCAAGCTTTTTTGAAAGCTCAGGATACATTGGTTTCAAAAATTTCGCGTGTTCTTCGGCAAGGTCTGTTAGTGAAATGTCCCAGCCATAATCATCAATAAAACCAAGCGCACGCCTCAAAATAATTCTCAGATTATAACCGCCACCAACATTGCTAGGAAGAGCATTGTCATTAAGCGCAACAAGAGCTGCCCTTGAATGTTCGCCAATGCTGTAAATTGCGGCAAGAGGCAGAATATTTTCCTTGAGCTCTTTTACACCCATATTTAATTCTTTTCCAATTGATGACCATACTTTATCAATATCATCAACCTCATCCACATTCAAAAGAGCAGAGTAAGGCAAAAATTTCTGCATTAATTCTTCATCCGGTTTGTAACCTGTGATTTTGTAAAGTTTTTTTGCAACACTCGGAAAAGTCGTTTCGTAGGAATTTGATTTTCCTGTTGAAAGCCAAGGAACACGCTCGTGCCCCTGACCCATATCAAGAACCTTTATGTTAAGTTCCTTGTAACCCGAATCAGTCTGCTCATACTGCATGTAAACCTGATTCCCTATTTCCATCCCTCTTGAAAAAAATTCCATACAAGGACCAAAAGTTCCACCGCCTGCCCATGCATCCTCATGTACAACAAGCTCATTTTCAGGAATACCCATTCCCTTTACAATCCAATTAAAATATTCATCCCAGTACTGTGCCATGTTGTAATCTTTTGCCTGCTCAAAATGAAGCTGACCGAACATGTCAAAACAAACATAATGAGAACCTGTTATTCCGACATTATCAATATCATTAAAACGCAATGAAAGCTGTGGAATAATTACCGCATTACTTTTAGGTTTTATCTCGCCCTTAACAACATAAGGCTGAAAAGGATAAACTGAAGCGCCAACCCAATAAACATCGTTTCTCCATCGGGCAACAACAGGGTATCTTTTATATTCAAAATAATTTTTCTTTTTGAAATAATCCCTGAACGCATCCCATGCCTCTAAATAAGTAAAAGATTTTTTTGTAGGAGGATTTCCTATGAAAGAGTAACCGCCTGAACAAGTTGAATCACCGCAAACTTTTCTTGATTCATCCTGCGCCCAAAAATATTTACCGCACTTTTCACAATGATCCCTATGAAAACCATAACTCTTTATTTTCTCAACAGGATAGTTCTTCTCAGGCTCCTTTGAAGCCTTTAACTTGAATTCCTTCTTTACCTCTTTATCGGTTTTCATGCAATAAATTGAATTATGAAGGTTTTAAAAGCGGTTTTGAAGGAGGGAAATTATAAAAAATTATTATTTTGGCCTATTAATTCTCAGAGATTTTTTTGGAGTCTCTCTGGCACTTTTAGACCTAACAAGTTCATCAGGATGGCGTTTTTCCATATGAATCCTCTGTAAATTCTCAAAAAGTTCCATTCGCTCCGCACTATTAGGGATGCGGGTTTTAGTTCTGTTTGAATCAACTCTCTGCAAATCAGGCAAAAAATGCTGCTTATCCACCGTAAATAATTTTTCGACAAAAATTGGCCTAATTCTTCTTTCTCGTTCAAGTGCTGAAAATCTTTCATGCCTCTTTTTTCCGGTTTCGGCAATCGCAATTCCAGATAGTTCAGCAACAACCCTGAGTTTTTTTAGCGCACTTTCTACATATCCAAAATTTTTAGACATTGAACCACCTTTTTGAACTTCATCAATAATGAGTAATCGTGCAGGAATTGAAAATGATGGATGGCCAATTGGCAACTTTAAACGTCCCAACCTTTTCATAATATCTGCTCTTTTTTCTTCTTCAGAAAATGAATACGGGTGATCAGATATTTCCCTGTCAATCTCACCAATCATTAAAGGAATCACTCTAGGCATCTTTGAAGAGTTACGATCAAGACTGGCGAGCAATTGAACCCCTCTCAAAATTGGTTCAGCACCTCTAAATGGAACCAAGATATATTGAGGCCGGGCCTCCAAAATAGCCAAATAAGTTTGGTTTATAGCATCATAAAAAGAAGTTATATATCTTTCAGAAATACGAGAAGCTTTTGAATTAGATTTACTCATAAAAAAAAATAGGGTTTACTAAAATAAAAAAGGATAGGTAAAGCGAGCAGCAGGGTGTAAGCCGCCTTCTGTTCCGTGCCGCAAGCCCGCGGCAGTAAAACGGACTGTCTTCCTCCCTTCAGGAGTCGACAGACCTCACTGCACGAGCAATAAAACCCATCAATCAAAAGGGTCTTGTTCCGGTTAAGGAACGGCACTCGCCAACATTCGACTTAGCGCCCAAAAGGGCTTGCATCCTCTGGAACCGCGTTTCATCCCAACTAAATGGGTATCGTTTCTGTTGCCCCCAGACCATCTCTCGATGTATCCTGTTTTACGGATGGGCGGACTTTCCTCAGTGCCGCTTGCGATCGGCAGTTCCGCGTCCTAGTTTCACTGGGACTAGCCCCCTCCTAAATGAGGGGTGCATCGGTACAACCGGACGAAAACGATTCCGATAGTTGGCCACCTGCTACTCAATAATAATTAACCCTATTCAAGTTTAAAAAACAAACTCAATAAGATAAGTTTATAAACAACCGGAAAGATAATTTAAATTATGCCACCTGGAAAAAGACCACATCCAAAAAATTCAAATCCAACAAGGAGAGATAAATCAGTAGGAACCGGAAAGCAAACAAATTTTGGAATGAACCACCCTCCAAAAGGCCCACAAAGAAAAAAAGAAAAATCAGTAAAACCTAAACGGCCTGCAGATCCTTATTCAGGAATTTACCCAAAAGATGAAAGAGAATACCGTATTTTTGCTGACAGAACACATTCTGATACAGCATTAATTAGCGAATTCAGCAGAACCAAAAATCAACGCATAAAAAACCACATAATCAAATCAGCAAAACAAAGAATGAAAACAACTTTCAGAGAAATGCAAGTGCTTTCACAAAAAAGGGATAATCAAAAAGCAAGAATACTTGAACTAGAAAGACGCAGTACATTTGATTCAGGACATAGAGAAAATATTACTGTAAATGAAAAACTGCTTCAAGAAATGGAAAGTGAATATGTGCAACTCAAAGGAAAATGGCGTTTATTAAAAACAATTGAAGATCTTTCCCTACAACAAGAATAAAAAAACCAAAAAACAAATTACATATAGCCTTACGGCTAAACAAAAATTAAAATCCAGATTTTTTTCCAAAAAAAAAGTTTGATGGAAAAAGTCGTGCATACAGAACCAAAAAGCGAAGCAAACACTTTTCTTTTTGGTTCAGCTTTTTCTTTTCTTGTTAAAGAAAAGAAAAAGGTGACATGAAACCCGATTTAGGAGCCCTCTCGGGCTTTTAGTATTAGTGGGCTTAATACCTCGCGAAAGCTCGGTACTTATACCTCCAACCTATCAATCCGGTCTTTTACCGGTGCCCTTGTCCCTAACCCACAACCTTTTACAGAAGTGGTTTCAGGAACGAGTGTCTCTTTTTAGGGGCTTCTTCGAGCTTAGATGCTTTCAGCTCTTATAAGCTATGGCGTAGCTACACAGCGATGCCCTGTCGGACAACTGTCTAACCAGTGGCCACGAGGCAGCGTTCCTCTCGTACTCACTGCTCCTTCCCCTCAGACACTCGACAATTCCAATAGATAGTAACCAAACTGGCTCGCACCGTTCTTAACCCAACTAACGTTCGGTTTTAATCAGTTAACACCTGCACCCTTGGCCGCTTATGCACGGCCAGGATACCAAGAGACGACGGCGAGGTCGCAAACCGTGGGGTCGATGTGAACTCTCACCCACGACCACTCAATTACCCCCAGGGTAAGTTCACTGTTAGACCAGGGCCCCATTAAAGGGCGTCTGACGTTCGCTAAGCCCTTCTTTCGAATCCACGAACCTTGCTGTGTAGTTCATGGTCAAGCATGCTTTTACCTTTGCATTCTACGGAGAATTTCTGACTCTCCTGAGCATACCTTAGGGCGCCCCTGATACATTTTCAGGGGCGTGCCACCCCAGCCCAACCACCAAGTCAAATGCTGTCCCCTTGCGGGTAAAGCGGCACAGTTTTCAAAGGATGGTGTTCCATTGTTGCTCCGTAATTCCTAGCGAAATTACATCTACGCTCCCATCTACGCTCCACATCAAAAACTATACCACAACATCAGATTGTGGTAAACCTCCGTGGGGTCTTCTCTTCCCATTGGAATTCCCCGGCATGTTCACCGGGCAGCGAGTTCATCAGGCCTCTATTCGGGACAGCAGGGATCTCGTTGCTCCGTTGGTGCAAGCCGGCAATCAACCGGCAAGGTATTACGCTACCATAAGAGCCTCAGAGTTAGGCCCGCTCTTTACCAGCGCTTAGTTCTCTTGAACGAGAGTTTCACGTACTGGCAGTGAGCAGGAGTCAGCGACTATACACACCATTGCTGGCTAGCAGTCACCTGTGTTTTTGATAAACAGTCGGACCCCTCTTGTCACTGCGACCTGCAATCTACATTGCAGGCACCCCTTATACCTAAGATACAGGGCTAATGTTGCCGAATTCCCTGAATAGAGTTAATCCCTGAGACGTCTAGGCCTTCTCAGCCAGGGGCACTTTTCTCGGTTCTCGGTACGGTCTTGTAGAATTCTTGTTTGTTCCATTTTCAAGGACTCCAGGCCTTGGCTTTGGATTTCTCCTGTTCCATTCTTTGCCCTGCTTCTCGCCATTACGGCTCTCCACAGGCCTATGAATGTTAAACTCCGCGACGGCGAAGCAAAACCTAGCCCAAAATGTCTGAAACAAACCTATCGTTGCCGAAGTCGTATCTACAAGGCACGCGAATATGAACGCGTTTCCCTTTCGGTCAATCCGAGTTACGGTTGACCTTAGGACCGGCTAACCCTTAGCTAATGATTAGCGCTAAGGAACCCTTGCCCTTTCGACGGAAAGGATTCTCACCTTTCTATATTATTACTAGCACGAGGATCCATATCTCGAACGGATCCACAAGACATTACTGCCTTGCTTCTATTCCATCCGAGCACCTTCCTACCAAATGTTCCACTCAATGGAACTTCCTGGGTATCGGCAGCGGATTTGAGCCCAGAGTATTTTCAGGGCCCTTTACCTAGATGTGTGAGCTGTTACGCTTTCTTTAAAGGGTGGCTGCTTCTAAGCCGACCTCCACATTGTTTTAGGTAAAGGACACCCTTCGCTTTACACTTAATCCGCATTTATGGGCCTTAACCCAAGGCTGGGTTCTTTCCCTTAAGGACACGGGGCTTACCCCACGTGCCCCTACTCCCTGTTTCAACGGAGATTGCATATTTGGAGTTTGATAAAAAAGCTGGAAGTTTCCAACCAGTACTTTTTAATCAGTATCTCTACCACACAATCCTCCTCAACAAAGGCTAGCCTAAGAGCTACTTCGGAAGGGGCCTGCTATCACCAGGTTCGATTGGCATTTTACTCCTATTCCCATGTCACCCGAGCAGTTGGACTAACACCGGTTTCGGTCCTCCATCCCCCGGAAGGGGGATTTCAACCTGCAAAGGAATAGATCACCTGGTTTCAGGTCTGACGTCTGTGACTTAAGCACTATTAATACTCTGCTCCTGACAATGCTGCGAGCATTCGCTTTCGCTACGGCTTCTCCCCGGAGGGGATTAACCTTGCCACAACCGTCAACTCCCTCGCTCGTGTTTCGGGACGAACGACATGACGCTGAATCACCAAAACTCGTTCCAGCCGTTTCCGGCTTTCACTTCGAATGGCTTTACCTCTTCCACGCCATGCCCGCCTATGACCATCTAGTTTCAGGCGCTTTTCACCCCCTGTTAAGGGTACTTTTCAACTTTCCCTCACGGTACTAGTGAGCTATCGGACTTGGGGAGTATTTAGGATTACGAGTTAATGACTCGCATATTCAGACGCGAAATCCAACGCGCCCTACTCTGGGTATCAGGCAATCAACTCTCGTTACTTCACGTACGCGGCTTTCACGCTCTACGGCACCCCTTTCCAGGGGACTTCTGTTCACAACAAGAGATTGTAACCCGACCCGAACCCCACATCTCCCTATACTCACGTATAGGGATTCGGTTTGTCCTCTTCTGCTTTCGGTCGACCCTAATAACAGAATCGCTATTGCTTTCTTTTCCTGCCGGTACTAAGATGCTTCAATTCCCAGCGTTCCCACTCCTTTGGAGTAGTTCAGGTATCCACGGTTCAAAGGTTGCATGCACCTCGCCGTGGCTTATCGCAGCTTGCCACGCCCTTCTACAGCTCCCAAGCCTAGTCATCCACTAGATGGCTTACAGAACTCCTAAATCGACGGGTCTGTCAATGCACGACTTCATAACCAAACAATCCCTTGGTAAGGGCATCAGCTCCATCCATCATTCCCGAATAACCGGAAATGAAGCTTACTCATAATAAAAATTTTTTGTAAGCGTAAATTTTCCAATGATCAGATTTCTCTGATACCTTTTCCAAAGGAAAAGGATTTTCATTTTCTTGTTTTTTTGTTCTGTCTTTTTAGTGCAGGTTTTCTGCCCCAGTTCTTTTCTTTTAGTACAGCTTTCGCCGCTTCTTTCTTTTTTGATACAGCTTTTTGTACCAGTTCTTTTCTTTTGGTATCGCTTTTCTTTTCTTACAAGAAAAGAAAAGGGATGGACCCTGCGTGATTCGAACACGCGGCCTCCTCGGTGCAAACGAGGCGCTCTGCCAGGCTGAGCTAAGGGCCCGAACCCCGATCTGCTCATCGGGAGCGAGCGCACCATCTTCGCCTTATGGCTCGATGGGGCTTTCACACTCAAGGTACAATCCCTAACGCTCTACCTGAGCGGCATTGCACTTGAGACTTCCTATGTGTTGGTCCCAAAAAGTCGCTTCATGCGAAGCCGTTCTCTTTCTTTTTGGTCGAGCTTTTTCATTCCTCCGCCCTCAAAGGGCGCAAGAGAAAGAAAAAGGTCGTGTTGTTATTTAAGGCCTGTTGTGGAATGCCCAAGTGTCCCACATTTGTGGGACGTTTAAAGGAGGTGATCCGTCCGCAGGTTCCCCTACGGACACCTTGTTACAACTTAGCCCCCCTCGCGGAACTTAGAATCGATCACCCTCAAAGAGAATGAGCTCATCCAAGCCCCACTCAGCTGGCTTGATGGGCGGTGTGTGCAAGGCGCAGGGACTAATTCACCGCGCGATAATGACACGCGATTACTGGGGATTCCAGCTTCATGAGGGTGGGTTACAACCCTCAATCCGAACTAAGGATAAGTTTCGGGGATTACCTTACCCTTTCGGGCTTGAAACTCATTGTCTTATCCATTGTATGCCGCGTGTAGCCCAGGAGATTCGGGCCATACAGATCTACCGTTGCCCACTCCTTCCTCAGTGTTACCACCGCAGTCTCACTAGAGTGCTCCCCTGGAATCAGGAAATAGCAACTAGTGACGTGGGTCTCGCCCGTTGCCTGAGTTGACAGGACGCTTCATAGTACGAGCTGACGATGACCATACAACACCTCTCAGCGTGTCAGGAAAGCCCTTCAGACTGTCCATCATTCTGCTGTCGCCCCTGGTGAGTTATCTGGCGTTGTGTCCAATTAAACCGCAGCATCCACCCCTTGTAGTGCGCCCCCGCCAATTCCATTAAGTTTCACCCTTGCGAGTATACTTCCCAGGCGGTGGACTTAAAACCTTCGCTTCGGCACCCCCACGCTACGTGAGCGCTAGGACACCTAGTCCACATCGTTGACGGCTGGGACTAACCGGGTATCTAATCCGGGTCGCTCCCCCAGCTTTCGTTCCTCACCGTCAGAGCCGTTCTCGTAAAGCGCCTTCGCTACTGGTGGTCTTTCCAGGATCACAACATTTCACCGTTACTCTGGAAATTCCCTTTACGTCTCCCGGTCTCGAGCCTTGCAGTATCCCTTGCAATTCGACCACTTAAGATGGCCGATTTCACAAAGGACTTACAGAGCCGGCTACGAACGCTTTAGGCCCAATATAAGGGGATACCACTTGGACTGTACGTATTACCGCGGCGGCTGGCACGCATCTTACCCAGTCCTTATTCGCCAACCTATCTACAGTTGGCAAAAGCTCCGAAAGGAGCACTCGAATTCCCTCTGTCACACTTTCGTGCATTGCAGAAGTTTCGCGCCTGCTGCACCCCGTAGGGCTAGGGTCCTTATCTCAGTACCCTTCTCCGGGCTCCCTCTCTCAAGGCCCGTATGGATCTTCGGCTTTGTGAGCCATTACCTCACCAACTACCTAATCCACCGCAGTCCCATCCTAAAGCGAGCAACTTGCATGGTGTTACTCATTTTGGAATAAAAACATTCCAGTATTTTATTCCTATGGAGCATTAGCCCCAGTTTCCCGGGATTAACTCCTCTTAAGGGTAGGTTGACTACGTGTTACTGAGCCGTATGCCAGAGTTCCCATAGCTGAACTCTTAGACTTGCATGGCTGAATCGAAATTCGATAGCAGTACCCGCCAGCAGGATCAGCTGGAATTATTTCAGCTAAAACCTTTAGGCTTAACTATTCGCTTAATGGAATTGTTAGGGCAATCCACAACAGGATTCCTCTAACAACAACCAACATCATACCCAAAAAAACTTGGGTACTCATTTAATATCATTCCAAAAACCAACGCGATGCGGATGCACTCAAAACAAGAATATGAGCACACGAGGTGCATTCTTGTGAATCAATGCTTCCACTCTACTGTGCGCCTAAAATTAGAAATACCGGCGCTTATGCGTATTGGGATAACGCTTTACACGTTGGGTTCTGGTGTTATACTATATATCACAATGTATAGTTTATAAAGGTTTCTTTGTCAGAACTCAAAAAAAGGCAAAATCAAGCCGATTCGGAGACTTTTTCATAAAGATTAATAGTGGCCACAGAAACCTTTTCAACCGAATAATTTTTGGTTGTTTTTACAGCATTTTTACCCAATTTTTTTCTCAACGATTCCGATTTCAGGAGCTTTTCAATTTTATTTGCACACTCAACAAAATCATATGATTTAAACAAAAACCCATTTTGGTTTTCTTTAATAGAATCAGGAATTGCAAGATAATTTGCGCCAACACAAGGCAATCCAAGAGCCATTGATTCAAGAATGGTTAAACCTTGAGTTTCAATTGTTGATGCAGTTGCAAAAATATCATGCTTTGCAACATGCTTCGGCAACAAATCATGCGAAAGAGGAGTATTGAACACAACATTTTCCCCCATTTTTTCACTTGCAACAATTTCTTTCAAATAATCAAGCGCAGGACCAGAACCGGTTATACTGAGCTTCACATTAATTCCTTTAATGAGGAGATGTTTTACTGCAAAAATCAATATTTCAATATTTTTTTCAAAACCAATTCTGCCAAAATAAATTACTGAAGGAATTTTTGAAGAATAAGTTTTTTTTGCGTACTTATTAAATCGCTTGAAATCAATTGCGTTTGAAAGAACAACAACATTTTTTGTGCCATTTTTTTCAAGTTCCTTTTTCATTGATTCTGTGGGGGTTGTGACAACAGTACACTTATTATAAAAATGATTTGTGAAATTCCAAGTGAGTTTTTTTGCAACAGTTGTTTTTTTTATTAAAGGCAAAGGCAAGTACATTAAAAATTCAGGAAAAAAAGTATGGTAGGTTCCAATAACAGGAATTTTCATTCTTCGGCCGTAACGCAAACCAAGCCAGCCGACACTGAAAGGAGTGTGAACATGAATAATGTCCGGTGCAAAATCCTTTAATTCTTTTTTTATTTTCCCGGAAGTAATGTTTGTAACTCTATAATCAGGATAGGTAGGCAGGGCAATTGAAGGCAAAAGAATAATTTTCGAATTATGTTTTTTTTCTTCATGAAATTTTGTATCAGGAGAAGGCGCAACAACCATGACCTCATGCCCCTCTTTTACAAGAGCCGAATGCATATTATCAATTTGCGTAACAACCCCGTTTATTTGCGGGAAGTAACCATCTGAAAAAACCATTATTTTCATAATCAAAATATAGGTAAAAGAAATACTAAAAAGCGATGGTACAGAAAAAATTTAAGAAAACCCTTATCTTACTGGAGAATAATCATTGCTGCTTTTTCCGAAAAGGCTGAATTTTGTTGCATTAATAATATGGAATAACCCGTACTTTAAATAGCCCCATTTTTTTACTCTTCTTGCGGAAACATCCACAAAAATGTCTTTAGAGTATTTTAATTTTCCAAGCTTTTTCACCCTTCTTGCAATATCAAGATCCTCACAAGTAATTAGTGAAGTATTAAACCCTAAAATTTTTTCAAACGCACTTCTCCTGAAAGCCATGTTCGAACCAATCGGATTATGAAAACCAATTAATGAAGTAAGTGCAAGAAATGACCCCATCAGTATTTTGCTGAAAGTTTTATCAAGGCTTGGCGTATCTGAAAAATAAACCGGACCATAAACCATTACAAGCTTTGGATCTTTTTCAAATTCATTTGCAATTTTTTCAACCCAATCAGAAGGGATGTCAGCATCAGCATCAGTAATTGCAAGAACATCACCTTTCGCAATTTTTGAGGCAGCCTGTCTCTGCCAGGCAGCAGATCTCTTTTTTTCCAGCACAACTTTTGCATACTTTTTCGCGATTTTTACTGTGTTATCCTCACTGTAACCATCACCCACAATTATTTCAAATTTGTGTTTTGTTTTTTGTGCTTTTGCGGACTTAAGCGTAGCCTCAATATAATTTTCCTCATTCAAGGCTCCGATTATAATAGAAACTAGCATTATAACAGAAAAGTTGGTATTGTATAAATAGGTTTTGGCAGACTCCGAAAAGAAGCCCAAAAAAAAAGCTTGGTTTATGACCTAGCTCTTTGCCTTAAGTATCTTTTCTTACGCTGTTTTCTTCTCATTTTTTTCTTTTTCCATTTCCATCTCTGTCTGGATTTGGTTTTCTTGAACCTTGAAGTATCATTACTTTGTCTACTCAAAAATGCTCACCATTTAAAAAAAACTCATTCAAACTCAATTTGTATTAAGACAGATTTATAAAGCTTTATTGCCCCTTACCCGTTGATTCTTGACCTCTAAGCCACCTTACTCCAGCATAAACAAGAGGAGTATCAAGGATAGCAAGACCCACTTTAAGCACATAATAAGGCACTATAAGGGAAATTATGAAGGCAACATCATATTTCGGGGAAGCACCATAAAAAGCCAAAAACATGAAAACAGTGGAATCTATTAACTGGCTAATTATAGTGGAAGCGTTGTTCCTTAGCCAGAGCATTTTGCCCTTTGTTTTTTCCTTCCAGAATTCAAAGGCCCAAACATCATGCATCTGCCCCAAAAAGAAAGCTATAATCGAGGCAACAATTAGTCTTAAAGAAGAACCAAAAACAGGTTCAAATTGTTCGGCAGTAACCCAACTTCTTTCCGCATAAGGCAATGCAACCGAAATTACGGTTACTGCAAGCACAAAAACAAGTGCAGCAACACCAATCCAGACAACTTCCTGTGCCTTTTCCCTGCCCTTAACTTCCGCAATAATATCAGTTACAGGAAAAGTAAGTGCAAAAGGAACAAGTCCGACAGAAAATACAATCGGAATTCCAAACAAAGTTATTTCAGCAATTTTTCCCCCAAGCAGATTTGAAGTTATGATTGAGGCAATGAAAATTCCGATTAAAAGGCTTAACCTAAATTCGGCTGACTTGAGTTCTTTAAACATTTTAAATCACTAGACCTCGCGCACCAATTTCTCGCCGGCACTCCGGCGGTAAGTCGCACCCAGCTTCTCTGGGGGCTAGTCCCGGTGCAACCGGGATACTTTACCACCGCAAGCAGGCGGTGTTGGGGTACGGTATCGGTATGACAGAGAAATAGTTCAACAAATTAATAAAACCATCTACTAAAAAGAAAAAGCGAACTTCCTGAATTTTTTAAGAAGCAATTTTGAAACATTCCCCGGCAAACCTAAACCGATTTTATGCCCATCAACTTCTATTACAGGAACAACTTCCTTAACCGTGCCCGTAATGAAAATTTCGTCCGCTTCAAAGAGCTCTTCTTTTTTTATGCGCCTGTGCACAACATTCATTTCCTCTTCCGCAAGCTCAATAATAATTCCTCTGGTAATGCCTCTGAGAATTTTTTCCTCAGGAGTTATTAACTCATTGTTTTTTACCATAAAAAAATTGCTTGAAGCACCCTCGGTTACAAAACCCGATCTGTCCATTAAAAGGGTTTCAAAAAAACCTTCAGTTTTTTTCTTTTCGACAATCTGCTTCAAAAAATTATTATTTAATTTTGCATCAGGAGAAGGCCTCTCATAATTCACAACCGAAACCTTCACACCGGCAGAATAAATTTCATCTGGAAATTTCTCCAGTTTTTTTACAGAAACGGAAAGACCGGTAGCACTTAATTCAATTCTCAAAACAGCATTACCAAAAGGATTTTCTGAAACCATGGAAACACATTTTTTCAGAATTTCTCTTGGCGATTCAGAATGAATTATTTTTGCGCGCTCTGCAGAATCAAGCAATCTTTTGATATGTCGCTCAGGGAAAAAAAGTTTCTTGTTGTAAGCCCTCAAAGTAGTGTAAACAACCTCATTTGCCATAACAGAAACAGGTGAAAAGATAATTTAAATGAAGAAGACGACCATAAAACTCGAACTAGTATAAAAATAGCCAAATTAACAAAATAGAACCATTTTAATCCTAACCTATGAAAAAGGTAATTATGGATAAACAATTGCCATCAAAACCCGAACTTTTAATCGGAGCAGGTAGCTTTGCAAGCGCAAAAGCCGCGGTGAAAAACAGAGCTGATGCAATCTACTTCGGTATAAAGGGTTACAACATGCGCGATCTTGGCACGAATTTTGAGGAAAGCGAAATGAAAGAACTCATGGATTATTTGCATGAAAATAAAGTAAAAGGTTACATGGCACTTAATACAACAATTTTCGAGGACGAACTTAAAGCTGTTGAAGGCATACTGAAAAAAGCAAAAAAAGCAGGTGTTGATGCAGTAATAGTTTATGATCTTGGAATAATGGCACTTGCAAAAGAAATCGGAGTGGAAATACATCTAAGCACGCAGGCAAGCGTTGCAAATGTTGCATCATTAAAACAATACAAGGCGCTTGGGGTTCAAAGAATAGTGCTTGCAAGAGAACTTGGCTTGGAGCAGATAAAAAAAATCCACGAAACCGCAAAAGAAATAGGTGTTGAAATAGAATGCTTCATCCACGGAGCAAGATGCATTGCAATTTCCGGAAGCTGTTTCATGAGCCATGAGCTCTTCGGAAAAAGCGCCAACCGCGGAGAATGTTTACAAGTATGCAGACGCGTTTTCTTTGAAGACGGCCATGGAAAAAACGTACATAAAAAAGAGCTTGAAATTGACGGCGATACAATTCTTTCCGCAAAGGATTTGAAAACAATTGATTTTCTCGACAAAATAATTTACGCGGGTGCTGTTTCACTTAAAGTTGAAGGAAGAAACAGACCAACCGATTATGTTTCGGCTGTTACAAAATGTTATCGGGAAGCAATTGATTCTATTTATGAAGGCAGTTACACAAAAGAAAAAATAACTGCTTGGGATTCAGAACTGAAAAAGGTTTACAACAGGGGCTTTTCAAAAGGATTTTATCTTGGAAAGGCGGGCAAGAGAGATGTTGCAAATGCCGAAGGAAGCCTGCAGACCCAGCACAGAAAAATAACAGGAAAAGTAGTTAACTATTATCCAAAACCAATGGTTGCGGAAATCAAACTAATTAACGATTTGAAAACCGGCGACAAAATAATAATTGAAGGAAAAACAACGTTCATTGAACAACAAATTGATTCAATGGAAATCCACAACAAAAAAGTTGATTCCGCAAAAAAAGGAATGCGCGTTGCAATAAAAATCAATGATAAGGCACGTGAAAACGACAAGGTTTTTGTGCTTGAAATGAAAAGCCAGATTGTGTTACAGGAAAAATAAAAACCAAAAAAAAACTAAAATAAACTATTTTTCCCCCCTTTATAACAGGGTCGCAATACAATATATTAAACAAAAAAAAGGAAATCGTGAAACGCACTTATTCTGCAAAATCTGTTTTCCCTTTAAAAAAACCCCAATGCCTGCACGGAGGTGCTGAAAAAATGGAAGAAGAAAAACAACCAAGAAAAACACTTAAAGAAGACATCGAAGAAAACCGAAGAAAAATTGATGAAATAAGAAAAAGCAATTACGCATCGGCAAAGTAAAAACGAAAGAATCTCAAATATTGAAAAAACAAAAGCAACCCTAATTCACTGAAATGCAATAACCATGTTTTAGGGTTAAAATAAGAAAATATTGGAGGAAACAAAATGTCAAGAATTGTAACGCATGAAGCCAAAGGGCCTTTAGAAATAAAGCCATCGGACAAATCCACTTGGGTTTGTAGGTGTGGCATCTCAAAAAACCAACCTTTCTGCGACGGCTCGCACAAAAAAACTTTGGATGAGGGAGAAGACAAAATCTACAAATACAATTCCGATGGAACCAGAGTTGAAACATAAAAAAAATTAATCCTGCTTGCCAACCAAGTGAACTTTCATTTTCTTCTAAAATTTGGTTTAACCAACTTTCAGCCTAATCATTAAGAACGTGTTTTGTTTTTTTTTTACTTTTTTGAATAAGTGATGCCATCTTTTTACCATATATTTTAGGTCATCCGAATATTGTTTCGGATGTTTTTTAAATTCCTTTTTAAGTTCATCAAAATAAAACAATTGCACCCCTGAGCACTTGGAACTGCAGTTAAAGAATGCTTCAAAAATAATTCAGAAGCTTACAAACTATGGTTCCTTGTTCATAGGAGAATACTCCGCAGAAATATTCGGGGACTACTGCTCAGGCACAAACCACACCCTGCCAACAAACGGAGCAGCCAAATACACAGGAGGCCTCTCAGTAAAAGATTTTGTGAAAGTACTCACCTACCAAAAAATCTCAAAAAAAAGCTCCAAAGAAATGATTCAAATAGCCTCAAGGCTTGCTTCTATTGAAGGTTTGGAAGCACACAAAAAATCGGCGGAAAAGAGGAATCAATAAAATTCGCTTGTTGATATTATCTTTACTTTTTTCTGTTTTTTCAGTAATTTGTCGTTTGTCCATATCGGACACCTGAGTTTTAGTGCTAATGCAAAGTACGGGACATCTTTTGGGGCGGGAGAAATTTTTTTAGCGTCAGAAATGAAGTCTTTGTATTCCTGTTTTTTGAATTCTTTTATTTCAGCAAGTTCAATCAACGATTTCATTGTCCTACTGACTTCTTTCTCAGGTTTGTTAAGTTTCTTTGCAAAATGCTTCGTGTATTTCAGGAACTCTGCCCGGAAATAAATTGGAACACAAAATTCCAACCCCCTATTTTCAAGAAGAAGTTTCCTTGTTAAACCGTCTTGGAGGAGAGCGGACATCAACACATTTGCATCCAACACAATCTTTTCAGAACCCAATACTAATTACCCCATTAATTGATTCCGTGTCTCTTGGCAATTCCCTTGTTGACTTTCCTTCCAAGCTCCAGAACATCCTGTTCCGTTAGTTCGCTGTCCTTGGTGAGTTCATCAATCTTCCTCAGAAGCTTCAACTTCTTTACCCTGCCCTCAAGAAACTGCCTTGTCTCCTCAGACCAGTTAACTCCCTTGATTTCCTTCATCTCACCCTTCAGCTTTGACGGGATTGCCAATGTCAATGTTGCTTTTTCAGCCATAACAAAAAAACCTCCTTACACTAAATATAGTGCAATTAGTGCATATTAATGTTTGCACTATCTACTTAAATCAGGTCTCCTAAAATACTTCCTCGCCAACTCATGATTCCAAATCCAGCCTACCTTCCCTCCCCTGTCAACAGCAATTTTTCCTAGTTATAAATTATTTCTACAAAGCCTAATAAGTAGTTTCTAATTTTTTTATTTTACCATCTTTATCAGCAGTTACTTCCAAAGGATTTTTGTTAGTTTTTATCAGTTTTTTGTTTTTCAGAAGCTTATGAATTTTGTTTCGGATAGTGGTTTCTGGAAAATCAATTTTTTCCATTATTTGCTTTATAGTAACAGGATTTTTTGCGGCATGAACTATGCTTTTTTCCAAAACAACATTCAGAAGTTTTTTAACAATCGGAATTTTTGTTTCGAGTCTTTTTTCCAAAGCTTCAAGATGGTCTAAAATAACGTTTTCTCTGACTCCAAAAAGATTATTTTCTTGTGATTTAATTTCACTATAAATTGTTTTCCAATTAAGTGTTGTTTTGCTTAGAATATTTTCACAATCCACCACATCGGATTCCCTTGAAGAAACACTCTTCAAAAGGAAAATGTCCTCCAAAGAAGCAAGATAAATTTCTATTTTCCCCGACCTTATTATTTTGCTTCTCTTTTGCATAGGCTTACTGAACTCTAATATCCGTTACAAAATGTTATCGGGAAGCAATTCGCAGATTTTTTTGACGAACAAATCAATGCGAGGATTACCTTCCTTACGCAACATTATGAACGCTTTTAATTGACCGTACTGTAATTCATGCTCACCTACCTCTTCAAAACCTGATTTTTTGAGAGCATCAGATAACCAGACGCATTCATTACCGGTTAAAACAACCAAATCAACATCTTTTGTTGATGTCTTTGTCTTGTGCTCTATCATGGCGTTTCCGCCAATGAAGAAAACTTTCAGAGACCCATTAGACTGTTTTTCAACAGCATCAAAAAGAGTGCTTATAGTTTCCCGGTCAAAACGCTCCACAGTTCTTAATTCATAAGTTTCGGCTTTTGCAAGAAACTCATCCCTTGGCAAAAACATTTTTTTTTCTCTTACCGGTTGCTCTTCAAGATAAGCGACCATATCAAACCACAACTGAAAGATATCTAACTTTTCGCAAATCTTTTCAACCTCAAGAGCATCAATTTTTGTCTTGTTTTTTAGGTAAAACAAAATACACAAAAGCAGGTCATTGGCATTAGCAGAGAACTTTATCGCATGACCCAATATTTCTTCAATACTCAATTCTTTTTTCGGAAAAAACACAAAACTATGTGAAGGATTTACCATTAACCCCAACTCACTGAACCTTGAAAAACCGGTTAAAACACCGCCCTCAAAATTAAAGTAAAGAGGAACTTTGAGCAACTTTTCATTGCCTTTAACCCAAAAAAAAATCTGGTTCTTCCTCTTGTTCAACAAAAAGATAAAATCATACAGAAGCTTGTTTGAATCAGAAAAAACATATTTTGTCCCGTCCTTTTCCAAAAATTGAGATAATTTATTCACCAAATTATTGGTTTGGGCTATTGAAAGCCCAATTTCCTCAGACACTTCCCGAACAGTTTTTGGTTCCAAAAGCAAACTTAGCAACTTCACATTTGTTGAAAAAAGAAGCTCTACGTTAAAACCCTCAAAAAATAGCTTCTTGAAAGCCCCTGCAACCACATCGTCAGAAAACACCAGTTTACCGTTTTTTTTGGAAGCAACAAAAAACTCTTCAAGCTCCTCGGCAGTTGAATAGTAAGTATAACTTGAAACAGTTTTATCTTTAGTTAAATCTCGGGCAGAAACAGCCCCTTTCTCAATCAAAGCCTTTACAACGGCACTATTCATCTTGACCAACTTATAAAATTTTTTATAAAACTTCTTTATAATTAATTATTATATTTCAGTACAAACTATATATATAATGGTGTTCTGAAAAATAATAATAAAATAAAAAATAACGTCAAATAACGAATTATAACCTAAGCAGTCATAGACCGGCTTTTAAATCCAAAACTTCATTCTCAAGCCCCCCTAACCCTGGTTTGTAAAGAATAGCCAAACCTTGTTTTTTAACAAATTTGGTACGAAGAAGATACCACTACAATATAGTTTAGGTAATTAACCTATATTTTAACGATTTTTTAAATACGTTAACTATATTAATTAGTTTAAATAAGTATAGTTACAGCAACAAAAACAACACTAAGCGATATTATGGATACTGAAACTAGAAGAATGGGTTTAGGGTCGATTGAATCCAAAATACTTTCAGATTTGGCTAGTGAAGGGAAAAACATTTTCACGGTTGAAGATGTCGCAAAAATTGTCGGCTCCAAAGAAAAGGCAAACAACCTGGTAAGCAAGCTTGCAAAGAAAAAGTGGCTGGAACGACTTAGTAAGGGCACCTATCTAATCCTGGAACTTGCGGCAGGCAGCAAGCCGGAATGGAGCGAAGATTCATTTTATATTGCATCAAAAATCGCGAAAAAGTATTACATTGGATACCTTTCAATGCTCAACTATTACGGGTGGACCGAACAAATCCCAACAACAGTCACAATCACCACCGCAAACAGACTGAAAGACAAAAAAATTATGGGCACAAAATATGAATTCATTTCAATATCCACAAAAAAATTCTTTGGTTTCAAAGAAGCTAACATCAGAGGCCACAAAATAATTGTTTCCAACAAAGAAAAAACAATTGTTGATTGCCTGGATCACCCAGAATACAGCGGCGGCATTGACGAAGTCGCAAAAGCAATGGCGAATGCAAAAATAGACTGGGGCAAAGCAATTGAATATGCAGAAAAAATGGACAACGGAGCAATCTTCAAAAGAATGGGATTCCTCCTTGAAGAAATGGAAATTACTGTTCCAAAAGAATTGGTTGAAAAAATCCGTAAAAAAATCACAAAAGGATATTCTCCACTCTACCCTGGAATAAATACAAAAGGAAAGTATAACACAAAATGGAATTTGATAATCAACACTAAATTTTCAAAAAAAATAGTTTTGACATGATAACAAAACAAGACCTGCAAAGAATTGCCTCAAAAAATAGAATAAAAGATTTGGCATTCATGGAAAAGGATTATGCACTTACCTGGGTGCTGAAAGCAATTTACAGCAATCAAAAACTTTCTGAAATACTGGCGTTCAAAGGAGGAACTTGTATAAGCAAAATTTACGCAGAAAATTATAGGCTGTCCGAAGACCTTGATTTCTCAATATATAAAAACCAACAGTTGACCTTGGAAGAACTAGTAAAGGAACTCGGCAAATCGTTTGAACAAGTAAAAGAAGAAGGTTCACCAGAGTTAAGCGTAAAGAATTATGAACAACAATCAAACCAAGGATACCTGTCAGTAAAAATAAAATACCTTGGGCCATTGGCACACCCAGGAGAAATAAAATTTGAAGTTTCCCTAAAAGAACAGGTACTTTATGCATTCGAACACCTGCCATTGAAAGACCAAAATTATGAAGATGTAGGTGAGTTCAAAATACACTGTTATAGCATTTACGAAATCATTTCCGAAAAAGTAAGGGCAATAATGCAAAGGGGAAAAAGCCGAGACTACTATGATGTTTGGATGTTGACGACAAAAGAAGAGTTCAAAAGAAAAATGTTAATGGACGCACCAAAAATAATGAGGCTTGTCAGCGAAAAATGTGAAAAAAACAACATAGACTTCGAACCGGAATTGATATTTGATGAATCCCGCATCAACGAAGCCAAAAACTATTGGAACGATGCCCTCGGAAGAATGGTCTCCGAACTTCCGGACTTTGAAAAAGTTATCAAGGAATTAAAAGAAGAATTTTTCGTAGTGGACGAACTAAACCTATTCTCACATGATCTAGAAGTGGAACACCTTGACAACATTAACAGACACCACGAAACACAACCTTTATTGTTGCGTGCCTCGCAACTAATCGAGAAAAAACTTGATTCAAAGAAAAAATCAGAAGTATTGAAAGCGATAAAAACATGCACAGAAATTGTGAAACACCAACAATATACAGGAGTTCTTAGTCATCTAACCAGGATTTTTATGAAACTTCAAAAAGACAGAGACAAAGACATAAAACAGGCAGCAGAACAATTCATGCATCTGATTCGAAAGTAGCAATATCTTCATTTTAATGATACGAAAGCTCCAAAAATGAGACGCAAATGAGACGAACCAAAAATTAGCGCTTTTTCTTTTTGACAATACAAAACAAACTTCTTTCTTTTTTGGAACAGCTTTTTTCTTTTCTTTGCAAGAAAGAAAAAAGGTGTGCCCCCACTGGGATTTGAACCCAAGTTACTGGCTTGAAAGGCCAGTGTCCTTGACCGGGCTAGACGATAGGGGCTTTTGAAATTATTTTTATTTTTTTAATTAAATTATTAATATCGCTTAAAGAAAAGCGGTGAAATAGCTTTTTAATAGTTTCACTTATGGAATAGGTAACAATAAGTGGTGTAATTTATGGCATTAGCAACAGCAGCAGCAAAAAGGCTTTTCGAAAACATCTGGATTTGTATGTCCTGCTCCGCAAAGAACCGCGGAAATAATGGTAAAAAACCAGGTAAATGCAGAAAATGCGGTACTAACGACTTCAGACTTAAGAAGAAAGGCAAAAAGAAAGCAGGGTAAATGAAACGTCCCTGCTAAAGCATCTTTTTCTAAAGGAAATGTCCTTACCCCAGAGTTTTTTATCCGCTATATATATTAATTTCTGCATAATTAAGAGTATAATGAACCCGATTGCTTTATTCAACCAGATAAGGCCAATGAACTGCTTTCTTGCAGCAATAGGCGTCTTTGTGGGTTATAGTGCAGCAACCGCAACAATTTCTCTCCCATTTATGCTGATTCTCGCCATGCTTACTGCTTTTTCAATAACCGCAGCGGGCAACCTCATAAATGATTATTTTGATTTAGAAATTGATGTAAAACTTGGGAAAAAAAGTGCACTTGTGAAAGGAAAAATCACGCCAAAAGAACTCAAAATATTTACATTCATTCTTTTTGCATTTGGTATTGCAGGAGCATTTTTCATCAACCTTACAGCACTCGGAATCGCAATTATTACAGCTCTTTTACTAATAACCTATTCTGCTGCAATGCGAAAACGCAAGTACATTGGAAACTGGATTGTTGCGCTTGGCACATCACTCACGCTCATTTACGGTGCTGCAATTACACTGAATTTTGACTTGGTTGCGTTTTTTGCGGCATCGGCATTCTTTGCAAATGTCGCAAGGGAAATAATAAAAGATGCAGAGGATATCAAAGGAGATATTGGTTTGAAAAAAACCCTGCCAATGATACTGAGCTTTGGATTGGTAAAAACAATTGTGCTTGCAATGTATGGCGCTGCGGTTATAACTGCAGCAGCGGCATGGGCACTTGGAAAAGTAAAAGGCCCTTATTACATTATTCTTCTTGTTCTTTCAACGGCGCTTTTTTTCAGGTCATGGGATTTATTAACTAAAAGAAAACTTGGTTCGGCTCAGGAAATGAGCAAGCGGGGAATGATTGTTGCATTGATTGCATTTTTGGCGGCGGCAATATGAACAGGGAAATAATAATTCAGCAAACCCTGAAAGCTCTTGAAAAAAACGGTTTCACAACAAGCAATTTTTTACAATCAAATGCTTGCTTTGATATTATTGCAAAAAAACAGGAAGATGTATTAATTATCAAAGTTTATGAAAATATTGATTCGATAAGGAAGGATCAGGCGGAGGAAATAAAAAAACTTTCAGGTCTCCTGAATGCAAACTGCATTATAATAGGCGATAAAACAAAAGTTTTCGTATTAGAACATGGCGCGGTTTATTTCAGACATGAAATACCTGTTGTTACTCCTGAAACCTTTGATGAAATACTTTTAGGAAGAACTCCTGCTGTAAAAAATTTTAAGGGAAAAAATATTGTGGAACTTGATTCGGAAAAGCTTTCTGAATTAAGAAAAGATTTGAAATTATCAATGGCCGAACTTGCTGAAAAAATCGGAGTTGCGGCAGAAACAATTTCAAGATATGAAAGCGGTGCAAAAACATCGCTTGAAACGGCAAAAAAACTTGAAATGCAATTGAATGCAGACCTCGTGAAAAAAGTAGATCTTTTCGGACAAAATAACATGAAAAAATTTGGCGATGAAACTCCAAATGAAGAACTACTTGAAAAGCTTCACGAACTTGGAATGAAAATGGCACTTTTCAGACATTCTCCTTTCAAAGCTTATGGAAAAAGCGAGAACCTTTTCATTGCAACAGGAAAGGGAAAATTTGATATTCCTAAAAAGGCACTTGAACTCAAAAAAACAAGCACAATAATTGATTCTGATTCAGTTATAGTTACAAAAGAATACAAAGTAACAAAAGTTGACGGCATACCAATTATAAGCGAAGTCGACCTTGACTCAATAAGCAAGTCAAAGGACCTTAAAAAATTCATAAGCGAGAGAGAAAATGACGAAGATTTTTGATGCAAATAGGAAAAAAATGGTTGAATTTCTTTCAGGCGCAGTAGTAAGAACTGAAAGCATAAGAAAAGCGTTTTTGAATATTAAAAGGGAAAATTTTGTACCTGAAAGCATAAAGGATCATGCTTACGAGGATACTGCTGCACCAATATGGAAAGGCCAGACTATTTCACAGCCTACAACAATTGCAACAATGCTTGAACTCCTTTTGGTAAAAGAAGGGATGAAAATTCTCGAAGTAGGATCCGGCTCAGGTTATGTGCTTGCGCTTCTTTCTGAAATCACAGGAAAAGATGGAAAAGTTTTTGGAATTGAAATAGTGCCTGAGCTTGCTGAAACATCAAAGAAAATACTTGAAAATCAGAAAATAAATGCAGAGGTAAAGAACGGAGACGGATCATTAGGGTGGAAAGAAAATGCACCGTTTGACAGAATTATAATTAGCTGTGCATGCCCATTCATACCAAAGAATCTTTTTGACCAGTTAAGCGAAGATGGCAGGATAGTTGCACCTGTCGGAGACCAGGGAACACAGTTGCTGGAAATACTCATAAAAAAGGACGGAAAGCCGGTAAAAAAAACATTCGAAGGCGGAGTGTTTTCATTTGTTCCTTTAATCGGAAAAAATTCTTTCCACCAAAAATAATACCCTTACTCCATATATCTGTAATTTGTTTTTTTGAATGTGACAAACATTTTTCCTAATCCTTTTTTTGCAGGAACTGAAAACTTCCCCTCAGCATAAACTTTTGACCCTTTTTTCTTTGCGTTGGCTTCGGCAATAATATAATTTGAAACAAATTTTTTCACAAAATCTGTTTTCGGATTTACGAACAATTCAATCGGACTGCTTTCCTGCTCAATTTTTCCAGAATTCATTACAATAATTTTATCACTCAAATAAAATGCCTCGTCAAGATCATGGGTCACCATTATTGTTGTTATCCCGGTTTTTTCCTGCAACAATTTGAGAAAAACTTTCATTTCTTCTTTCAGGGGTGCATCAAGCCCAGTCACAGGTTCATCCAAAAGCAATATGTCCGGGTTGAATGCAATGGCACGTGCAAGTGCAACACGTTTCATTTCGCCTCCGCTTAATCCATCAATTGAACGACCCCCAAAACCGTTTAATCTCACGGTTTCAAGAGCAGATAAAACTTTTTGTTCAATATTTTTTTCATTTCGCATTTTCAGGCCGAATGCAACATTCTCAAAAACAGTCATATGCCCAAATAACGAGTTTTCCTGAAAAACAAATCCAATGTTTCTTTTTTCTGGGGGAATTTGCGAAACATTTTTTCCTGCAAAAAATATTTTGCCGGCGGAATTTTCCAGCCCTGCAATTGCTTTCAAAAGTGATGTTTTTCCGGAACCGCTTGGGCCCACAATTGAAACAAATGAACTTTCCGTTACAAAAAGATTTATAGGGCCAAGAGACCAATCGCCTAATTTAAGTTCAAGATTTTCAAGCCGGAGTTCCATTAAAACACTGTCCTTTCAGGGGAAATTTTTTCAATTAAATAAAATGAAATGAAACTCAAGGATATTAATACAACCCCCATTGCCGCTGCGGCATGAAGATCAAAAGAGGAAATTAGTCGATAAATGTAAACCGGCATTGTGGCATAAATGCCATCATAAAGCACAAGCACAAGACCTAGCTCTCCGAGAGAAACCGCAAAAGAAAAAATAACTGATGTGATAATGGCTTTCTTTATTCTGGGAAATTGTATTTCTGAAAAAACCTTAATCTGGTCTGCGCCAAGTGTTCTTGCTGTAAGAACAATTTCATTGCTTATTTTATCAAGGGAATTATTGATTATTCTGAAAGAGAAAGGAAATGCAACTATTGCATGCCCTGCAATTATAATCCATAACCCTGACCCAAAGGAAAGGTAATAACCAAAAGCCAGGGTTATAATTGAAATTGCAACAGATGAACTGAATATTACCAGGAGGGGGGAAATTTTTTCTTTTGAAATTCCAGCAAGCAAACCAATAAATGTTGCAAAAATACCAGAAATAAATGCAATTAACAGGCTATAAAAAACTGAGTTAATTGCGGTACTTCCTGTTACTGATTCGTTTGCGGAAAATATTTTTATAAAAGAAGCAACTGAAAAAGAGCCCGTGCTTGGTTCGGAAAATGCAAAAATAAAAATAGAGGAAAGCGGAAGCATAATAAACAAAACAGAAAATACAATAATTAATGCTTCTGTAAATCCATTACTTGAAAATAAATTTATATTTTTCTTTTTGAATTGGTTTCCTTTTGATGAAATTGAATATTTTTTGGAAAAATAAAAATAAACAAAAACAACTGCGCTTAAAATCAAAAATTGCACAAGGGCAAGGGCGGATCCGGCGGCAAAATCAAGGTTTCTTGTGATAAGCCGGTAAATTTCAACTTCAAGAGTCGTGAATTGTATTCCACCAAGAGTTATTACAATTGCAAAGCTCATAAAAGTGTAAATAAAAACAAGTGAACCTGCCGCGAGTATTGAGGGAACAAGCTGTGGAAGGGTTATCTTCAGGAAAACAGTTATTGGAGAAGCACCTAAAGATTTTGCGGCCTCTTCCATTTCATAATCAATGTTTTCCCATGACTCTGAAACAAATTTTGCAACAAGCGGGAAATTATAAAAAATATGCGCCAAAATAATTCCTGAAAAACCATAAATGAATTTCACCGGTGTTTCAAATCCAAAAAAATAAGCAAGGAAATTATTTATCCAGCCATTATTTCCAAACACTATTACAAATGAAAGCACCACAAGAATCGATGGAAAAACAAATGGCACAAGAGAAAGTGATTTTACAACGGTTTTTCCAGGAAAGTTTCTTTTTGCAAGCACAAAAGCAAGAGGAATCCCGAATAGTATTGAAAATACTGTTGAAAAAAAAGCCTGGTATAAGGAATTCCATATCAAAGGCAGGTTAGAGAAAATTAATTCAGAAAAATTCTGCCCTGAAAAAGAACTTAAAAAAACAGACATCAAAGGATAGACAAGAAAAACAAGGAAAATTCCCGTTACAAATAATCCCGCTATTCCCCTGAAATCATTATTTTTTCCCATTCTGAAATCCATTCCTCTTGCTTCTCATTAACCAACGCAGGATCAAGTTCCAACTGTTTTTTCGGGTATAATGCATACTCTTTGAATGCCACAGGAAGCTCAATGTCCTTATTTACAGGAAACATGAACTGATTGAAAGGAACCTCTTCCTGAAATGATTCTCCAAGGGAAAACTCAATGAACTTTTCAGCCAGAGCCCTGTTCTTTGTGCCTTTAACAATTCCCATTCCCTCTACCTGAAGGTAATGCCCTTCCTTAAATTCTGCCGCAAGATAATGGTTTATTTGTTCAAATTCCGCATAATAAGGCGGAGATGTCGCATAACTCAAGTATATAGGGATTTCCCCCGCACTGAAAAGCCCTGCGGATTCATCCCAGCCTTCGGTAACAACAAGAATATTTGGTTTGAATTCTTTCCAAAACTCTTTGTAACCGGGATCCCCATAAACGGATATAGTCCATAAAAGCAATGCAAGCCCCGGAGATGAAGACCTCGGATTCTGGATTGCGATTTTTTGTTTCAGCGAAGGATTAAGGAGATCGTTAAAACTGTTCAACCCTGAAACTTTTTCAGAATCATAAACAAATGCCAGATACCCGAAATCATAAGGCACCAAATAGGAACCCGCGAATTTCAAATTTTCAGGCACAACAGAAATATTTTTTGGATTAAATTCTTCAAGAACATTTTGTTCAATCGCCCTGTGTGCAAGGCTGTTATCTATCCCTATTACAACATCCGCTTTAGGGCTATTTTTTTCCAGTATTATTGTGCTAAGAACCTGCCCAGCATCCCCTTTTGCAACCATTTTTACTTTGCAATTGCATTGCTCCTCGAATTTAGGAATTATCTTTGGACCAATCCCATATTCTGAAACCATTGAATCATAAGTATAAATTGTAAGCACATTGCCTTCTTCCTGAGTTGGTGAATCCTGAACGCACCCCGCACTAATCAAAACTAAAAATAAAATTAAAATTAAACCAAAAAATTTCGACAATTAAAACACCTCTAAGAAAAAGAAATATGAAGGATTTAAAATCAAAATGTTTTTTTGAAATGAACGCAAAGCAATTGTCCGTCTTTGAACGTAATCGAAGCTTTTTTGTTTTTAAACGCATTACTTATTCCTTTTCCGATGCCGAATTCAAGGTCAAAGTTTTTGATATTATATCTGAAGCCCTTAAGCGAAAGATTTTTGATTCCGCCATTTATGGGGAACAAAGAAATTCTTTCCCCTGGAATCCCTTCCAGTGAGCATTTTTTCTTTACCAGAAAAATTTCCTGGTCATCATGGATTATTCTTGACCCTATTTTTCCAGGAATCTGGAGAAGGGAAAATACATTTGTAAGGGTCATGTCCGCACGCGTACCGACAGCGCCAAGAATCACCAATTCGTTGAATTTATTTTCAACACAGTAATCAATTGCTAGTTCCAGATCAAGTTTGTCCTTTTCGACTGGAAATTTTTTTATTTCAACGTGCCTGAATTTTTTCAACGCATTTTTTGAAATTGAATCAAGGTCACCAATAATGAGGTTCGGAACAAATTTTGTTTTCATGAGTTTGTTCGCACCGCCGTCAACAGCAATCAGAAAATCGCCCTTTCCTATATGCGAATAAAGGTACTTGGTGTTTACAGAACCATTGCATACAAGAACAGCACGTTTCATGCAATAAGTTCGGCTCAAACAATTAATTAAGGTTTTGCTGCCAAAATGGATTATGAGCCAGATGACCTATTTTTCCGCAAAAAAATGGCTTTACTCACTGCACTTTGCAATGAAAGGATTCAGCCTTACAGTAATGGAAAAACTTTCTGCTGAAGCAAACCTTGATACAAAAAAAATTAAAGTCATTCATGTTGCGGGAAGCAATGGCAAAGGGTCAACCGCAGGATATGTATCTCAGGTTCTTATTGAGGCAGGATACAGGACAGGGCTTTACACTTCACCGCACCTTGTGGAACACACCGAAAGGATCAGAGTAAATGGAGAAAAAATAAGCAGGAAAAAATTTGCGGAACTGGCGGAACATTTCAGAACACTTACAAAAAAGAAAAAAATCAACGCGAATTACTTTGAGATAATCACCGCAATGGCAATAAAACATTTTATTGATGAAAAAGCCGATTTCATTGTTGCCGAAACAGGAATGGGAGGTCGCCTTGATGCGACAAATATCCTGGATGGAGAAGTATGCGCAATAACCTCCATATCTCTTGAGCACACACAATACCTCGGAAAAACAACAGCAAAAATAGCGGAAGAAAAAGCAGGTATAATAAAAAAAGGCTCAATTGTTGTCACAAAAAAAAACAATGCAGGCATTAATGCAATTAGATTAAAAGTAAAAAAACTTGGAAACAGAATCATTTACCCTGAATGGAAAAATGCAAAGCAAAAAGGCAATGGACAGACATTTGATTTAGTAAAACCCGTAAAAATCAAAGGAATCGAACTTTCCATGCTTGGAAAATTCCAGGCTGAAAACGCGGCAATTGCGATAGGGGTAATAAAATCACTTGAGGAAAAAGGAATCAGCATACCTGAAAATATTCTAATGAAAGGAATTGCAAAAACAGTTGTGAACGGAAGACTGGAAAAAATAATATCTGCTCCTCTTGTTGTGCTTGATGCCGGACACAGCCCGGATGGCTGGGAAAAAACTTTTGCATCGCTCGGGCAATTCAAATACAAAAAACTGATTGTTGTGATAGGCACAATGCACGATAAAAATGTGAAACCTTTGAAAAAACTTTTAAAAAAAGCAAATTATGTTATAACAACAAAATCGGATTCTTTCAGAGCGCTTGAATCGGAAAAGCTTTCAAAAGCAATAGGATTCGGAGAAGCCATAGAACCTGCGGAAAAAGCATTTGAAAAAGCTGCAGGAATGGCAAAAAAAGGAGACCTGATTCTTATAACAGGTTCAATTTATCTTATTGGAAAAGCTTACCCTTATTTTAAAATAAAAATCTAAAAAATTGAATCAAGAAGATTATACAAATCATTCTCTGAATGCTCTTTTGGATTATTTGGTTTTTGAATAAGGCTCATTTCCACGATTTTTTCAAAGTCCTGTTTTTTCGCACCAATATCCCTTAACCTTGTAGGCGCTTCAATTAACTCAAGAAGAGAGATTATTTTTTCCCCTGCATCATCTACCGAAACAGCATCAAGATTTTTTGCAATGCTATTGCCAACCATTGGAAATGAATCCGAATAAAATTTCAGAAACCATGGTAAGGTTATTGCAACAGCAAAACCATGGGCAAGACCATAATATTTTGTGAATGCATATGAAAGTGTATGACATGCAGTTGTTCCTGTAATGTCAAAAGCTTTTGCCGCGGTTATTGAAGCAAGAGCCATATCGTGCCTTGAATCAGCACCAGGTTCATTAACTGCTTTTGCAAGAGCATTAAATGAAAGAGTCATTGAACCCGTGGAATCACACTTTGTTACAGGAGTTGCTGTTTTTGACCAGTAACTTTCAACAGCTTGACAAAAAGCATCAACCCCAGATGCCGCAGTAATTTCCTTTGGAAGCGAATAAGTTAACTCAGGATCCACTATGCAAGTTTTTGCATAAAATTCCTCAGAACGTAAAGTGCTTTTAGTGCTATCAGGCAAAGTAAGAACAGAATACTTTGTGTACTCCGCACCGCTTCCTGAAGTTGTAGGCATTGAAAAGAAAGGGACTTTTTCTTTTACATTTATTTTATTGTAAAATTCCATTACTCCTTTGGAACTGCCTTTAAGGCATGCAGCAACCTTTGATGCATCAAGCACACTTCCCCCGCCAATTCCAATTACAGAATCACAATCAGCACTTGAAATTATTTCAGCGCATTTATCAACTGATTCAACCGAAGGATTTGGTTCAATGCCTGTGAAAATTTGAAGCGCGTCAAATTTTTCTGAAATTAAATTAAAATAATCTGTTTTTGTGAAATGATTTCCACAAACAAGCAATGGCTTTGCGGAACCTGTATTTTCAAGTTCATCAAAAAGCGAAGAAAATCTTTTTTCTCCGAAAATGATTTTAGGAGGCATTACTGCCACGCCCCAAGAGTGGATTGCTTTGATTTATCAGAAAGTTTTTGCACCAGTTTTTTAATTCCGTTTTCTACCCTGTCTCTAGAAAAGTCATGCTTATCGCAAAGGAATTCTTTCAGTTTTTCTTCATCAGGCAAAGACATTTTTACAGAATATTCAGTAGTAACATTAGGTTTCATGAAAAGATCAAAAATTTCTTTCCAATCAAAATCAGGTTCGTGTTCTGTTGATGTAATTATATCCTCAAAGGAATTATTTTTGGTTACAAGTTTTAAGGCAGTTTTGATTCCTATTTTTGGAAACTTTTCATTAAAATCTGTTCCAATAAGAATTCCAATCCAAATTAATTTTTCTCTGGTTAAATTATTTTCTTTCAACACGCGTTCAAGCAGAATTTTTTCAGGTTCAACATCAGCATAAATATTTTTACCTGGAATTTTTCTTTTTCCTGAAACACCTATATTCCTGTAAAGAATTTTTGCACCAAAAAGTAAGGCATCATAATCTTGACTTACACAACCATCAACTTTACCTTCATTGAGCATTGAAACAACCTGTGCCTCGCCCTCACTTGGAGCCTGCACAACAGGAAAACCCATAAGCGAAACAAGTTCTTTTGCAGAATCAATCATTTTCTGGTCAAGTTTCAGAGCTCTGGAACCAAATTTCTTTGCCTCTGCAATATTGCCTTCCTTAAGTGCCTTCTCGTGCTTTTCAATAGCATCAGTCCTTATTGCTTTTCTTGCCTTAAGCGTTTCTGATTTCAGAATGGACGGAGTACCATCAAAAACAAAAACCGGCCTTGCGCCACGCTCAACCAGATTAAGTGTTCGGTAAAAAAGCCCTGTAATATGCGAAGTCACATTGCCATGAGAATCCATTAACGGAGTGCCATCCATCCCTCTTATGCTTGAAAGGAACTGGTAAATCATATTATATGAATCAATTCCGATAATCATTCCATTAAGGGAATCTAAGGAAATTTTCTCACGCGGAACAATATCTCCAATCGCTGTACCCATAAAAACCTAATTAGAAATAGGAGTGGAATAATTTAAAGGATAATGGACTGCCCTTAATTCAAGCAGAATATTTTGCATTTAGGTTATAAAGAGCAGCAAAAATCGGTTCAAGCTGATCAACAGAAGTACAATAAACTGAAATTGATTTTGATTTTCCATTAGAAGTAATTTCAATGCTTCTTGTCGGACCATCAAAACAAGAGTCATCAAAATAATTAGCTTGGAGTGAAAAAAAGTTTGAATTATTCACAGTATTTCTTAAATTAGCAATTTCATCAGAAGATAAAGTTACACTAATGGAATCTTTTTTCGCCATATATCCATCATCGCTTTCAGTGAAATTATATGCAGTAAACTGACTATTTTCAATGGAAATGGCATTTCCGTAATTTTTGAGACCACCTTGATGGAAAGTGTACTCAATGAAAAAAGGGGAATTATCCTGCTGCTGTGCACAACCTGCAAGAGCAACAATTGCTACCAGAAGGAAAAAGAGCTGTTTTTTCATGTTTAAATTAATGGGCAGGTTAATTAAAAACATAACTATTGAGACAATTGTCTCATTACTTTTTTGGTTACTTATCTTTAAAATGCCTTTCCAGCCTATTGATTACTGAGATTATGGTTGAAATAGCTCAAGATAAAGGTTTTTTTTTACTCAAGTTCTCGGAGCAGGAAGCCAATGCGCTCGGCATTGATAAAAACAGCATTTATGAACTGCTTAAGGCAAAAAATAATCTATGGGTAATGACAGAAACAGAAAAAAAAGCCGAAGAAAAAAAACAAGACGTAAAAAAAGAGGAACCCTCTCCACTTGAAGAAAAAATAATCGAATACCTTGCAAAATTTTCCCTGAGCGATAGAGTTGTCGGCAATTTTGAAAAAAAACTCTCAAAAGAGGAAATCGAAACACTCAAAAAAATGATTTCTGAAAAAAAAGTAGAAAAATTCAAACTCAATGAATCTTACAAAGTTCCAGTTTACAGAATTGTTACAAATGGAGAATTATTATATGATAACAAAGAAAAACCAATAGAAGAATACACTCTTGAAAAGGACGGCTTTCTAGTAGTAAAAAATGAGTTAAGGGCAAAGCAATTGAGCCAAGAACTTACGGATGATATTAAAGCAGGCAAAATAAAAGGAACTAGATCATTCACAGGTGAATTTTACATAATCAAAACAAATTTACTCGATAAAGTTATAGACCAAACTTTGGCCGAGCTTAAAAAAGAAAAAAATGTATGCCTTTCAAAAATTGTAAAAGCTACATCTCTTACCCCTACATTAATTAAAATTGCAATAGAATTCCTAAAAGAAGAAGGACAAGTAATGGAAAAGAAAATGGAGCTTTACCAATATATTGAGTGATTGAAAATGAAAATATTGCTGCCAGTACTCTCAGAACATGAAAATGATTCCGCATTTCTGGAAACTGCATTAAAAGGCGCAAAAGAAACAATAATCCTTGTTGTTGTGGACACATCACAGAAAGCTGAATTTGGTTTTGCAACATCGCAAATACAAAAAGCAAGGACCGTAATGGAAGAAATAAAAAACGAACTAGGAAAAAAAAGAAAACGCTCTGAAGAAATCCTAGAATGGGGAGACCCTCAAAGTAAAATACTTAATCTTGCATTACTCAGAAAAGTGGACAAGGTAGTATTAAAAAAACAGGAAAATGAATACTTTGAAGAATTAGTAAAAAAAATCAGGAAAGAAAATATAGAAGTGGAAGTGATTGAATGATTGAATTAACTGATTTTGAAAAAATCGAAATAAAAATAGGAACAGTAACAGAAGCGGAAAAGGTAGAAAGAAGCGAGAAACTCATTAAACTTACCATAGATTTTGGGTCAGAGCAAAGAACCATTGTTACCGCAATGGCACAATATTATGAGCCGGAACATTTTACGGGAAAGCAGATGCCATTCATAATGAACCTCAAACCGAGAAAATTTCTTGGAATTGAAAGCCAAGGAATGATAATGGCTGCCGACATTGACGGAAAACCAATACTTATTCACCTGGAAAAAGAAGTCCCTAACGGGACAATGATACGTTAACCGTAAACAATCTTTTCAGCCTTTTCAAGGTTATCTTTTACAAGTGCCTGGTGCTCTTTCAGGAAAGGCACAAAGAAATCAATTGCAAACTGCTTCATATCAGATGCAAGCATTTTCCCTTCTGAGAATTCAGCACCAATTTTCATTAACTCTTTTGTATCGTGATAATGGAATTTCAGCATTTCAAAAACAAGGTCAATTTCAAGATTGCCGCCTTTTTTCCTATGCTCTTCAAGAGTTGGTTGCCCGCCCGAAAAAGCCCTCCTGATTTTTTTCTCCGCATCTTTTGGAACATCATCAAGAAAAAGCGCGCTTTCAGGTTGCGAAGTCGACATTTTCATTCCGGGCTGCAAACCGCTCTGGTGCCTGAAAAAAATGAAAGAAGGAACCTCCAAATTATACGGAAGCCTTTTTGCAATATCCCTTGTTAAGCGCGCATGTGGATCCTGATCAAGGCCAATGCCGGTAATTGAAGGAGCAGGACCACCGAATTCTTCCAACTGCGGATGAAGGATATCGGCATACTGCATGAAATTCGCACCAATTTTTCCAAGGTCAACATGACCGTAAACAGCTTCGAAAGTATTTTTGGTTATTTTTTTACTCAATTCAAAAGCAAAACTATAGTAACGGGGTTTGTATCTGGATTGAACATAAATGTCTTCGCGGTTAAGACCAAGTGCAAGCAAATCAGCAACATTTTTCACAGCCCATTTTCTTGCAACATCAAGCGTTGGTACTTTTGCATCAGGCCTGCTGAGAAAAGCATCAAGGTCAGCTACAGTAAAATAGCTTCTGCCGCCTTTCTTTTTAAAAAGTTTAAAAAGATCAATATCAACTTTATGCCCAAGATGATAAGGTCCAGAAGCCGCAATGCCTGTAATGTTTACAAATCCTTCTTTTGAGTTAATTCTTTTCAAAACCCTGTCAAAATCACGATGAGCAATAATTATTTCTCGGTCAAACAAATAGTGATCCATTTCCTGCGAAACTTTCTTTGGAAGCTCCTTTAGCCCGAATTTGGTAAAAACATGCTCATAATCCTTAATTTTCAGTGAACCCCAAGGGTCGATTTCCTTCAAAAACAATCACCACAATTACATATACAAAGCATAATATGTTTATATTTGTTTCAATAATAACATAATAGCAAAGAGGATTCAAAATGGCAGCAATAACACTAGGTGACAAAGTAATACTAAGAGAAAAAAAATTATCGGATCAGATACGCGAACGCGGATTCGGAGAACAAAAAGGCAGAGAACTAATACTCGATTTGTTTGAAGCAGCATATTTACAGGAAAAGGAAAAAATTTCAATACAAGATGAAAAATCAAATCCAATGAGTGAAGAGGATTTTTTGAAATATTCGGCAAAAAAAATAAAGGAATTTTACTTAAAACTTCAAGTTTACAAGGATTTGAAAGAAAGAGGTTTTGTAGTAAAAACAGGATTCAAATTCGGATTTGATTTTAGAGTATACCCAAGAGGGAAAAAACCAGGACAGGCACACACGCAATGGTGCATCAATGTAACAAGCCAGAATGATAAATACAATTTCATAGAATTAAGCAGGATGATAAGGCTTGCAGGCAACCTAAAAACAAAACTGCTCAATGCAGTTGTTGATGGAGAAAATGAAATAAATTATTATCAGCTTGAAAGGATAACACCATGAGCAAAAAACTTGAATGCATCAAAAAAGGATGCGCACTAAATGACAAAATTTTTTTAGAAGCAGTAAAAAAAATAAAACAAAAAGAACTGCGCACAGAAAAGCAAGTTGCTAATTTTGTTGATTCTGAATTTTCAAAAGCAGGCGCAAAGAATGCTTTTCCTACAATTGTTGCTTCGGGAAAGCACGCGGTTGAATGGCACTGGGAACCAAAGAACAGCAAATTACTCAATGGTTTTTGCGTAATTGACTTCGGTTCAAGGTTTTCAGGTTATTGCTCTGACATGACAAGAACCATTCACATTGGAAAAGCATCAAAAACCGATAAACGCCTTTACTCTTTAGTAAAAAAAACCCAGGAAAAATGCATTAAACAAATTAATGCAGGAAAGGAAGGCAATGACATTTACTTACTTGCAAAAAAATCCCTTGGTGCATACGCCGATTATTTTGGCCACGGCCTTGGACACGGCCTTACAACACTGATTCATGCAAATCCGCGCATAAGCAAAAATAAGGCAAAGTTAATGGACGGGGACATTGTTACAATCGAACCTGGCATTTACATTCCGAATGTGCTTGGAATCAGAATAGAGGATGATATTCTCGTAAAAAAAAGCGGATTTGCTGTGCTTTCAAATAGCACAAAGAAATTGATTGAAATAAAATAAAAAAAAGATTGGATTGAAGGAAAAAATTCCTTCAACCTTAAAAGTCAACTGCTCTAACAGTTTTTCTTCCGTTAGCTTTAGCCCTGTCAGCTGCTTTTTTAACATACCAAGCAACAACTTCGTTCAAACCGTCAACTGCATCGCCTGCTGTATTGCAACCTTCAGCCTTAATAGCTTCTTTGACTTTTGATCCAACAACTAATGAATCACCCATAATGTATACCTCCAGTAAAATTCCCCCCTAAATGGGGAAAACTGATTAAAACAAGGAAAAAAGATTTATAAAGAAATATGCAAAAATACGGGGTTTTAGGGCTATTTTGAGCAATTTTAGCTCAAATCATCAGGGTCAGTTATTGCACCGTTACTTGCTGAAGTGACACTTCGTGCGTATTTTCTAAGCACCCCTTTGTACTTCAAAGGCTTTGGTTTCCACAAAGAGAGCCTCTTTTTTGCCTCATCTTCGCTAATTTCAAGCTCCAGAACCTGCTTTTCAGCATCAATTGTAATTTGATCTCCTTCTTTTACAACAGCAATCAAACCACCAACCTGTGCTTCAGGGCAAACATGCCCCACAACAAGACCGTGCGTTCCACCGGAAAACCTGCCATCAGTAATCAAGCCAACTGATTCTCCTAAACCTTCACCAACAAGCGCTGATGTCGGAGCAAGCATTTCCCTCATACCAGGACCGCCCTTCGGACCCTCATATCTAATTACAATAACATCTCCTGCATTAATTTTTTTGGAGAGAATTGCATCAAGACACTCTTCCTCCGATTCAAAAACCTTTGCAGGCCCTGTAATAAAAGTTTTTTTCAACCCTGAAACTTTTGCAACACAACCATCAGGCGCAAGATTACCCCTCAAAATAACAAGAGGCCCTGTTTTCTTCAAAGGATTTTCAAATGACTTTATGATTTCATTATGATCGCTCAAAACATTTGCATTTTTGTAATTTTCCTCAATCGTTTTTCCTGTAACTGTAATACAATCTTTATGCAAAAAGCCCGCGTCAAGCAACAACCTCATTACGCCTGCAGTTCCTCCAACCCTGTAAAGATCAGCCATCACATATTTTCCGGATGGTTTCAAATCAGCAAGATGCGGAACCTTTTTTGAAATCCTGTCAAAATCATTAATAGAAAGATCAACTCCTGCAGTCTTTGCAATTGCAATCAAATGAAGCAGTGAATTCGTTGAACCTCCAAGAGCCATTACAACAACAATTGCATTCTCAAAAGCTTTCTTTGTAAGAATATCTTTTGGTTTTAACCCATTTTCAATAAGTTTAAGAACTGCTTTTCCAGCGGCAATTGTATCATTCTTTTTATCCTCGCTCTCCCCTGGATTCGAAGCTGATCCGGGAAGGGACATTCCGAGTGCCTCAATAGCAGCAGCCATTGTATTTGCAGTATACATTCCGCCACATGAACCATGACCCGGACATGCATGGCACTCAATTTCATGGAAATCCTTTTCATTAAGCTTTCCCGCATTATGCTTGCCCACAGCCTCAAAAATGCTTACAATATCAACATCCTTTCCATTATAATTTCCAGGAAGAATTGTTCCACCGTAAACAAAAACACTTGGAATATTAAGACGAGCCATTGCAATTAGGCAGCCAGGCATATTTTTATCACAACCTCCGATTGCAACAAGACCGTCAAAGGATTGTGCATTCGAAACAGTTTCAACAGAATCTGCAATGACCTCCCTTGAAACAAGAGAATACTTCATCCCTTCAGTACCCATTGAAATGCCATCAGAAACAGTTATCGTCCCGAAAATCTGCGCCTTCCCATCAACCGACTCAACACCTTTCTTTGCAGCCTCGGCAAGCTTGTTAATGTGCGCATTGCACGGAGTAATCTCAGACCAAGTTGAAGCAACACCTACAACAGGTTTGTCAAAATCAGAATCATCAAAACCGACAGCCCTGAGCATTGCACGGTTAGGCGCCCTTTTATCTCCAGCAGTTATTCTGGAGCTTCTTTCATTAAACTTAATTTGCATAACCAATTTGTACATGAAAATGTTTTTAACCTAAAGCCAGTAAAAAAAAATCACTATTTGAAATTGAATTCATGCATTTCAATTTCAGAATGAATCTTTTTGATTTCATCCTCAAGGTTTTCTATTTCCTTCAACTGCGGCTGGTTTGAAATAATAGCCTTCAGCTCCAAAATATCCCTCTGCAGAATTTTTATTTCCCGCTCGGCTTTCCTGTTCACATAATAATCCTGCGCTGCCCTTTTCCTGTCAAATTCGGCTGCCCTGTTCTGGCTCATCAAAATTATAGGCGCCTGTATTGCCGCAATAGTGCTTAAGAAAAGATTAAGGAGAATGAAAGGATAAGGATCCCAAATACCGAAAACAATTACCACATTATTCAGCAAAATCCATACAACAAGGAAAACCAAAAACCAGAAAATGAAACTCCACGAACCTGCTTTTAAAGCAACTTCATCCGCAAGCTTCTGACCCAAAGTGCGCTTTAAATAAATTCTCGGCACAAAATCCTTTTCTTCCTTTGAAACGCCTTTTGAATTCACAGCAGAATAAGAAAGAAACACATATATAATTCTGAGCCAAGACAAAAAAAAGACCACACCCAAACAAAATAGCTTTTCCTTAATCGCACTTTATCCGTACAGGAGAAATCAAACCAGATTTAATCCGAAACAAGCACAGGGAAAAGCCCAGGTGACTCTTGAATAAATTCAGAACCTCGAACAGGACAGGCCATGGGACATTTTTGTGCAATACAGTGGAAAGAAAAATAAGACACAACGACTTCCAACAACACCTAAAAGAATGGTACTTCGTAACCCTAGACTCAAGCCTCAAAAACGACTACCAAAAACACCACCAAACACTAACAAGAACAGAAATAACAGAAAAAATAAAAGAAGTATTTAACTGATTTTATTATATGAAAGGCTGACGAAACAAGTAAAGGATAAAAGAACTGCTCAGCTAATTTATAACTAATGAGCGAGGAATTCTATAATTTAGGAAAAAAGCAGTTATCAACCAAGCACCTGGTGCGGTCAATTCTTATCGAAGAATCGCCTCTTACAATAAAACAAATACACAGTAGAATAAAAACAGAATCTAAAAAGCCGGTAAGTTACCAGGCAGTCCATAAAACAATTAAAGAATTATTGGACGAAGAAAGCGTTTTGAACATAAACAAGAAATACCAAATAAATCCTGACTGGGTAATAAAAGGCAGAAAACATTTTGAAAATCTTGAGAAGAAGCTTTACAAGGACAAGTCCGCAAAATACAAGGAATTCAACTGTTTGTATGACTGTTACAGACATATTTTGGAGGTTGCTTATGAGATGCTCACCAAATCCAAAGTGTCTAAAAGAACTCCTGCAGTTTTGCAGGTAGATCATCTTTATTCGATTTTGACTATATCCAAAGAAGAGTACAAAATGTTTGACACGATTTTCAAAAACCTTGATGGCTACATTTTGTGCAGAAGCAACACTACTCTCGATAATGCAATGGCAACTTTTTATCGTTTGGGCGGTGTGAAGGTTAAGCTTGGCGCAAAAATCAACGGAGACATGGATACAATGGTGGCTTCTAACGGAGTGATAACCCAGATACTATTCCCCAAAAAACTCAAGAAAGAACTCGACACAATCTATTCAAAGGCGACTGTTTACAATATTCTCCAAAAAAACTTCTTCCACTACTTGTACAAGAAGACGCCAACAATAAAAGTCTTCAGTCAGGAAAACCAAGCCCTTTCGGACGAGTTGATTTCCCAAACAAAAAAAATGTTCAAGTGAAAAAAATAAACAAGTGACGTCCTCCCCGCCCTAAAGGCTCGCTCCTTTGGGGAGCGAGGTCCCGCCTTGGTGGCGGGACGCGGGGCTTCCCAATCTTTACTGGAAATACTGTGTTAGTGTGCTCTGGTATGCGTCTCGTT
>Ga0210057_1000547_pt1 | contig 61752 bp, 77 predicted proteins | sample CryGeyCG2114_010_2_FD_183968 | JGI IMG/M metagenome (GOLD analysis project Ga0210057, IMG submission 183968) | Groundwater microbial communities from aquifer - Crystal Geyser CG10_big_fil_rev_8/21/14_0.10 (SPAdes) (version 2) | ecosystem: Environmental > Aquatic > Deep subsurface > Groundwater ...
CATCACATTTGTTGTTTATCATGAAACGCAATTGCATTACCTTAATTCTTGCCACGGCGCTTGTCTTTGGCACATTTCCCTTCTTTGCATCTGCTCAAAGCCAAGAGAGTGATGTCTATCTTGTTTCCCCGGACCCGGTGTTCTCCCGCGTGGAGATTCCCGGCGGGTTTGACGGCGGCGGTGGAAATTACCCGTTCAACAGTATCCAGTGGCTTTCGGGGGGATACTTCGTAGTGAACGGTTTTGGAAATAGCAATGCTTTTGTAGATCAATATCCGCAAGCCGCGGGAAGAATCCGTGAAAGCGGCGGTATGTATCTGATACGGGAAAGCGACGGGGAGTTCCTGGGCGCGCGCAATGTGGTATTTGATACCTCTGCAAGGGTGGGGAGGGAATGTTTCGAGGGACTGGGTTGTTCGGCTGGACTCCATATGCACCCGCTTGGCCCCAATCGTTTCGTTCGGGATCTTCATTATGACGGGTCCTTTGGCATCCCGCGCAGTCCAGTTATATATGACGCGACGGATGGCGGGTTCAATCTCGTGCATCGCTTGTGGTTTAACCAAGATATCGGAGGACCCTCGGTACAAGTGGGTGATTTGGGGGTTACAGACGATGTGGCTGTCGCGGGCGGGAAAATTATTATGCGTACGATACGCCAAGGAGTGGCCGTACCTCCGTATGATTCTCCGGCTGTTCACGCGATTGAAATATATGACTTTAACTTCGGCATCATCGCTTCATTTTCAGATCCTAATCCATTGCCCTCGGGGCCGAGAAGCGGGCAGTGGTCGGATACGCGGATACCATACGCGCCCGTGGTGGGTATAGGAGATTATTTTATAGCCGCAGACTATGCGCCCGAGCCAGGAGGAGCCAGAACTGCGGTGCATAGCGTATACAAGATGCCAAGCACGAATGAACTGTCGAATGGAGCGCGTCCGCAAAAAGTGCAAACACTGAACACGTGGACGGATACAAGCGATCCGCTCAATAAGTCGTTCATGGAGGGGTGGTCGTTCGACGCGCAGAATCCGAACAGGATAGCGATCGTTTGGCGGCTGAGTCCGTTTGCGGGGGGCAATACATCGGTTCCCGGTACGGCACCCAGGACAAGCCGGTTGATCGTATATGAAGCAAGTAATGCGGGATTGCTCCCTGTTGCTCAGCGGGACATCGTACCTCCGAGCGGAACCAGTTTCGCGTTTGGAAATCTTTTTAACGGACGATTTTCCGTATCTGGAGACTACATCGTGTATACCGTTCGTGCTGACGGCGGATCTTTCAGTCAAGGAACCGGCTCTCTTGTGGTAGAGCGTATTTCCACGGGTGAACGGCTTTCTGCCGACCCGATCCCTGATGCGAAATTTCCCCATGCCAACATAGCGTTTGGTTCTACTCAGATTCCCGTAGCGGTTGCCATGTCCAAAACAGGAAGAATTCTCGTGGCGACGATCGGCGGCTTGGACAACGGCAATTTGTATCTGTATCAAGTTCGTGAGCTCGGTGGTCCGTCCGGCGGGGGTGATACTCCAACTCCTGATGGCGGAGCTTCTCCAGGTGTCACAGACGCCCCGACTTTTGCCGATTTTGGTGACGTGACGCGTTTCTATATGGACGTGTTACGAAAAATTTACGGTTTTCCTCCAATCTTTGAAGGGGCACCCGAAAGTTCGCCGGTTATTGAAACGCGCTCAATAAACAGACCAACGCCTTCCAGTGCGAGAACGACGTCAACGGGCGGGAGTTCAGGTCCACGCACCGGTTTTCTTGGTAAGTTGTTTGAGATTCTCAATGTTGGGCAGTAAATTGCATGCGCCCCTCGTTCAAAAATGTTCTGAAATTCGGCGCCGCGGCGATGGGAGTCGCCGCGGCGCTTGTGTTTTCACTGTATGCCGCACAACATGACGTCGTTGTTGACCTTGTGGCGCGGTTTGGCCATGTGGGGGCACTCACGGCAGGGTTTGTGAGCGGGTTCAACGTTATTGTGCCGGTACCGGCAATTACACTTCTCCCGCTTTTTGTTGCCGCGGGGCTTAGCATTCCTACGTCAGTGGTGCTTCTCACGATCGGCATGACGTTCGGCGACGGCGTGGGGTATCTCATTGGATTTCTCGGACGTGAATCACTCAAAATTACGCAAAAGATGGAGAAGGTGTCTGCGCGCGTTACGCACTACCAAAAAAAGTATCCAGCTCTTGTTCCGTTGGGGATTGTGGTGTACGCGGCGTTTATCCCGCTCCCCAATGAGCTTGTGGTGGTGCCCCTGTCGGCGCTTGGCTATAAAATTCGTCTTATTGCCCCGCTTATTTTCGCAGGGAACCTCGTTTTCAACACTCTGGGGGCATTTGCCATCACCGGACTCTTCGCGCTTTAATATACGAATTAAAACCAAAATATCCTTCTGTTGAGGGTTATCTCGTTCTATAGAAATTTGGGAATCCGATTCCCAAATTTCTGATCGGTATTTGGCAAAACACGAAATCTCCCCGCGTGGGGAGATTTCGTGTTCAAAGCTAATTAGCTGGAAGCTAAAAGCTAAAATTACTTCCTTACATCCCCTGATTACCCATGGGTTTGTCCATGCCGCCACCCATTTTGCCTTTGCACGCCATACACGTTTTACAGCGACAGCCGCCAAAGAGCGAAAGAAGGGCCGCCAGGCCAACGAGAATGTAGACAATCCACTCAACGCTTGGCCATGAGCCAAGGAGAAGATTAACCACATTCCAGTTGCTACCGACAAATCCACCGATGCCAACGAGACCCCAGTTGAGACCACCGATGACAAGGAGGATATGCACAACCCACGACCACCCGCACCCACAATGACCTTTCATAGTAGTGAAATGATAGCGCTAATAAATGGCTACAATGCCTACCTCATATTGTAGGATGTCCACACATGATGTCAAAGTATAACTGCGTGCTGTTCGGCGGTCTCAACCCTTTGTCGCCATGTTTTGTGTTTCGTGTCTCATGTTCTATGCTGTGAAATATGCGCATTATCTCATGGAACGTCAACGGCCTGCGTGCCAACTACAAAAAAGGAGCCTTCGGATGGCTTCTCAGAGAATCTCCGGATATTTTTTGTCTCCAAGAGGTGAAGGCCGACATTGAACAGTTGCCGAATGAGGTACACTCCCCTGCCGGTTATCACGCGTTTTTCGCCTCCTCAAAAACAAAGAAGGGCTACAGCGGTGTCGCACTCTACACAAAGCAAAAACCGGACAAAGTGGAGCACGGGCTCGGCATTTCGCGATTTGACGACGAGGGCCGCGTGCTCATTGCCCAATTTAAAGACCTCGTTGTTCTCAATGTTTACTTCCCCAATGGCGGTGGTGGTCCGGAACGCCTTGCCTACAAACTCGATTTCTATGATGCATTTTTGGACACGGTGGGTGATTTGCGGAAACACGGAAAGGGCATCGTGTTTTGCGGTGATGTCAATACCGCGCACGAGGCGATTGATCTCGCGCGCCCAAAAGAGAATGAAAAAAATACCGGCTTTTTGCCGGAAGAACGCGCATGGCTCGATGAGGTTGAGTCGAGTGGTTTTGTGGACACCTTCAGGCATTTCCATCCACACAAGAAAGACGCATACACCTATTGGGATATGAAGACGCGAGCGCGCGACAGAAATGTTGGTTGGCGCATAGATTATTTTTTTGTAAGTCCCGATCTTACTCGCGCACTAAAAAAATCAGACATACACATGGACGTCTTGGGTTCTGACCATTGCCCTATTTCAATAGAGTTAAACATCAAAAGTAAAACGTAAAGAGGTGAAAATGTCTTGAAAAATAAAGTGTTTTGGGCGTGTCCTTTTTAAAGGACACATAAAAGACACTTATCCACTCATTTGTCCTTTACAAAAAACCAACGTCGAGTACACTGGTGAATGGAGCTGGTCACTTACCCCACGTACCCCACGCAAAAATAATTCGGCCAGCAGATTAGTTCTTTGTTCCTAGGAATAAAGAAGGTTTGTCTGGCTTATAGCGTCACTCCGACGTGGCGCAAGATCTCAAAGAGAAGTATTCCCTATTGGTCTATTGTGTCTTTGGGTGATGCATTTGTCTGGAGAAAACCTTCCCTACGACAACGCTTCACTCAGGGCATCCCTCCACCGCCTTGAATGGGGCGTTTTTTGGTTCCCGCATTGTGCAGACCAATGTCATGCGACAGAGTGTCCTTTACGAATGTCTTTTATAATTTCTTCTTCCAGCTCATCTCGTCTTTCTTTCCCCTTTTCTCCAAGTGTCGTGAGCTGTTCATCCGAAAGAGCCGAGAGCTCTTCGGCGCGCTTCTCCAAATAGTCGGCTATATTTTTTTGCGGGTCGTCGAGAACCTCTTCAAGTAGCGCATGAAGGATTGCCCCAATCCGTGGCCCCGGGGTTTCATGTGTAACATCCATAACTCGTGCCCCATCAGTCGCAAGCATCCCCACGGATACCGGATCGCGGAGCACTTCATCAATCATGGCCTGGTATTTTCGAAATCGGTATGGCTTTTCTTTCGGCCTGCCGGTGCCCACGCGGTCGCAGATGCGCAGATTCATGAGATTTTGGATGTTCTCTTGTCCCACATTGCGAATCATTCGTCGTACGGCCGAATGGGTGATTTGTTCGGTATCAGAGAAAAACATGTGCCAGCGCACGAGTGTACGCACTGTATCTATCGTTTCGCGTGGAAACTTGAGACGCCCAAGAATATCCCTTGCCATGCGAGCGCCGGCAACCTCGTGACCGTAAAAAGAATATTCCTTATGTTTTCCTGCTCCACGAGTTCCCGGTTTTCCGATGTCGTGCAAGAGCGCGGCAAGGCGCACTTCAAGGGGCCACTTTTTGTCAGCGGCGGCCTGTAATGAACGAAGGAGGTGCTCCCCCACATCATAAGCGTGAGCGCCCCCCTGCTCCACGCCGAAAGCACCCTCAAGTTCCGGAATAGCATATGCCAGCAAACCAAGTTCCCGGAGGGATTCAATGCCCCGCCTTGGGTGGATAGACATGATAATTTTCTCAAACTCCACCCGGATACGCTCTGTCGCGATTTTACCCAAGTTTTGAGACGATTCGAGTATTGTTTCACGAGAAACATTGTCTATGGAAAATCCAAGCTCTGTTGCAATTCGGACAGCGCGCATAAGGCGGAGGGCATCTTCGGAGAATCTATCCTCCGGATTTCCCACGGCGCGCACCGTTTTGTCCTTTATGTCCTTTATACCCCCGTGGGGGTCAACAATCTGTCCTTTAGAGGGATTGTAGGCAATCGCATTTATCGTAAAATCACGACGATCCAGGTCTTCCTCCAGTGAATTGCCAAAAGAAACCGTATCCGGGCGCCTGAAATCGCTGTACGCCCCCTCTTTTCGGTATGGCGTTATCTCAATAACTCGTGTAGTTTCTTCTTTGGTGTCCTCAAACACAACGCCGACGGTGCCATAGTCGTTTTCATAGAATGTCTTCTCAAAAAGTGGCTCTATCTCTTCCGGTTTTGCATTCGTGGCAATGTCCCAATCAGACGGCTTTCGCCCAATAATCATGTCTCGGACGCACCCGCCCACCAGAAATGCCTCAAAACCTCCATTTTCAAGAGTTTCAACGGCAAAAAGCACCTCTTTCGGTATGTTGTATGGTAAAAGTGCTCCTGCTGAGGTGGTCATGGTGGTGTGTGGGTTTTGGGTCGAAACTTACAATTTCAGCACCCCGATTGGATATTTTGTATCGTTTTCTCACAAAATATCTCAATCGGGCCTCGATTCTCGTATTTCGCTACAAAACAATAGTCACAAAACGCTACTCGTTTTCCTCCTTATGTTTTGTGCGGAATACGAGAATCGAACTCGTGTTTCCTCGTTGGCAACGAGGTGTTCTACCACTAAACTAATTCCGCAATAAACCGTATAAACGCCCGCTTATTATAGCGGTTTAACCGTTTTTCGCAATGTGTGCATTACTTTGTGCACCCGCCAGGATTCGAACCCGGAATACGACGTCCGAAGCGTCGCGTGATATCCATTTCACCACGGGTGCGGCGTATAAATACTAATCCACAAAGACAGAAAAGGAAAGAAAAACACGGGATATGTTGTCTTTTACCCACTATCCACAGCGCTGTCCCATAAAATGTGCCCAACCAAAGAGATTTTCCCAAAACTGTGGATAAAACAGTGTACTTGTGGAAAAGGACACCACCCTGTCTGTTACAGAGCGTGTCTTTTTGTCTTTTTACCTCTCAATAGAGCCAATTCTCGGTTTTGTGTGTTTTCTAACAATACGTTTCACATGAAACATTGTTACACATGTAACAATGCAAGTACACAGATTTCATTTACAATGAGCTTATATGGATGACGGTAATAAAAGAAAAGAGGAGGCAAAGAAGCGCAAAAGAATTGGTGCAATGGGAGAAGAGCTTGCGACGAGGTTTCTTGTGAAACGGGGATTTCGTGAAATAGAAAGAAATTATCTCAAAAAATGGGGAGAAATTGATGTTATCGTGGAAGAAAAAGGCCATTTTGGTACCCTGGGGAAGGTGCATTTTGTGGAGGTAAAAACTGTTTCCCGTAATCTGTCTTCCGGTGGACACTCACTAGACCCTAGGGGCGAATACCGGCCGGAAGATAATGTGCATCCATGGAAACTAAAACGGCTACACAGAGCCATTCAATCGTGGCTTGCAGAGCATGATTCACATGAAACACGTGATTGGCAATTGGATCTGGTGACAGTGCTCCTAGACACTGAAAACAAAAAAGCCAAAATAGAAATCCTAGAAAACATCTTCTAATTTGGGAATCGGATTCCCAAATGGGAGGGTTACTTGATCTCGCCACTGTCCTTTTAGACACAGAGCACAAAAAGGCAGGGGTGGAGATTTTGGAGAATGTGTTTTGACTTGTTTGGGGCGCCGAGAATCGAACTTGGTCCACTTCTCCTAACGGAGCCACGGACGTGTCTCACACATTCGGTCATTATTTCAGTCGGGGCGCCGAGAATCGAACTCGGTCTACTTGATCCCAAATCAAGCGTACTACCGGTATACTACGCCCCGGAGATTCCAAGCATACCATTTCTTCACTATACTGACTAGCGAATGAGTAATGACTTCAAAGATTTTATATTGGACCAACTTGCCGACCTGGAAGGCGTGCGCGCGAAGCGTATGTTTGGCGGTTTTGGTTTGTATGCGAAAAGCAAAGGTGGGGAGGTTTTCTTTGGGATTATTTCCGGCGGGGAATTGTATTTTAAAACAAATACAGAGACGAAAAGACGATATGAAAAAGAGGGGAGCGGGCCATTTGCACCAAGCGAAACGCAAGTCCTCAAAAACTACTGGCTTGTACCGGCGGATGTTCTCGAAAATCCCAATGACTTGCTGGAATGGGCAAATGAGGCTATTGGAGTTGCCGAGGGAAACTAGTTCGGGCTGCGGAGAATCGAACTCCGACTACAAGACCCCCAGCCTTGCGTACTGCCACTATACTACAGCCCGTGCTGACAAGATTGTAACGCCCAACAAACTACTTCTTCAACTCATCCACCAAAATGTTGGTGAGGGCGGGGGCGATGTTTGTATTGAAAAACGACGCGGTTTCGGCAGGGGACGCAGAGAGAAAGGTTGCGATATCATTGCCGACATATTGCGTGAGGCTCCGATTGATATGGCTCACCGTGAGAGCGCGCAAATCACGTTCGTCGGTGGTTGCGCCCGCTGTTGAAGTGACGACAAGCCCGATGAGACGCCCGTCTCCACCGACAACGGGGGAGCCGGATGAGCCACTTTGGGCGACGACGGTGCCACCCGTTGAGATGAGATCGGGGGTTGTGGAAACGAATGTGAAAACATGCTTGATTTCAGAGAGCGCAGAAGAGAGGAAGAGGTCTTTCAGAATTGTGGCGCCTCCCAAAAACCCCGCAGGGTATGACGCAATCAGTATTGGTGTGCCCACTTCCGGCATACCGGTGACGTCGCCGATTGGTACAAAAGGAAGCGCTTCGGTGACTGCCTCGTTTTGCGCGGTGCCCGTGATACGCAGAAATGCGTAGTCGTTTTCTCCAGTGCCGGTGGGATGTTCAAGGCGGATTGCGGTGCGGTTGTCTGAAATCCACTGTGGGGGCAGATACAAAAGCTCCGCGCGATAGGTGTTGCGTGCCGGGCTTCCCGTGCGAATGACGCAATCAATTGATTCTTTGGCCGGGTAATCTTTGAGGAGGAAAAACTGCGCGACGTGGGCATTGGTGAGAATAATGCCGCGCGGGTCAATGACAACGCCGGTGCCGGTAATTGGGTTCACGGGGCTTGAGAGGGTGGTGAGGCAGAGAATGTTCACTGTTGCCGCGCGCGTGAGCGCGTTCACCGCGCCGAGCGGATTTGTTTCGGGAACGGTGACGGATATCTCGGGGATTACTTCTGGAATAATTGTCGTTACGGTGGGGGAGACAGTGGGTGCTTGCGGTATCACCACTTCTTCCGCCGATGATGTTGTCTCCGGTGCCGAAATGTTTGTGACAGAATCTACGCTCGTTGTGGCGACCTCTGCAGGAATCTCAATCGTTACCGGTGGCGTGTATGTTGATGGCGTCGAAAAGAGCGTGGAAAGGAGCACAAGAATGGAGAGTGCAATAAGTACGGAGACGCCGCGGATGAGGAGATTGATTGTGTGCATGGTCTTCCAGTATAACGTAGCGGCTTGGTGCGAGTCCATTTTTCTGGTAGCATGACTTCGTTCGCGGGATTAGTTAAGTGGCATAACTCCAGTTTTCCAAACTGGTGTCGCCGGTCCGATTCCGGCATCCCGCACATGACACGGAAAAAAGATTTCAAAATAGGACGGACAAGTACGGGACTGGGGCTGTTTGCGCAAAAACCCTTCACGCGGGGCGATTTTGTGATTGAATACACTGGTGAAAAAATAAATGATGACGAAGCAGACCGTCGTGGTGGGCGATATTTGTTTACGATTAAAAAGAATCTCGTACTTGATGCGAAAGAACACAAACACCTGGCGCGCTACATCAATCACTCATGCAAACCGAATTGCTACGCGGAGGTGGATGAAGATGAGGAAAAAGTTTTTATTTATGCAAAGCGAAAAATAGAACCGGAGGAAGAACTCACCTACAACTATGGCAAAGAATATTGGAGTGATTATATTGCGGATGAGTGCAGGTGCGTGAAATGCCTAGCTAGTTAGTGGTAGATAGAAAATAGTTGGTAGAAAAGGTCGGACACCAAAAAATCGCCCACTCACGGGCGATTTTTTGGTGTCCGGACAAAAAGTGTTTTATTTGACCGCGTCCTTCAGTGCCTTTGCGGCACGGAACTTTGGTACGCGCATCGCGGGGACCTGGATTGGATCACCGGTGCGCGGATTGCGTGCGGTGCGCGCCGCGCGCATTTTTGCAGAAAAGATACCCAAACCGGCAACGGAAACTTCACCGCCCGATTTTAATGTGTCCGTGATGGACTCAATAATTGCATCGACGGCGCGCTCCGCGTCTGCTTTGGTGCCACCGAGAACGCCCTGCACGCGCTCTGCAAGTGATGCCTTGTTCATGTTCATAAGACCTGTAGCACTACATGTAGTTGTTAAAACGACCGCTTCCAGTATACCTTTCGTGATTTTACCTCGCAACAGAGCCGTGGGAGCGTAGTTAATAGTCTGCGGTCTGTAGCAAGTAGGGTGTAGAAAGGACGAAAGACAAGCAAGATCACTCCGAGAAGGCCTCTGTTGAGAGATTTCTCTTGATATTGCGCTACCTATGGTAGCGCAACGGGCCATCAGATTTGCGCCTATAGGAGCGAAGATTTGGAAAACAACGAGGGCCTCTATCTCCTAACACCTAGCTACTACCGGGCATATTCCACAACCCGATTCTCCCGAATCACCGTCACCTTGATTTCGCCCGGGTATTTCAACTCTTTTTCAATCTTTTGCGCAATGTCGCGCGCGATCTGCTTTGCCTCAAAGTCATTCACCGCTTCCGGTGTCACAAACACGCGAATTTCGCGACCCGCCTGAATTGCGTATGCCTTATCAACGCCTGAAAAACCGGTGGCAATCGCCTCAAGGTCTGCCAAGCGCTTCAGATAGTTTTCAACGCTGTCACGACGGGCCCCGGGGCGACTCCCCGACACCGCATCGGCAACCTGCACAATAATGGATTCAATCGTTTCGTACGGATACTCCTCGTGGTGCGCTTGCATTGCCTTCACAATTGCCTCATCGGCGCCGAATTTTTGCAAGATCCTACGGCCAATCTCCACGTGCGTACCCTGAATCTCATGGTCAACCGCTTTGCCAATATCGTGCAAGAGCGCACCGGCTTTTGCCACGGCAACATTTGCCCCGAGTTCCTCGGCAAGCATGCCCGCCAGGTGTGCCATCTCAATTGAGTGCTGGAGCACATTTTGCCCGTAGCTCGTGCGGAAGTGAAGCCGTCCAAGAATTGAGAGAATGCGCGGGTCGAGATTGAAGATACCTACCTCGTAAGCCGCTTTTTCTCCGCGCTCTTTGATAATGGTGTTGATTTCCTGGCGCGCTTTCTCGTGTTCCTCTTCAATGCGTGCCGGCTGGATGCGTCCATCCTTAATCAAGCGCTCAAGGGTGAGCCGTGCCACCTGTCGGCGAACCGGGTCATACGAAGAAATGAGCACCGAGCCGGGGGTGTCGTCAATGATGAGCTCAACCCCGGTGACGCGCTCAAACGCTTTGATATTGCGCCCCTCTTTTCCGATAATCTTTCCCTTCACATCGTCTGATGGAATATCCACTGATGTGGACATAACATCTGACGACACCGCATTGCCGAGACGGTGGATGGACGACACCAGGATGTCTTGCGCTTTCTTTTCAAGCGCATCTTTGCCGGTTGCCTCCAATTTGTGCATGCGCACCACCAAATCCTCCTCATACTGCTGTTCTACCGCGCGCACCAACTCTTCACGCGCCTCCTCCTCACTCAAATGCGCGACGCGCTCAAGCTCTTTCTGGCGGTCTTCACGGACCCTCTCCGCTTCTTCGCGGAGCGTTTTCACTTCCTCTGCTTTTTCTTTAAGTTTTTCGGCCTCACCATCAAGGTCGCCTTGTCGCTTGTCCAAAAATTCTTCTTTTTTAATAAGGCGCTCTTCGGTTTTTTTGCTTTTTTCTTCACGCTCACGAAGCTCGTTGCGCGCTTCCGTGACGATTCCCTCCGCTTTCTTTTCCGCTTCCTCGGTGATTTTTTGTGCCTCCTCTTGAGCTTCAAGGAGTCGGCGTTTTACCTCCAGCTCCATTGAACCGCGTTGACCGAGTGAGACAATCCATCGCAGGAAGTAGCCGACACCAATACCGACGACTCCGGAGCCGACAGCAAGGATAAGAACTAATTGTAATGACATGACGGGTTTTCGCCCCGACTATTTTCTCAAACCAAAAATGGCTTCATTGAGCTGTTTTCTGTGCTCCCGTGAAGCGATAGTGTGAATAATGAAAACATTCAGGACGTTCATTGTTTTAGTAATACGTACTCAAGTATAGCGTAGCGAGCGCCGCGCCGCAAACTGCGGCGCGGCGCTCGTCTCGTAGGGCACTTCTGTAACGTGCCCACGGAGGGTGGAAGTCACGCGGGTTTATTTAGCGGACTTCTCTTCTCCCTTGGCTCCAAGAATGCCGTCAATAATACCGTACTCTTTTGCCTCGTCGGCATACATGAAGAAGTCGCGGTCCACATCCTTCTCAATCTTTTCCACCTTTTGCCCCGTATTGTCTGCGAGGATTTTGTTTAAACGCTCACGTAAGCGAATGATGTGTCGCGCGGTGATTTCGATGTCGGTTGCCTGACCCTGCGCACCGCCCAACGGCTGATGAATCATGATTTCGGAATTGGTGAGAGCATAGCGCTTACCCTTCGCGCCAGCAGACAAGAGAAACGCACCACCGGATGCCGCCATACCCACGCACACTGTTGCCACGTCGGGCTTGATGAGATTAATGGTATCAATCATGGCAAGTGTTGCCGACGCAGAACCGCCCGGCGAATTGATATAGAGCCAAATGTCTTTCTTTGGGTCCTCTGATTGCAAAAAGAGGAGCTGGGCAATTACCGTATTTGCCACATGGTCGTCAATCGGGCCACCCAAAAAGATGATACGTTCCTTTAAAAGACGCGAGTAAATATCATACACGCGCTCACCTGCGGGCGTCTTATCAATTACAGTGGGGATCAACATGATACTAAGTATAAAGAATTACAAATTAAGTATAACGACTTAAGTATAGCGACAGCTGAATTATACCAAATTAGTCAGAAAACACAACAGGAGCAAGCACATTTTACTCGAGGCTCGGCCTCTGGTAATATTATAGATATGCGCAAGACCGTATTTGCTGAACAAGAATATTACCACCTATACGCTCGCGGCAACGACAAGCGGGTGCTTTTTCACACGGGTAAGGATCGAGCACGATTCCTCTTTCTTCTACTTCACGGTCAGGCACGACTACCAATCTATAACACCAAGCGTTTCGTGGACAATTTTTCACATAAGCAGGGGTTCGGGTTTACAAAAAAAGCAGAAAACAATATCATTGAAAATCGCGATGTGGAATTAATTGCCTTTGCAATTATGCCGAATCATTTCCATGCCATCGTTGGAGAGGTAAACAAGTCGGGTATTTCAAACTACATGCATCGAGTGCTCACCGGATATGCGATGTATTACAACAAGCGATATGAAAAATCAGGGCACGTGTTTCAGGGACCTTTTGGTTCAACGCACATAACGACAAACGAACAACTTATATATACGTCTGCATATGTTCACTTAAACCCCATAGAAATTTCTGCGTACCGTAAAAATCCAATTTCTTTTCCATGGTCAAGCTACCAAGACTACATAAAAGAGAATCGGTGGGGGAAATTGTTGTTACCAGATGTTTTAATCAGTCAATACAAAGATGTTGGTGACTACAGGCGAACCGTGCTAGAAAGTGGCGCAAAAGAAGAATTGACTAGAGGCTCGGCCTCGAGTATAAATGGCAGGTGAGCGGGCGTGGGTGGTAGTGCGATGATTTTCTAACTACGGTTTGTTCTCCGTTTCCAAAAATGTGAGGACGGCTTCGTTGGTGAGGACGGTAGCGACGTGAACGGCGAGCGCGCGCTCGTCCGCTTTGGGGTAGTGGCTTTTGAGGTGTGTGACCTCGTGTTTCATTTTCTCCTCGTCCGGCATGATATTTTCTTTTTCTGCAATTGCATTGAGCACCAGTTGCATTTTGGCATTGCGTTCTGCCGACGGACGCATTTCTTTTTTCACCTCATCTTCGCTTTTGCCAATGTGTGCAAAATAATCTTCGAGTTTAGCCCCCGTGCGTGCGATGTCTGACTTCAAGCGTTCCATTAACTTTTCGCTTTCCGCGTCAACAAGAATCGCGGGAAGGGGAATGGTTGTCTTTGCAAGAATTGCTTCAATAATCGCAATGCGGCGCTTTTCTTTTGCGGCGCGTTCTTTTTCTTCCGACAAATCTTTGCGTACGCGTTCGGTAAATTCGGCGACAGTTTTGTGCTCGCCGAGTGTTGCGACGAATTCGTCGGTGAGTTCCGGCAACTCATCGTCTTTGGGCCCCTCCGCCTTTGGTATTTCTGCGTCAGGGTTTTCTTTTTTTAGTTTGTCTTCCTCGCGTGCCTGGTTTACTGCGTGCATGTATCTGCGCACGCGAAGCAATGCATCATTAATCTCTTTATTTGTGACGAGTTCCGCCTTTTCTTCTTTCACGTCTCTGGAAATTTTTGCGTAGTCAGGTAATTCAAATGAGGGGAGCGTTGCGGTGCGAATGGTAAATCCAAGCGGATTGCCCTCGGCGATTTTTGTAATCGTCACTTCGGGACGACCAATTGCGTTGATTTTTTCCGACTCAAGAATCTTTGGGTAGGTGATGGCGAGCGCGCGCTCCGCCATCTCTGTCAGTATGTGATGCGCGCCGATGTGTTTTTCCGCAATATCAGCGGGCACATGGCCCTTTCGAAATCCGGGCAAATCCAAATTTTGTGAGAGCTCGGTGATTGCCGACGCGCGATGCGTCATGAGGTCCGCAAATGGAATCTCGCCTTCAATACGCACCATCGCATTCTCCTCCTGTGTGATTTTTGTTTGCATAAGCCCGCGCAGTTTAACACAATTCTTGCGGGAGAACAAAAAGAAAAACCCCGGAGTGGCTGACACGAAAGTGTTTAAGCCGCAGGGTTTTTCTTGTACGCAAAGTGTATGTTGTGTGTCGTTTAGAAGTTCAACTCTGCTTCTATGTCGCCAAGTTCGGCATCGAGGTTGTCAAGCTCCGTTGTAGAGATATCCGCTTCAATGTCGGCAACTTCGTCAGACGCGCTTGTATTTTGCAGGGCTTCAAGTTGCGGGTCTGTGGTGTCTGTATCAGTACTCAATTGCTTGCCCCAGAAATACAAGCCACCGACAACGAGAATAATAACGACGATAATTGCGCCCACAATCGCGCCGGTCCCCGAGGTGCTTTCAGGCGCGCTCATTGTGGGCCTTTCCTGTATTGGTGGCGGAGTCGGCGTGCCTCCTTGGGGTGCCGACATATTGTTTTGCGCCGGCATCCCCTGGTTGTTCATTGATGTATCCATGAAGATGTATTAGTGATAAATGTGTAACTAATTTGAGCTATCATCGTTTGAATCATCTTGGTCGCTCGGTGAGTCGTTGCCCGAATCATCCGTTTCATCCGATGAGTCGTCGTCGCTCCCGTCGTTTGCCTGTTCCGCGTTGAGTTCATCTTTCATCGCATTTAGCGCGTCACGGAGCGACTGGTGTGCGTCCTTGATAAGGGCCTTAACATCACTCAAGTCGTCGCGTACCGACTGAAATGCTTCACGAGGATCGTCGGCATCAAGAGCAACTTCTGCGTCTCCGCTAATATCGTCAAGAATTGTTGATGCTTCATCAAGCGATGCCTGTGCTTCCTCTAGGAACCCTCGAGCGACCGTCATATCAAGGCCGCGCTCCTCAAGTTTTGCGGCTCGTGATTCAAATCGAGCGATAATGTTTTCAAGGCGTTCAATCGCCGCGCGGAAACGACGGATGATGTGTGCCAATGATTCACGTACGCGCTTCTTTACGTCATCACGGAGCTCACTTTTTCTTTCTTCAAAACGCTCGCGGGCCTCTTCCGTCTTTTGCTGAAACTCGTCGCGCACTTCGTCGCGGTGTTCCATCACATCCTCTCGCTTTTGCTCAAGCTCTCCCTTACGCTCTTCGGCCACGTCGCGGAGTGCATCTGCCTTTTCCCGTGCCGCCTCGCGAACTTCTTTGATGCGTTCAATGGGAAGTAGGGGGAGTGGGCGGGGGGTGAATTTCTTGTCGTCAACGGAGTTTTCCGTATCGGTGGAGTTGGTCCCACTGTTTGATGATGCGTCATCATCGGCAAATATGAATGCTTGCGGCACAACCAATGCTCCGAGAAGGAGTCCGACAAGTACACTTTGGGTAATTTTTTTCATACGATTAACGATTACTTTTATGATAATTGATAATACGTCGCTGTCTCTCGGTGCCTTTCGGCTACACAATGAGACGGCGGATGTATGCAGTATCTGACGACAGTGCTTATCACACAGTATATACCACTCGGCGCGCGGTGCCTGTGGACACCGCGCGCCGAGGAGGAACGCTAAAGAGGAACTGATGCCGTTTCCTACATCACCATTTTCTGCTGATAGAGCTCCATTGAATGGGAGACCGCCTCAACTGCTTCCTTCCTTCCTCGGTAGCCACTTATGGTCACACGCGATTTTTCTTGGTCTTTGCCGTTCAACTGCTTGTAGGTTTCAAAAAAATGTTGGTATTCCTTGAGGGCGTGTTTGTTGAGGTCTTCCAAATCCTCCACATCATCCCAGCGTACATCGGTGGTGGGGACGGCAATGATTTTTGCATCGGAATCACCGCCATCAACCATGTCCATAACCGCAATCGGTCGCACGCGCACAAGCACGCCCGGATGCAGTGGGTATGTGGTGAGCACCACCACATCAAGCGGGTCGCCATCCTCCCACAATGTTTGCGGGACAAAACCGTAATCAAACGGGTACGCTGACGCATTGTAATTTGCGCGGTCAAGCTTGATCAGGCCGGTCTTTTTGTCCATCTCGTATTTGTTGTTGGAGTTTTTTGGAATTTCAATGATTGCGTTGAATTCATCCGGCGCTTTTTCTCCAACGGAAATGTCATGCCACAAGTTCATAAGGAGTATTAAGAATCAAGAATTACGAATTAAGTATACGAAGATGCGAATACCTATTCTTCATCATTACCTGTGGTTTCGTCAACCGTTTCGTTTGTGGATTTCTCTGAAGAATCGTCCACAGTTTCTTCTTTCGCGTCCGATGTCTCTGCTTCAGGCGATGTTGGCGCGTCCTCTTTTTCTTCCACGCTTTCTTTTTCCTCACCATCGTTCTCTTCATCGTTATTCTCACCCTCCTCATTTTCTTCGGGACCGCCGATTGATTGAATATCAATGTGCCAGCCGGTGAGTTTTGCCGCGAGGCGCACGTTTTGTCCGCCGCGACCGATGGCAAGTGACTGTTGGTCGGACGATACCACAACGCGTGCGCGCTCATCTTCTTCGTCTTCAATGGTCACCTCAAGCACTTGCGCGGGAGAGAGCGCGCCGGCAATGAACTCAATCGGGTCATCAGACCATTCAATAATATCCACCTTTTCTCCGCCGAGCTCGCTTGTCACCGTTGAAACGCGCACTCCGCGTTGGCCGACGAGCGCGCCGACGGGGTCAATGTGTGCATCGTTTGAATATACCGCGACTTTTGAGCGGGAACCGGCTTCGCGCGCGATTGCGCGGATTTCCACCGTGCCGTTTGCGACCTCTGGTGACTCACTTTCAAATAATTTAAAGAGGAATGTGGGGTGAGAACGCGATAATTTCAAATACACGCCGCGCGGCGACTCTTCCACGCGATACAAATACGCGCGCACGCGCTCGCCTTGGCGGTATCGCTCGCCGGGGATTTGCTCTTCGGGAGGCAAAATACCCGTCGCACGACCGAGGTCAACATAAATGGTGCCGCGCTCAATGCGTTGCACGTGGCCGGTCACGATTTCTCCTTCGCGCTTGCCAAATTCATCCGACAAGTATTCTTTTTCCGCTTCGCGAATCTTTTGAATAATCATCTGGCGCGCGGTTTGTGCGGCAATGCGTCCGAAATCATCCTGCGCGTCAAGCGGGAACAAGAGCTCGTCGCCAAGCGCGGCGTCTTTCTTGATGCGTTGCGCGTCTTCAAGGAGGATGTGCTGTTCGGGATTGTAGCGGGGGAGCGCGTGCTCTTCTTCACTCGCAGTGTTGGCATGCGGGGTAGTCGGTTCATGAGCTTCAGCGGAATCTTCATCTTCCATGCGCACAGTGCTTTCATCAACCACAATTTTAACTTGTTCAAACATGGTGTCGCCGGTGTTGATATCAAAATGCGCACGAACGATTTGTCCGCGTTTGCCATACTCTTTGCGATAAGCGGTTGCGAGCGCGTGCTCAATGGCTTCAATGGTTTTTTCACGCGAAATACCGCGCTCTTCCTCAAGCTGGCCCAAAACCGACTGGATTCCTTTAAGGTCAAATAGTGACATGGTGATTAATGGGTATTAAGAATCTTGTATTAAGAATTAAGTATACGGTACAGTGTTGCGAGAACGATTGAGGGCCGCTCTGTTGAGCGACCCGTTCAATCATTGATATCAAACTGTGCAAGCAGTATACACCCATGAATTTTTTGTGTCAATGCCCCATCGCAATTGAATATCCCCATGATATCCACAGGGGAGGGGTTGACAGTTGACTTTTGGGCTTGGTAGGCGTATAATCAACGCAGTCAGCTCCTTGTCTTTTACGAGGAGGTAGCTTTGTCTCCTCGTTATCATATCGTCTTGGTAAATATAGCCGTTTGGGAGTGTTTCCCGACGGCAACGCAGAAACAAAACCCGCCAATGGCGGGAGGAAGGAAGGCGGTCATGAAAATGACTCGGCTCGTAGTGCTCGCGGCTGCCTTCTTCATGGTAGCCGTCTCGCTCCTCGGCCAGGAATTGGTCGAGGGTTCGTTTCTTGTTCGCTTCCCGAACATCGCTCTCAGGAGCGGTGGGATGGAGGCGAGTATCAACGGCCTCGAGAGCCGAGGTGCGCATGTGGCGCACCGGCTCATCGTGAAGCCAAACGAAGTCGTCATGCGGGGGGTCACTCCCGAGATGGCGACCGAGCTCCGTGCCTCCGGTGCGGTGCTCGTTCAGGATGTCGTGCTCCGGCTTGCCGGTGTCGCGATGTCCAATGCGCAAGATAGGCACGATCAGCGGGAGCTCCCACTGAACGGGCTTTACCTGCCGCCGTCGACCGGTGCCGGGGTTGTCGCGGTCGCCATGGATGGCGGTGGCGACATCTACCACCCCGAGTTTGCGGGGCGCGTGCTCCCCGAGAGCACAAACTTCGCGGACGACCAGGCGCTCGGACCCGTGGGTGTTGGTGACCTCACCGACAGCGCTGACCACGGCAATGATGTTATGTCGGCATTCGCTGGGGCAGAGTACGGAATTGCTTCCGAAGCAGACCTGCTGTTCTTGCGTGTATCAAGGCCAAGTGGCCCTTGGTACACCGACATTGTCACCGCCGCCGATTACCTCATCTCCTTCAAACAGACGACAGGGCGGCGAGTCGTGCTCAACATGAGTGTCGCCGGTTACGGGGACTTCTCCGCGGACACGAAAATCGCAGAGATGGTTTCTGCCGGTATCACCGTGGTTGCCGCGGCGGGGAATGACAACACCGACATGGTCCCCTGGCCTGCAAGCAACCCACTCACCATTGCCGTCGGTGCAACGGATGAGAACGATGTTCGTGCGCCGTTCTCCAATTTCGGGAGCGATGTAGACATCTTCGCCCTCGGCCGCTTCGTAGATACGGCGTTCGGACTCTCCGGCGGGACATCCATCTCGTCCCCGGTCGTCGCCGGCATCGCGGCTCTCGCCCTCAGTGAGAACCCTTCAATCACGCCCGCGGCGTTGCGTGACATAGTCCTCTCCAACGCCACGCCTGGCGTGGTCGTGGACGCTGGCGCCGGTTCGCCCAACCTCCTCGCCTACACGGTGGGGAAGGATGAGCCAGTCGGACCGTGCGTTCCGGACGCACACACCCTCTGCCTCCTCGACGGGCGGTTTGCCGTCCGCATGGGGTGGGAAAAGGTAAGTCAGGAAAGTCAGGAGAGCGGGGTCGCCATGGCGACCCTCCAGTCCGACACTCCGAACGACGGGTGGGGAGTATTCTACTTCAACAACCCCGCCAATCCGGAGGTGTTCATCAAGCTGAAGAACGCCTGTGGACCCTTTGGGCACTTCTGGGTGTTCGCGTCTGGGCTCACCAACCTGGGTATTTCGCTCACGGTGACCGATACCGAGAGCGGAATCATCTGGGAGCACGAGAGTGCGCCCGGGCAGGCGTTTCCAAGCAGGCAGGACACGGGGACGTCGTTTCCGTGTCCCTGATGATCCAAGACGATTCTCCGCCTTCGGGCGGACGCGGGCCGGCTCCTTCGGGATGTCCGGCCCTTTCTCTTTTTAGTGGGGTTTTGCTAATCTTATAAAGATGTTTGTACGAGAGTTTAAAGAACATGACCAAGAGGTAGCGGAAGAGATTTTCGCTTTGCATTGGACAGACCCAGAGTTTCTTGAAGAACTCTCAAGCGAGTTGCGGTCATATATAAAAAATGCCCCTGCAGAGAATCGTAGGTTTTTTGTAGCAGAAGAAAGTGATGAAATAGTCGGTGTCGCCGGTCTTAGAGAACTTCCCGAGTATCTGAGACCGTACACGGTTACCGATAAACCCGTTGAGTTATATATTATTGCGGCAAAGTACAAAAGAAGGGGTATTGGGACAAAACTTAAAACAAAACTAACTGAAGAAGCACAAAAACTCGGCTTTGCGGAAATACTTTTATTTAGCCCACACTCTCACGACGAATCGTGGGGGTTTCATGACATGTTGGGATTCGAAAGAGTCGGAGAAGTAACGCCGCCAGACGACGAGGTTGGTCAGGTGTGGCGAAAAGGCCTATAGCTAAGAGAGGTGTTGCCATATCTTTTTATTCCTTTCTGTGATAGTATCTTCTTAGACAGCCCTGCTCCACGCGGGCGGGAAATCCCAACGGAGAGAGGAGGTGATATAAGTGGGCAAGTGGACTGATGCCGACACGTCCAACTGGAGTGGTGACTCTCCCAGTCAGGTCTCTCAGGCGGAGCATGATGCGCGAGAAGATGCCACAGGCGATGGCGTGTTCGAGCGAGGAAACGACGAGAAGAACTCCGAGCGATTCAGTAGTGACACCCCATCTGGTGAGTCGGCCGGAAGTTTCTGGAAGTCGATCTTCGGCTGAAGTAGCGCATGAGGGGTGGCCAGCGCCACCCCTCTGTCTGTTAGAGTAGGTAATGTTTTATGTCAAAACGAGGAACAAACGAGGTTTCAAATGTAAAATATGTAGACGCTCATTATGGTTATGGAAGTGATTTTGCGGACATAGATACTTTGCCGATTCAGGAGGCATATGGGTATATTGAAAAAAGTGGAGGAGACATAACCGTTGTCTTTATAAAATCCCCCAAAAAGTTTTTTGGTTGGCCCCGGTCCGTTTTTAGACGCAGGGGAATTATTATTAAAGGGCTGGTAATTCCTCAAACAAATCTGGTGTCGTGCGTACAGGTAGATGATTTGTACGAATCAATATCAATACCCGTCAACGCCCCAATTACAGTGCTTTGGCATAATGTTTTACACATTGCAAATCTACCAAGGCGCAACTCCTCACTGATGCGAACGGAAGGTATTTTGGCCGGCGTAGCGAAGGATCATATTGTTGTTACGAATCCATCTACAACATGGGAGGTGCCGAAACAGGTTGGGCAACATCCAGAAAAACCACCATCTTTTTATAGAATACCAATTGTTGCTATTAAGAGGATACAACGACGATGAGTGAGGTAGAATACGACAACAAAAATAAGAATTCTGTTGCTGAAATATTTTTTCGTGCAAGTGATGGGTTGACGTATCAGTGTGCAGGGGTGTTGCTTCACGTAACAGACAAAAAAATCCGCGTGGCATTTAATGCGATAGACAACATTGCCAGAGATTATATTGATATTGCCAAAAAAGATGTTATCAGAATGAGGGAACTTGCAGAACAGGAGATTCTGCACGTGGGGGCACTTTCCCAGTGAGGCAGTCTCTTTGTTTTTTTATCCACCACCTTGGGAACAGACGTTTCTCCATGAGTGCTATACTGATTCCAACTATTTACATAATTTATTTTGCGTATCATGGAACAACAACCACCGGTCATGACAACTCCGCCGCAGGCGATGGAATCGCACGAAGACGCGGGTTCAAAAGGGCCTATTATCGCTCTTATCATTGTCATCCTCCTCGCGCTTGTTGGCTATTTTGGCTACCGTGCTTTTAATGGAGAAGTGCGTACGAGTGTGGGAGACAGGCAAACGCTTGTGACGCCGAAAGAGGGAAAGGTGGTTTCAGGTTTTCCGAGGGAGTTTTTGCTTGGCGAGAATGAAATTGATGACAGTTATCGCATAGAATATGAGGATTCGGGCATCAGTCAGCCGACGGCGCGCTACTATCTCTCACGCCCGCTTACAGAGAGCATTAATGCATTCGGTGAGTTGTTGCTTGCGGAGGAATGGACGGTCGTAACAGAACCAAGCTACGATGCCACGGGCCCGACAAACTTTTACGCAACACGCGGCGATGAAGAGATAAATATCACCATGGAACCGAATGCCGGAGGCACGGATGTGGTTATCAGTTATGTGGTGCGCAACTAATGCCTATGACACACACTATGAAAAAAACCATACGATATGTCGGCTTCGGGGCACTGGTGCTTGCGGGGGCGCTACTCTTTGTTGGTTCCGCGCGCGCGGCACTTGAGGTTGTGCAAACGAGACCCATCACATTCAGTGGGAGTGTAAGTCCGTCAACGGCGGATACGAGCGTGACGATTTCTGTGGATGGACTGCTATCGGCACACGCGAAAGGCGCAAACTGCCAAGAAGACCCGAACAATCCAAACATTCTCTACACGGATTGGTATGACATCATTGCCACGCAGACGGTGCCGGCGAATGCGGCGGAAATCACCTCGGGTCCGTTTGCCGGACAAACAATTCCGCTTACGGTGGTGGTCGGGAGTACGGGGAGCGACTGTTCGTTCCCGGGAGAGCGCACGAGCATTTCCGGTTCAAAAAACTTTTCAACAACAGCTATTGCAAACGGTACGTACGCGACAAATATCCGTATTACCGACAGCAGAGGTATTGTGGCGAATCAGTCGGTGAATGTGGTGGTGAGTCATCCGACGGTTCCCGCGCCAACCGTTACCCTTTCCGCAAGTCCGACATCAGTGACATCGGGCACGAAAACGACACTCACATGGTCGTCAACAAACGCGGACTCATGTACGGCAACTGCCGGGGCGGGGTTCTCAACCGCAGGCGCAACGAGCGGAAGTGACCTTTCAAATAATCTAACCTCACAGACGGTGTTTATCGTTTCGTGTACGGGGTCAGGAGGTATCGCAGAGAAGAGCGCGGTGGTGACGATTGCAACGTCCGCACTTGTGTGTTCGCCAAGTACACAAACGGTCAATACGGGGCAGTCGGCAAGCTTTACCACAAGCGGCGGCTCGGGCACGATTGCATGGAGCGCGCCGGGCGGTTCGCCATCAAGCGGTAGCAACAGTGCAGGTTTTAGTACGACATACACGACGACAGGGAGCAAGACGGTAACGGTGTCTCGTGGAGGAAGTACGGCGACGTGTGCGGTGACGGTGAATACAGCATCAAACCCAAGACCTCCAGACCTCGTCATGTCCGCCCCCGCATCCGTCCTTGAATATACATCGCCAACAATCAGCTGGACGGTGTCGGGCGCCACAAGTTGTGTGGAAAATCCGGAGCACTGGTATTGGAGCTTGCCGGTTGATGCACACACAGATGGCTCGCACAGTGTGGTGGCTTCCGCGCACACATCCGCGGGCACATCACGCACGTACGACATGACGTGCTCCAATGGCAGTGGCAGTGTTTCTGGTTCCGTCACTGTTGCCACGACCGCACTACCCCCCACGAATACCGCGCCCGCTGTGGATCTCCAGATAAACAGCGGAGATGGGCCAATTTCAATTGCATCCGGCGCGTCCGCGACACTTTCATGGTCAGCATCGGGGAATCCCACACCGACATGTACGGGTGATTGGTCTGGCACAAAAGCACTCTCTGGAAGCGAATCAACAGGCACGCTCACCAATCCACCAACCGGCTCAAAAACATACATTCTCACATGTACCAACAGTGAAGGTTCGGCAAGCGATAGCGTGACGGTAAATGTTAATCCGCAGTCGCCAACGCAAAAAACACTTTCAGTTACAAAAAGTGGCAATGGAAGCGGTACGGTGACGAGTAGTCCGTCGGGGATTTCATGTGGCGCGGACTGTAGCGAATCCTATACTGATGGCACAACAGTGGCGCTCACCGCAACGCCGGCAAGCGGCTCGGTATTTTCAGGTTGGTCGGGAGATGCCGATTGTGCCGACGGCAATGTGACTATGATCGCAAGCAAAACCTGTAACGCGGCATTCAATACAAGTCCGAGCACAGCCGTGACCTGTCAGGCATCGCCGAGCACTATTTCGGTGGGGCAACAAACAACAGTACAAGGGTTCGGCGGCTCGGGTACGCGCGTGTGGAGCGCGCCGGATGGAACACCGGACAGCCAAATCGGAGGCGCTGTTTTTAAAGTGACCTATAATTCACCGGGCCTGAAACTCATCACAAACACCATTGGCGGTTCGTCCGGTTCATGTAATGTGACGGTTGCGCCAACGACCGGCACGATTCAAGTGAACTCGTGGGACGTGACGAGCGGTTCTCGCGTGGCGCTCTCTTCCACCTGGGCAATCACCGGCTCGAAGGGCACTCTGACTCAAGCGACACCATCAACCTCGGTGACACATTCAAATGTGTCACCGGGTACTTGGACGCTCACACCGACACCGCCGGATGGATATTCCATATCGTCTGTGCAAATTGCATCATCACAAACAGTGAGCGCGGGTAATACCACTACATATGATATTGAATACCAAGGTTGCACCCATTGCGCCGACTTTGTTTCTCAGTCGGGAGTGCCGAGCGTGATGTACCCAGGCGAGCAAAAGCAGGTTTCCATTACGATGCGCAACACGGGAACGAACATATGGACGCAAGCGGAAAACTATCGCCTCGGCTCCCAAAGCCCTGGGGGCAATACCACGTGGGGGCTCGGGCGGGTGCAAATTCCTTCAGGCGTGAGTATTGCAAACGGACAGACGCACACTTTTACTTTCACCATCACCGCTCCTGCTTCAGAGGGTATCTACAACTTCCAATGGCGTATGCTCCAGGAAGCGGTGAAGTGGTTTGGCGGGAAAAGTACGCTGACCCCGATTGCGGTTGACGCATCGGGAACTCCGCCTCCTGAAGAGCCCGGTGAAGGCGATGAGTTGGATGTTGAAATCTCCGCAAACCCGCTCACGGTCGTGTCGGGTGATACGACAACGCTTATATGGAATTCGGAAGGGGCACTTGAATGTCACGCGGAGCCGTCGGTGGGTACGTGGACCGGCCCCAAAGATATTCCGACGGGGACATTCGTGACGCATGCAATAACATCGGAAACCGATTTCACCATTCTTTGTACTAATGCAACCGACAGCGTATCTGCGACCGTAAATGTGCCACTTCGTCCTCCGGAGTTTAGTTTGTCTGCAAATCCAAACACAGTCACGCTTTCTCCTGACGGGGGGGAGGCAACCCCGACAACAGTCACGGTCAACCCACTTTTTGGATTCAATGCCACGGTCACGCTATCGGCACAGGTGGTGGGCAACCCGGGCGTTGACGCGCTCCTTTCGTATGATTTTAGCCCGGGCACGCTATCGTCGGGCCAATACGGGACGGGTTCAGTGCTCACCATTGGCGCGGACGAGGATGTCCCCGAAGGAACATACACGGTACGTATCTCCGGTACGGGGGGCAGTGAGAATGACACCGTGGACATCACACTTGATGTGGGTGAAGGTGGCGGCGTACCACCGCCGACACCAATCTTTATTGAGTTTTAGGTAGTAAGAGAAACAAAAACACAAGCGTCACGGGGTGCTTGTGTTTTTGTTTTGGTGTGGTAGGATGATTTCACAAAGCCAGAGACAGCTCCGACGCTCCGCTAGCCAGCGGAACGTCGGAGTCCCGACCCTCCAATACAGGCGTCGGGACAGGTGATCGCAAGATCTTAATTGGAGTAATCCACCTGCCGAGGTCGAATCATTCTCTCCCCGAAATAGGGAAAACGGCTTTGGTTGTTATCAGAGCTTTTTATTTTTTACGCATGGCAATTAGTAGGGAGAAAAAAGGAGAGACATTGCGCGAACTTTCCGATGTTGCGAAAGACAGCACCGCGGCGGTGTTTGTGAACTTTCACGGGTTGTCTGTGGGCGACACAAATACGCTTCGTGCAGAACTTCGCGAGAAAGGCGTGCAATACCGTGTGGCAAAAAAGACGCTCATTAGAAAGGCGTTTAATGAATCTTCAATTGCGGGCGAACTGCCCGCGCTTGATGGCGAACTTGCCGTTGCATGGAGTATGGATGACGCAACAGCTCCTGCTCGCGAAGTGTACACATTCCAGAAAAAACACGAAGGCAAGGTCAGCATTCTTGGTGGCGTGTTTGAATCAGCGTATCTTGATCAAACGCACATGATGGACATTGCAACTATTCCGCCAATGGAAGTATTGCGCGGCATGTTTGTAAATGTCATCAATTCACCAATACAAGGTTTGGTGATTGCACTCAATGCAATTGCAGAGCAGAGGAATTAACAACCACGGCGTGGGCAGATACTTCTGGTAGTGCCTGATGCCTGAAAATCTAATAACCTAAATATCATGACAGACGAAGTACAAAAGGACGTAGTTGAGGAAGCTCCTACTCCGGTGGCAGAAGCCACGAAAGAGACAAATCCTGTGACTGAAACAGAAGAAGTGGAGATTCCCGCGGAATTCAAAAAGCTCGTTGACGAGATTGAGAACATGAGCGTTCTTGACCTCAATAAACTCGTCAAGGTGCTTGAGAAGAAATTTGGTGTGTCAGCGGCGGCAGTTGCGGTTGCGGCGCCCGGCGCGGGAGGCGCGGCGGCTGAAGAAAAGAGCACGTTTGATGTCGAGCTCACTGAAGCGGGCGCAAATAAAATTGCGGTGATTAAGGTGGTAAAGGAAGTGATGGCACTTGGGCTCAAGGAGGCGAAAGACCTCGTTGAGAGCGCACCGGCACCACTCAAACAAGGCATGAAGAAAGAAGAGGCGGAGGCACTCAAGACAAAAGTTGAAGAAGCCGGAGGCAAGGTGACTCTCAAGTAATCACTTTTCCAAATAGCAGAAAAGCTCCCTTGCGGGGGCTTTTCTGCTATGCTTTGCCTTGTGCAAACCAAACGATTCCAGAAAAAGATAGAAGATTTCACCTGCGAACACTGTGGTCGTGGAGTGGAAGGGAGCGGGTTTACCAACCATTGTCCGGGATGTCTGTGGAGCAAGCATGTGGACGAAAACCCAGGCGACCGCGCCTCTCGGTGTGGCGGCATGATGGAGCCCGTCTCTCTTGAAATACGCCACGGTGAGGAACGCATCCTTCACCGATGCGTCGTCTGTGGGCATGAAAAATACAACGAACGAGCACGCAACGACAGTTTTGAGGCGATAGCACAAGTCGGTAATTTAGAAAATTAGGCACTAGGCGCTAGCAATTTGGGAATCCAATTTCCAAATATGGAGCGTATTGGAGGCCTTGCCTCTAACCGGTTCACTTTAGAGTCCGACTTCCAAGCGATGACCCATTTTGGACATTGAATGTCCAAAATGGCGTACTTTTTCGCATACTTGATACTTAATACGTAATACTTAATACTGTACCCATGGACGTACTCGCAACACTATTTAGCTCGGGGGCAATTGTGAAAATCATGCGCCTGTTTTTATTTAGCCCCGAGGATGCGTATGACGCTGAAGATATCGCGACTCGCGCCAAAGTGAGCAAGCCGTCGGTGCGAACTGAAACGGCAATTCTCCACAAAGCGGGGTTCCTCAAAAAGAAGCAGATTTTCAAAGAGGTCTCGCGTGGCCGCGGGCGGTCACGAAAGACGATGAAGAAACGCGCGTCGGGGTGGGCGCTGGATTCCAAGTTTCCGTATCTCAAGGCACTGCACCAACTTCTTGTAAACACGGAATTATTGAGTCATCGCGAACTTCTCAAAAAATTATCAGGCACGGGTCGTATTAAGCTCATCATTGTATCTGGCGTATTTATTCAGGAACCGGACAGTCGTATTGACCTCTTTGTGGTGGGGGACAACATCAAGAAAAAAGCTCTTGATATCGCCGTGCGGGGCATTGAAGCCGAGATTGGTACCGAGCTTCGTTTTGCATACTTTGATACAGATGAATTTGAGTACCGTTTGGGTATTTATGACCGTCTTGTGCGCGACATTCTGGACTATCCGCACGTAAAAATCCTCGACAAAATCGGCGTGGTGTAGAACGTTGTTATCCACACGGTATTCCAACGGGCGGGCGCTAAACGGTGCTATTATGTGGGTACAACATACTGCAATACTTGTCCAGTTTGGGCAGTGCATGTGTTTTACCCAGCCACTTTGTTTTCTGTCGAGAGCGAGTGCTGTGGTAGACAGTCCGGAGCATTTTCTTCAAAGTCACAAGTGGCTTCGTTGCTGAAGTGCTCGGGTTTACTAGATTTTATTAGTTGAATAGATACATACTCCATGAACCTTGAATCTTCCAGCGAAATTCTCGCACGATCGTTTCAGGACCTCTGGGCCGGGGTCATCAACTTCATCCCCGAGCTCGTGATTGCGGTCGTTATCTTTGTCCTTGGCTGGGTTATCGGCGCTCTTTTGGGTCGTGCCGTTGACCAAATCATCAAGGCATTGAAGCTTGATAGCGCGCTTCGTGGCGCAGGGCTTGAGCGCGTCATGAACCGCTCCGGCTTCGCACTCAATTCCGGGCGCTTTATCGGCGAACTTGTGAAGTGGTTTGTTATCGTGGTCTTCCTCGTCGCATCGCTTGATGTGCTTGGACTGACGCAGGTGAACGCATTTCTCCAGCAGGTGGTGCTCTTGTACCTCCCACAGGTGATTGTTGCCGTTTTGATTATGCTCGTTGCGGTTGTGATTGCAGAGGCAATGCAAAATGTCGTGGTGGCATCAGCAAAGGCGGCACACATCGCATCAGCTCGTTTCTTGGGCACGGTGACGAAGTGGGCAATTTGGGTCTTTGCCGCACTGACCGCGCTCTACCAACTTGGTGTTGCGGCACCATTCTTGCAGACCTTGTTCACCGGTATCGTCGTTGCGCTCTCGCTTGCGTTCGGACTCTCATTCGGTTTGGGCGGACAGGAGGCGGCGGGTCGCTACATCGAACACTTGCGCAAGGAAATCAAACACGAATAGTTATCTTATCTGGAAACACACCGGACTCTTTCGGGGTCCGGTGTGTTTTGTTTTCAACAGCGTATGCACATCTTTGAGTTGCAAGCCCTTGACGTGACTTCACTTCCTGCTATTATGTGCCTGACGCATTCGTGCGCTGTTTTTATCTTTATGCAAACAGCGTACGTGTGGGGATTAACAGGTTTATTGGGGTAGTAGGAAGGATTGAGGCATTTCTCGTGCCCTCACTCCTTACTGGTACATCCTGTATCATTAATATATGGCAGAATTTAATCGCGACAAGCCGCACGTCAATGTCGGGACCATCGGTCACGTTGACCACGGCAAGACGACATTGACGGCGTCAATCTTGAAGACCCTTGCATTGAACGAGGGCGCGGGATACGGCGCACGCGCAGAGGCAGTTGACCAAATCGACAACGCCCCCGAAGAGAAGGCGCGTGGGATTACAATTGCGCTTCACCACTCGGAATACTGGTCACCAACGCGTCACTACGCGCACATTGATGCGCCAGGTCACGCCGACTATATTAAGAACATGATTACCGGTGCCGCGCAGATGGACGGTGCGGTATTGGTGGTTGCCGCAACCGATGGTGTGATGCCACAGACGCGTGAGCACATTCTTCTTGCAAAGCAGGTCGGTGTGCCAAAGATAATTGTCTTCTTGAACAAAGTTGACACGGTTGATGACAAGGATTTGGTTGACCTTGTGGAAGAAGAAGTCCGAGAACTTCTCACCAAGTACCAATTTGACGGTGAAAACGCGCCAGTTATTCGCGGTTCGGGCTTGAAGGCGCTTGAGGCAACATCAGCAGATGATGAATGGTCACAAAAGGTGCTCGAACTCGTGAAGGCGATGGATGAATACATCCCAACACCGGTTCGCGAGACCGATAAGCCGTTCTTGATGCCGATTGAAGACATCTTCTCAATCGAAGGGCGCGGTACCGTGGTGACGGGACGCATTGAGCGAGGAATGGTCAAGGTTGGTGAGGAAATTGAAATTGTGGGGTTGCAAGACACCGCCAAGACAACCGTGACCGGCATTGAAATGTTTAACAAACAACTCCAGGAAGGTCAGGCGGGTGACAACGCGGGAATTCTCTTGCGTGGCACCAAGAAAGAAGAGATTCACCGTGGCCAGGTGTTGGCAAAGCCGGGTTCAGTGACACCGCACACCGAGTTTGAGGCGGAGGTGTACATTCTCTCCAAAGATGAAGGTGGTCGTCACACGCCATTCTTCACGGGCTACAAGCCGCAGTTCTATATCCGCACGACGGATGTGACCGGTGAAGTGACGCTTGCTGAAGGTGTGGAAATGGTTATGCCGGGCGACACCGTCACCTTCAAGGTGAAATTGGTGGCACCGGTTGCACTTGAAGAAAAACAGCGTTTCGCAATTCGCGAAGGAGGCAAGACCGTTGGTGCCGGTGTAGTTACCAAGGTCGTTGCATAAATCTTCGTATTCGCGGATACGCGCGGGTGAAAACGCGAATTGACGCGGATACAAACCAAAAGAGCGTTGCCCCTTAGTTGCCCTGCTTGCCAAGAGGCGGGGAGGGTGCTAGGGTGAGTGGCGCGACAGTTATGGCGACTCGTTCTCAAACAACAAAAAAGAAGCGAAGCACAAAAGCAAAGGCCGATGAACCAACGCATCGTCTGCGTATTCGAGTGCGCGCCTATGAACACAAGCTCCTGGACGACTCAATTCGTCAGATTATGAGCACCGCGGAGCGATTTGATTCAGTGGTGCGTGGTCCGATTCCATTACCGACCGACATGAAAAAATATACGGTCAACCGCGCTTCGTTTATCGACAAAAATGCACGAGAACAGTTTGAGATGCGAGTGCACAAACGACTCATTGATATCTTAAACCCCTCGCCGAAAGTAGTGGAGGCGCTCACGAATCTCTCATTACCCTCGGGGGTGAACATTGAAGTGAAGATGATGTAAAGCAAAAGTCCGCCCATCTGGGCGGACTTTTGCTTTACATCATCTCGCGGATTACACGGATTAAAAACAACGAATCCCGACAAACAACCCTCGTCGCTGGTCGGGTAATCAGGGCCCAGGGTATCGGATCTTTTGTTCGATACCACTGTGTCACCGATGTGGCGACATTGTGTGGTTGGGCGTATGGGATCGGGGACCCCTTCATCCCCCCTCGGCTCCTGGGTTGCCTATGAGCGACCTAGGTCAAATACAGATAAAAATCAACCTAAAAACCAACCTCCCAATATATGACTCGAGGCTCGGCCTCGAGTCATACTGTTAAAAAGTCTGGTGTGGAGGGGGATTTTTGCTACATCATTTCGCGGATGCGCGCCGACTAGAGATGGGTCTCTGCTGATAAAAAACAGAAAGCCCCCGACATAGGCCTTCTGCACGGCCGATGTCAGGGGTGTGCCTCGGGAGACAACACGGCACTCACCTCACCCCTCTCCTCATGAGCACTTCTCTGAAGATGAGCCGTAAGGAAAGTAAGGCATATACCTCCCCATATGAGTATGCCGAGAACGAAAAGGGGCCAGGAGAGAACAATGATGAAAAAATCTCCGAGGTTTCCATCATCGCAAACCCATGCGTTTAGGAGAGCAATGACGGCGCCCACTCCCAGGTAGACAAGCATGCCAGCCAGTGCCATGCCGATGACCTGAATGATTTCCAGCATCTCTTCCCCCAAAAATTGTTTTGATAACCCGACATGGGCTATCAGCAGAACTTTCTACCCACACTCTACTGGGGCAGTAACACGAAATCAATCCCTTGCATGTCTTGAGAGATTCAGGTACAGTGTCATATGCCTACGTCCCAAAAGGGACCACTGGGAAGAGCCGTTGCTTTTCCCAGCACGGCGTTTTTCATGAAATTTGTCCTTGGCACAAAACAGCAAATGACCCAGGTCTTTGACAACAAAGGTCGCGTGTACCCTGCGACCATTCTTTCCGTTTCACCGCTTACGGTGACGCAGGTAAAGACTGCGGATACAAAAGACGGCTATGCCGCGGTGCAGGTGGGTACGGGTGTGCAAAAAGAGAAAAACATCAACAAGGCACAGCGTGCAAAGGGTACACACCGTACACTCAAGGAATTTCGTGTTGCGGACGCTGGCGGGCTTGAAATGGGCGCAACTATTGATGCGTCGGTATTTTCCGAAGGCGATGTGGTGGAAGTATCCGCAATTTCAAAAGGAAAAGGATTTCAAGGCGTTGTAAAGCGACATGGTTTTGCCGGTGGTCGTCGCACACATGGTCAAAAGCACTCCGAACGCGAGCCGGGCTCCATTGGTGCAGGTGGCGTACAGCGAGTTTTTAAGGGGTTACGCATGGCTGGCAGGATGGGTGGCGACCGTGTCACCGTCAAGAATTTAAAAGTGTTGCAAGTGAATTCTACAGACGGTACTTTGGTGATTTCAGGGGCAATTCCGGGGCGACGCGGCACGCTCGTTGAAGTGCGCGGTAAATAAAAATCATGGAAGCAAAAGTATACAACAGCAAAGGCGCAGAGTCAGGAAAAGTAAATCTCCCGGAGTCCGTTTTTGGCGCTCGCTGGAATAGTGATCTCGTGCATCAGGTGGTGCATGGTATGCTCGCGAACGCACGCGAGGGGCGCGCAAAGGCGCACGCGAAAGACCGCAGTGAAGTGTCTGGTGGCGGGAAAAAACCATGGCGCCAGAAAGGTACCGGACGTGCGCGGCACGGCTCAAACCGCTCACCAATTTGGGTCGGTGGTGGCGTGACGCATGGTCCGCGCAAGGAAAAAAATTACGAAAAGAAAATAAATAAAAAGATGCGCACGCAGGCACTTTACGCGGTGCTCTCAAAAAAATTCAAAGATGGTGAAGTGATTTTTGTCGATACGCTTGTGTTTGATGCACCAAAGACATCAGAGGCAAAGACAATTTTAAATGCACTTGCCAAAGGAACAGGGAATGAGACGCTTGCGACGAAAAAGAATAATGCCGCACTGATTGCGCTTGGTGAAGCAGAGCAGACCGCAACAAAGAAAAGCTTCCGCAATATTGGCATGGTAAAGGCGGGGTCGCTCAAAAATCTCAATCCGGTTGATGCGCTTGCCTACACATACCTCATCATTACGAATCCAAAAGAGAGCGTCGAGTTTCTCGCATCACGAGGCGCATAATCATCATGGGACTTTTTAGCAAAAAAAAGAAGACAGAGGAAAAGGCGCCCGCAACGGAAACACAGGTGAAATCTTCTGTGCCCGAGAAGGCGGAAGTGCCGTCGCTGGTTGTGCGCCGAGGGAGTCGTTCGTCCGGAGTGAACACGCTCATACTTTCTCGTCCACACATCACCGAGAAAGCATCCGACCTTTCGGGGTATGGGACGTATGCGTTTGTGGTGCGCGGGGACGCGACCAAACAAGAAATTGCAAAGGCAATCGCGCGCGTGTACAAAGTGACACCGATAAAAGTGCGCATCGTGGTGCGCAAAGGAAAGCGCGTGATGAAGCGCCACGGCATGGGCACGCGCGGTGGTATGAAGAAGGCATACGTTACACTTAGGAAAGGCGAGACAATTGAATTTGTATAAACATGAAAAAGCACAAACCAACATCACCAGGGCGCAGGGGTTCATCAACGGTCTCATACAAGGAAGTGCTGACGAGCTCATCGCCACACAAAAAACTCACCAAGGGTTTTAAGCGCGGCACCGGTCGCAACAACAAAGGTCGCATCACGACGCGCCACAAGGGTGGCGGGCACAAGCGTGCATATCGCGCAATTGATTTCGTGTACGAAAAGAAAGACATCCCTGCGGTTGTGGAAACGCTTGAATACGACCCAAATCGTTCGGGGTTCATTGCTCTCGTTCGTTATGCGGACGGTGAACGTCGCTACATTCTCGCACCAAAATCGGTGGCGGTCGGTACCACATTGCTTGTGTCCGAAAAGGCACCGTTTGAACCGGGCAATCGTCTCCCACTTACGAAGATCCCTGTCGGTACGTTTGTGTACAACATTGAAATTCAAGAAAAAGGTGGCGCAAAAATCGCGCGCTCTGCGGGGAACTATGCCGAAGTGGTGGCACACGACTCGCCACATGTGCATTTGAAAATGCCATCAAGTGAAATTCGCAAAGTAAGCGAGCTGGCGTGGGCATCAATTGGCGAAGTGTCAAACAGCGAACACAAGCTTCGTAATTGGGGCAAGGCGGGTCGCTCGCGCTGGATGGGTATTCGTCCAACGGTGCGCGGTTCGGCAATGAACCCGGTTGACCACCCGTATGGTGGTGGTGAGGGGCGTTCCGGCCGTGGGCGCAGGCGTGCGGTGACAAAATGGGGCAAGCCGGCAGGAAAGGGTCAAAAGACGCGCCGCGCTAAAAAGTACTCAAACAAACTCATTGTCTCTCGTAGGAAGGTGGGGAAGAAACGAAAGTAGTTTTTGCCAGGGTATAGGGAAACAAACCCAGGGAGAATTGGAAAAGGCGAGCCCGCAAGCGGCTCGCCTCTTTCGCGCGTGGGTGCTTTCAGGTCCCCTAGGCAACGGAGAGGTCTGGCATCAAAATGATGCAACGAACCCAGGCCGTTTTGATGGGGTGCCGCCGTCCCTCCAGGCGGACCATGTCTTCGTTGTGGGACTTGAGGACCCGTGGGCGGGTCTCCTTTGGGGTCCCGTCGGCGAGATGATACCGCACGCAAACGACCTTCCCTTCCATGTTCTATTCCTCCACCTCGTGGGCATTTCTGCCCGGTTCAAAATTCTGCGCCCATTATACACACATCTATAGATTTGTCAACCCTGTCGTTTCGACCCTTACTACATAGCGCCCGTGCCTTGACGGTGCGGGCGCTATGCGCTACCATGCTCCCACGGCTCGTAGGGGCGTTTTCTTTTCGCCCGCCACGGTTTCCGGTGCCTCGTTGCCTCGTGCCCAAATCTATGACACGCTCACTCAAAAAAGGTCCTTATGTGGATGCCAAGCTCCTCAAGAAGATTGAGGGCAAAAAACCGCAGGGAAGCGGCGTGATTAAGACATGGGCGCGCGCAAGCCAGATTGCTCCTGAAATGGTGGGCTTCACCTTTGGCGTACACAATGGTATCAAGCACATTGACGTCCTGGTAACCGAAGAGATGGTGGGGCATCGTTTGGGAGAGTTTTCACCGACACGCACCTTCCGCAAGCACGGTGGTAAGATGCAAAAAGAATTGGAGCAGAAGAAAAAAGAAGCAGAAATTGCGGCGGCAAAATCAGCAAAAGCGGCAACAGCCGACACAAAAAAATAAACCATGCGCGCATACCTTAAAAACTACAGACAGTCACCACGAAAAGTTCGCCTGGTTGGTGATGTGGTTCGTGGCAAGAGCGTGTCGCGCGCGCGACTCATTTTGAATACATTGCCAAAACGTGCCGCAGGACAGCTGAAAAAACTTCTTGACTCCGCGGTGGCAAACGCGCGACACAACGACAAAGCAGAGGAGGCGTCGTTGTCAATAAAAGAGTTGCGTGTCGATGAAGGTGCCACTTTGCATCGTGTCATGCCGCGCGCGCAAGGACGTGCGACCCGCATCAACAAACGCACGAGCAACGTCACGCTCGTCCTTACGGAGAACTCGCAGAATCAAGAATCAGAAATTAAGAATCAAGTATCCGACGCACGCAAAAAAGAAACCCAAACACATTCTTAATTCGTAATTCTAAATTCTTAATACTTAAAACATGACACACCGAGTACATCCATACGCACATAGATTGGGAATCCTACGTGATTGGAAATCACGCTGGTTTGGTGCAAAAGGAACGTATCAGACGCTTTTGAAAACCGATGTATTGTTGCGCGAATTTCTTGAGAAAAAACTCAAGGGGATGTATGTATCCAGTATTGAGGTTGAACGCCGCGGCAAGCAGATGCGCCTCATCGTGAAAACCTCACGCCCGGGGGTGTTGATTGGCCACAGTGGTGAAGGAATCACCAAGCTTCGTGACGCGGTGCTGTCATTTGCGCACAAGAAGGGACTTCGTCTTGCGGAGGATTTTAAAATTGACGTGGAAGAAGTTCGTTCACCGGAATCCGATGCGGGCGTCGTTGCGGCGATGGTAGTGGAAGGTATTGAGCGCAGGTTTCCATTTCGTCGCGTGTTGAAGCAGACCGCGGAAAAGGTTATGGCAAATCGCGACGTGCAAGGCGTGCGCGTTGCCCTTTCAGGACGTCTTGGCGGCGCAGACATGTCTCGCCGTGAAGAGATCAAGAAAGGGCGCATCCCGCTCCAAACACTTCGTGCCGATATTGATTTCGCACGCACGCGTGCAAAGATTCCACAGGGCGACATTGGTGTGAAGGTGTGGATTTATCGCGGCGATGTATTTGCGGATGGCACCAAGGATGGGCAGTAATAAATAATCATGCTGTTTCCTAAGAAAGTAAAACATCGAAAATGGCAGACGAGTCGGAGCAATTCGTCAAAGAAAACCGTGGCAACTCGCGGCACGACAATTTCATTTGGTTCGTTTGGTCTGAAAGCAACGACGGGAGCACGCATTACCTCAAACCAGATTGAAGCGGGGCGTCGTGTGATGCGCCGAGCCCTTGGCAAGAACGGTAAGGTGTGGGTGCGTATTTTTCCCGATCGACCGTATACACAGAAAGGAGCGGAGGTGGGTATGGGCAAAGGAAAGGGTGAACCAAAAGGGTTTGTGTCGGAAGTAAAACCGGGGCGCGTACTCTTTGAGGTTGACGGAGTGTCGGAGGCAGTTGCGCGCGAATCACTGCGCAAGGCCGGCGCAAAGATGCCGGTTAAGGTGCGCATTGTGTCGCGTGAAGGATAAACTATGGCCATGGAACTTCCAAAAAAAAGCATATCAGACCTCTACAAAACGCTTGAGGAAAAGCGTAATGCGTTGCGCACATTTCGTTTTGAGATGGCAGGGAGTCGTACACGCAACGTAAAAGAGGGTCGTGCCGCAAAGAAAGACATTGCGCGCATTTTAACCGAAATCAATAGCCGCTCACACAACTAATATGGAAACGGAAAATACACAAGGAAAGATGCTTGTTGGTACCGTGGTATCCGACAAGATGAAGGACACCGCCGTGGTGCAAGTGGAACGCTATGTGAAGCACCCGAAATATCAGAAGTACCAACGACGACAGAAGCGCTATAAGGCGCACGATGCGGGTAATGTGCACAAAGTCGGCGAGCGGGTTACGATTCGGGAGACCAAGCCGATGTCGAAGGATAAGCATTTTAGAATTTTAGGGAGCGATGAGCGACCATAAATATTCTTAACCCTGTTAAATCCTCATGCATAGCACGAGGCGCGGCACGGTCGCGATTTAACAGGGTGATTGTTTTCCAATCTCGGTTCGTGTACACTCACCCTCAATAAGAAAGCCAACCATGCTACAACCACAGTCAATCGTGAATATCGCAGATAACTCCGGAGGAAAAGTCGGTCGTGTGTTTAAGATTCCCGGTGGCTCAAAGCGTCGCTACGCCGAAATTGGCGATGTGGTGATTTTGTCAGTGCAGTCGGCGGAGCCGCGCAAGGCGGTGAAGAAAAAGGAGGTTCTGCAAGCAGTCGTGGTGCGCCAGACAAAACCGTTCCGTCGCGTTGATGGCTCATATGTGCGCTTTGATGAGAATGCGGTGGTGATTCTTGAAAAGGGAAAGAAGGAGCCAAAAGCAAACCGCGTATTTGGGCCGATTCCGCGTGAGCTCGCGGAACGAGGGTATCAAAAGATTGTTTCTCTTGCACCAGAGGTTGTGTAATACCATGAATACGCTCCATGTAAAAAAAGGTGATACGGTGGTTGTGCTGTCGGGGAAAGACAAGGGTAAGACGGGCACAATCCTCAAAGCGTTTCCAAAGCGCGAAAGTGTCGTGGTTGAAGGAGTGAATGTGGTCAAGCGCCACCGCCGTGCGACGCGCAGTAATCAGAAAGGACAGATTGTGGAACGTCCAATGCCTCTCCACGTCTCAAACATAAAGAAATCGAGTGCCACAAAGGCAAAAAAGACACCGTCGCGTAAGAAATAATTATGGAATCAGTACAAGCACAGGTGAAGAAAGGGTTCGCCGCACTCAAAGATGCGCGCGGGTATTCCAATGTGATGGAAGCGCCGAGCATCACAAAGGTGGTTGTTTCCAGCGGGATTGGTTCTACAAGCGACAAGGCCAAGATAAAACTCATAGCAGACCGACTTGCAAAGATTACCGGACAGAAAGCGGCACCGCGCGCGGCAAAGAAATCAATTGCAAGCTTTAAACTTCGTGAAGGTGAGACAATTGGCTATCAGGTGACGCTTCGTGGTACACGCATGTATGATTTTTTGAATCGCCTCTTTGTGGTGGCATTGCCTCGTACGCGTGACTTCCGCGGCATCAATCGCTCCGCCGTTGACGGCATGGGGAATCTTACCATCGGCATCAAAGAGCACACCATTTTCCCCGAGACCGCTGATGAGGAGCTGAAGGATGTTTTCGGTCTCTCGGTGACCGTTGTGACGACCGCGAAGGATAAGGCCGAAGCAGAGGCGTTTTTTGACTACCTTGGCGTGCCGTTCAAGAAGTAAAGGTTACTCTGCCTTTGTTTGACAGAGTGGGGCTTGCTTGCTAGTATGGGAGCGCCCTTTGAGGGGCGTTTTATTGCACTATGGCAAAGAAATCAGTAATTGCACGAGCACAAAAGACGCCGAAGTTCTCTTCGCGGACTGTTCGTCGTTGCTTCCGCTGTGGCCGTAAGCGTGGCTATATGCGCGACTTTGACCTCTGCCGTATCTGTTTTCGCGAACAGGCAAATGAGGGTAATATCCCCGGCATTCGTAAATCGTCCTGGTAATTCGATATGTATACTGACCCCATTGCAGATTTCTTGAATCGCCTTTCAACCGCGAGCGCGGCGGGTAAGGAGGATGTCTCTATCGCATCATCGGCGATGATTTTCAACATCGCAAAGCTTCTTGAGAAGGAAGGGTTTGTGGGAGAAGTCGCACGCAAGGGCAAAAAAGTGCCAAAACATATTTCGGTGACACTTGCATACGAAACGGCCGGAAAGCCGCGCATTCACAAGGTAAAGCGTATTTCAAAGCCATCGCGACGCATCTACCGAGGCACTGAAAAGATTACATCGGTTAAAAATGGTTTGGGTCGCGTTATTCTTTCAACTCCTCAAGGCGTTATGACCGGCAGAGAAGCGCAGGAAGCGCGCGTCGGTGGCGAAGTATTGTTTGAAATTTGGTAGATGTCGTGCCCACCGATGGACTCTTGAGTAATCGAGAGCCCATCGGTGGGAGCAGGACACTGCCCTGTTAAATACACAATCGAAGATTGTGCTCCTTGCCGGAGGCAAGGATTTAACGGGGGGTATGAGCCTCTAAGCTCAAATGCTCTCGCAAAGAATCTCAAACATGAGTCGAATCGGTAAAAAACCAATAGCAATTCCTTCCGGGACCGATGTTGTCATTAACGAAGGTGTGGTGACGGTCAAGGGTCCGTTGGGAACATTGTCACGAGAAATGCGCTCGGAAGTTTCCGTTTCCGTGGAAAATGGAGTGATAACGGTTGCACCTACCGAAGAAAGCAAGTTTGCGCGTGCGCTGTGGGGCACGGTTGCGTCACATATCACCAATATGTTGGACGGAGTACAGAAGCCCTATGTGAAGAAGCTTGTCGTTGAGGGCGTGGGATTCCGCGTGGAGAGTGATGGTAAAAACATCAAAATGGCGCTCGGGTTTTCACACCCGGTCATTGTGCCAATTCCCGAGGGTATCACGGTCGTCGTTGAAAAAAACACGGTGACAATTTCGGGAATTGATAAAGAAAAGGTCGGACAGTTTGCGGCAGAAGTTCGTACACTGAAAAAGCCGGAGCCATATAAGGGCAAAGGGATTCGCTACGACGATGAAGTCATACGTCGAAAGCAGGGTAAAAAGGCCGTTTAATCACCATGAACACGACACAGAAAACAATTCAACGAGAACGACGACGTGCCCGCATTCGCGCAAAGATTTCAGGTACCGCATCATGTCCGCGGTGTGCGTTCTTCAAATCAAATACAAATGTGTCGGCACAGCTCATTGATGACTCGACGGGCACTACACTCCTTTCGGCGAGCACGAATGCCTTTAAAAAAGGGACGCTTACCGAGCGGGCGCGCGAGGCGGCACAATCTCTCGCAAAAGAAGCGCAGAAGAAAAATATCACAGAGATTGTCTTTGACCGTGGGGGGTTTTTGTATACGGGCGTGGTACGCACTTTTGCCGACGTATTGCGTGAGAATGGATTGAAATTCTAATCATTATGGCTGAAAACAAGGAAACAAAAACAGAGCAGAAAAGTGGGGGACGCACCGCCGTTCCGCGTGGGCGTGGACAGCGAAAGAACCCACGGCGCGAACGCACACCACGCGAGCGCGTTAAGCCCGAGTTTGATAACAAAATCGTTTCTATACGTCGCGTGACGCGTGTGGTTGCCGGAGGTCGCCGGTTCAGTTTTTCGGTGTCTCTTGTGGCGGGAGACCGCAAAGGGCGTGTTGGTGTGGGTATTGGAAAGGCGAGCGACACGGCGCTTGCCATTGAGAAGGCGCTTCGTTCCGCAAAGAAAAGCATGATTACCGTGCCACGAAAAGACGACGGCAGTATTGCGCATGATATTGAGGCGAAATATGGTACCTCGCGAGTATTTCTCTACCCGGCACCGGGGCGAGGTATTGTTGCGGGGGGCGCGGTGCGTGAGGTGCTTCTCTTTGCGGGTGTAAAAAACACCGGAAGCAAGATTTTGTCACGAAGCAAAAATCACTTAAACAACGCACGTGCGGCGATAAAAGCATTGAGCACGCTTCGTGCAACATCGCGAATGACACACCCCAAAAAGAAATAATATACGACCATGCAATTGCATCAGCTCAAACGAACAAGTCCGAATAAAAAGTCCCGACGCGTGGGGCGTGGTGGTTTGCGTGGTAAAACATCGGGTCGCGGACACAAAGGTCAGAAAGCGCGTGCAGGTGCAAAGATTCGCCCCGCAATGCGTGATGAAATCAAAAAGATTCCAAAGCGTCGTGGGTATGGGAAGAATCGCGCGCGTACGGTGCACGACAATCGCACGCCGGTCGTGGTGGTGAATCTCGCCGCTCTTGAGCGAACATTTACTGTCGGAGACGTAGTGACTCCGGAAACACTTCGTGCGGCAAAGCTTATCCGTGTACGCAAAGGGGTGAATGTAATCGTGAAAATTCTTGGCACCGGGAAGCTCACCAAGAAACTCTCCGTATCAGGCGTCATGGCATCAGAGTCAGCTAAAGAAGCAATTACCGCGGCGGGCGGGACGCTCGCATAACTATGGGAGATTTCCTACACAAACTCACAGTGGTGTGGAATGACAGCAGATTGCGCAACCGCATCCTCTTTATGCTCGGCGCGCTTGCCGTGTTTCGATTTCTTGCCGCGATTCCAATTCCGGGTATTGACTCATTCGCGCTCCAGCAATTTTTCTCAAACAATCAATTGCTCGGCTTCCTTGATATTTTTGCCGGCGGTGGGCTTTCAAATCTCTCAATCATCATGCTTGGTGTGGCGCCGTTTATCACCGCGTCAATCATTTTTCAATTACTGACGGTTATTTCCGAGAGGATGCGTGAGATGTATCACGAAGAGGGCGAAGCGGGTCGCAAGCGTATCGCGCAATACTCTCGTCTTATTACGGTGCCGCTCGCCATTATTCAGGGATATAGCTTCATTATCTTACTCCAACGAAATGGCATTATCGGCTCGCTGTCTCCCGTTGAACTGATTGCAAACATCACCTTGGTTACCGCGGGAGCGATCCTCATGATGTGGGTTGGAGAGCTGATGACCGAATTCGGTATCAGTAATGGCGTGTCGCTTATCATCTTTGCCGGCATTGTGTCGCGTTTGCCGAGCACCCTACAACAGCTGGTTTTCACATTTACTCCCGACCAGATTCCGCTCTATATCGGTTTTGTGCTCGCGGCAGTTCTCATCACATTTGGTGTTGTGGTATTGACCGAGGCCGAACGGCCGATTCCGATTACCTACGCGCGTCGCGTGCGCGGTAATAAGGTGTATGGTGGCGTTTCCACCTATTTGCCACTTCGCGTCAATCAAGCGGGGGTGATGCCGATTATCTTCGCGCTCTCAATCCTTCTTTTCCCGCAGATGATTTTGAGTTTTCTCTCAACACTTTCGCTTTCCGGCCTCACGTCAATTGCGGATACCATTTTACGCTTCCTCGGAAACCAATGGATTTATGGCTCGCTTTATTTCGTACTCGTATTCCTTTTCACATATTTCTACACCGCGATTACCTTTGACCCGCATGCAATCGCGGAAAATCTCCAGAAAACCGGTGCGTTTATTCCCGGCGTGCGCCCGGGGCGCCCAACGGAAGAACACATTTCACATGTGCTCACTCGTCTCACTCTTGTCGGCGCGCTCTTCCTCGGTGCAATTGCGGTTTTGCCGATCGTGATGCAAGGCATCACGGGCATTACCACGCTTGCTATCGGAGGAACGGGGCTTCTTATTGTCGTCTCGGTTGTCATAGAGCTCATAAAGAAAATAGAGGCACAAATCTCAATGCGCGAGTACTAGAAAACCGCCACATGGCGGTTTTTTGGTACTCAACGGGTATAATACTTGATACATAATACGTAATACATAATACTGTACCCATGGAACTTCAAACAATTATTTTCATTGGGAGCTCGGGTTCGGGTAAGGGAACCCAAGCGGAGCTTATTCGTACGTATGTTTGCGAGCACGATACTGAAAAACGACCCATCCTTACCTTGGAGACAGGTAAGCTCTATCGTAATTTTATTACTACTGACTCATTGGCGGCGCACAAGGCCGCGGCAATTTACGAGGAGGGAGGGCTTATGCCGGAGTTTCTGACCATTGGTCTGTGGGCGCACTTTTTTATTGAAAACTACAAGGGGGGTCAGCATTGTATCCTTGATGGTACACCACGGATGGTTCATGAGGCACAGGTACTCCACTCGCTGTTTCCGTTCTACGGACGCCCGAAAGCATCTGTCGTATACATTCGCACGAGTAAAGAATGGTCGTATGCACGCTTGAAGGGGCGTGGTCGAGTGGATGATAATGATGCCGACATCAATGCGCGCCTCGGATGGTTTGAGGAACAGGTGCTCCCTACGGTGGAATGGTACCGTGCGCACCCGGAGTACCGATTTGTGGAGGTTGTTGGCGAGCAAAATATTGAAGCGGTGCACAATGATATTGTTTCTGGTATCTTTGGCTAACCATGCGAATACAAACACAGGATGAGCGAGAACTCCTTTTGGCAAGCGGGCGCGTGCTTGCAAGCGTAGTGCGGGCCGTAGCGGCTCGGGCGGTTCTGGGCGTGTCTACGGAAGAGCTTGAGGCCGAGACACGCCGTCGTATAGAAAGTGCTGATGCGACCCCCGCTTTTCTCGGATACAAGCCACAAGGTGCTTCTCGCTCCTACCCAGCGGCGCTGTGCACTTCAATCAATGAAGAAGTGGTGCATGGCATACCCAACGAATCTCCGCGCATACTCACTGATGGAGATATCATTACCGTTGATGCCGGAGTAACGCTTGACGGCTTCGTGACTGATATGGCAATTACCGTTCCCGTGGGGCGTGTTGACCAAGCGGGACGGCGGCTGATTGCCGCCGCAGAGGAGGCGCTTGCCGTCGCCATTGCGACAGCTCGTGCAGGAAAGACAACGGGTGACATCGGGCATGCCGTGGAAGAGGTTGCAAGGAGGTATGGTTTTAGTGTGCCGCGGGAATTGGGAGGGCACGGTGTTGGAAAGCACGTACACGAAGACCCGTTTGTGCCAAATTTTGGAAAACCGGCCACGGGGGAGGTGCTTGTTCCCGGCATGGTGCTTGCCATTGAACCAATCATTATTGAGGGGGGCGGCGCGGTGCGGATACTTGCCGATGGTTATACCTATGTCACCAAGGATGGCTCCCGCAGCGCGCAATTTGAACACACCATTATTGTCACAGAAGGCGAGCCCGAAATCGTAACGCGGTAGGATACCGTACGGCAGTATCTTGTATGTAGGGTATCGTAAAAGGTACCGGCACGAGGCATATCGCGCGAGTAGTGCGATTAATCGCACTACTCTGCAAAATATAGCGATGTATCGCTACGTTTTCCTCATACTTCGGTCGTGTGGTAGTATGTGAGGGCTTATTTCTATTGTTATCACTGATATGCAACATCCAAAAGAAGAAAGGACACTTGTGCTCATGAAGCCCGACGCGCTTCAAAGAAACCTGATTGGAGAGATTCTAAGTAGATTTGAGCGGAAAGGTCTCAAGATTGTCGGGATGAAGATGATCCATGTAGGAGACTTGCTTGTAGAAGAGCACTATGGGCAATACAAAGATAAACCGTTTTTTGGCTCCATAAAAGAATATATTACTTCAGCGCCCATTATTGCGATTGTACTCGCGGGCATCAATGCAATATCGGCCGTACGTCTTATTGTGGGGCCTACAAAGGGGTATGAGGCAGACGCGGGGAGTATACGAGGAGATTTTTCCATGAGCCAGCAGGCAAATTTGGTACACGCCTCTGATTCAAAAGAGACCGCGGAGATTGAGGTTCAGCGATTCTTCAACGTGGATGAAATCTTTGATTACGAGCGTCCAGATTCTCCATTTATCTATTCAGATGCATATTACGAAGTACGTGAAAATGGTAAGGGTAACGCGTAGAGTGGATAACTATTCATTCGCAAAATTGAAATATCCTGGTTAAAAGAAAAAAACGCAGTGCACAAAAAATAGCGCCTCAACAACGGCGCTATTTTTTGTGCATGTTTACACCGCGTGTGCATCATGTCGTACTCGTTTTTTGTGTTGCCTTTATGTGGTGCGCGGGATTATAGTAGGTGCAGGGGTTATTCAGGGTAATTATCTAGATCGTTAATTTTTAACTTCGGGAGCTCTATATCACTGGTATTGAAAGATAGCAGTTGCGGGCACCCACCTGGCATTCGCTAGGGTAAACGCTCTGGATGGCCCCACCTAAGTATCCGCTTCGGCGGATTTTTAGGTGGAAAATGCTATACTTAAGCCATATTTCTTATGAAGCTTCGCATTCTTGCCCTCGGTATTGTTGTTTTGGAGGCCATAATTGCCTATCTCAATATTTACGCTATTCAGCACTCACTCTACTGGGCAATTTCATGGTTTGACATTCTTATGCACGGACTCGGGGGACTCTTCATCGGGCTTACCATACTGCTGATTCTTCTGTATCGTGGCGTGTCGATGCGGTGGGGCACATGGCTTGGCATTGTCGGCGGGACCATTGCGGTCGGTGTGTTGTGGGAGATTATTGAAGTGTCGTCCGGTTTATATCAGACCGAAACCAATGTCTTTGCCGACACAATACTTGATTTAATTATGGATACGCTGGGGGGCATGGTCGCCGGGTTTATCGGCTTTGCGATTGGTCGTACGGCTAAGCAACGCACAGTATGAGCACACGAATACCTCTTTCTCTTACGTTTTATGGTGGCGTCGGTTCGGTCACGGGTTCAAACTTTCTTTTAACCGACGGCGCAACGCGGCTTCTCGTGGACTGCGGGCTTTTTCAAGGGGGGAAATCCGCGGAAGCAAAAAACGCGGAAGATTTTCCCTATGCCCCATCGTCTATAAACACACTTCTTGTGACGCACGCGCACCTCGACCACGTGGGGCGAATCCCCAAGCTCGTCAAAGACGGTTTTAACGGCACCATTTGGAGCACGCCGGCAACAAAAGACCTTGCGCGCCTGATTATGAACAATGCCGCGGGGCTCATGGAATCAGGGGAGCGAATGGAGGATATGCCGGCTCTCTATGTGCGCGGGGATGTGGAACGGGCACTCTCACTTTGGAAGACGATTCCATACCACGAGGAAGTGTCTGTCGGCGGGGAATTTGAGGTTAGTTTTAAAGACGCGGGGCATATACTTGGTTCGGCAATTATTGAAGTCCGGCACCGCGGAGGCGTTTCGGTGGCATTCTCCGGCGACTTGGGCAATTCTCCCTCACCACTCTTGAAGGATACCGAGACGGTGAGCGACGTGGACTACATGCTCGTGGAGAGCGTTTACGGAGACCGAAACCACGAATCTGTTGAGGAGCGCACGGAAATGCTTGAGGATGTTATTGAGTCGACTGTTGCACGAAATGGCACCCTGCTCATCCCCGCGTTTTCAATTGAGCGCACACAAGTCCTTCTCTTTGAAATCAACAATCTCGTCGAGGGTGGCAAGATTCCAAATATCCCTATTTTCCTTGATTCACCTTTGGCCATTGATGTCACTGATGTGTATCAGGAATATTCTGAAAAATTTAATGCGGAAACACAAAAGCAAATTACCGCGGGCGACAACATTTTTGAGTTTAAGGGCCTCAAAATGACCGCGTCGTCGGCAGAGTCGCGTGCTATTGAAAAACATGATGGCGCGAAGGTAATTATTGCGGGCTCGGGCATGTCTGTTGGAGGAAGGATTCTGAACCATGAAAAGCGCTATCTTCCCGACCCAAAAAACTCGATTCTCTTTGTGGGGTATCAGTCGGCGGGGAGTGTTGGTCGTCAGATTCTTGACGGTGCAAGAGAGGTGATGATTGATGACGTAGTTGTGCCGGTACGCGCGCGCATTGCAAGCGTGCTCGGGTATTCAGCACACAAAGACATGGACGGGCTTATGGGTTTTGTGGAAGCCGCCGCGCCGCGCCTTAAGGAGGTCTTTGTCGTCATGGGAGAACCAAAATCATCTCTGTTTCTCACACAGCGTATTCGCGATTACATCGGCGTGGAAGCGCGCGCGCCGGAAGCGGGACAAACGGTGGTGCTCAAATAGTTTTTGTGTACAGGCACCATAGTTGTACTGTATACTAAAAATATCTATGGAGTTGGGAAAGAAAAAACAACGAGAAATTGTGATATGTATTTCTGGTGCCGCCGAAACAGGGCATTGTGGCAGTGAGGCGTATGATTTAGCGCGTGGGCTTGGAACAGAAGTCGCAAATGCGGGAGCGGTTCTTGTGACCGGCGCCACCACCGGTTTTCCGTTATGGTCTGCGATGGGTGCCAAGGAGGCCGGAGGCACATCAATTGGATTTTCTCCGGCATCTTCCGAGCGGGAACACCGTGAGGTATACCGGCTTCCCGTGGATTACATGGATTTAATTATTTACACCGGTTTTGGGTATGCGGGGCGCGACCTTATTTTGACACGCTCATCTGATGCCGTGCTTTTTGGGTGTGGGCGTATTGGCACTATTCACGAATTTACCGTTGCATTTGAAGATAGAAAGCCCATGGGCGTGCTCCAAGGAGAGTGGCTGATTGACGAGACGTTTGACCTTATCCTCAAACGAAGTAATCGTCCGCACAATAACGTTATTTTTGATAGCGACCCAAAACGGCTGGTTGCGCGCCTAATAGAAATGGTAAAGCGAGAACGCGCACACAACCACATGACCTTCAGTTATCGTCCAAAAGGCGAGTAGTCAGTGGGTTAGAAAATTGCGAGCCAGAGCTTGTAGAAAAAAATTTGGACCTTGAAGATCCAAATTTTTGTTTGAATATGATAATGAGGTATTTCAAACCCTACCTCACTTCCGCAACAATTTTCTTCAGTGTTTCGGGGTGCTTTGCCGCGATCTCTGAAAGCATTTTTCGATTGAGGAGGATGCCCTTCTTTTTTGTACTTCCCATGAAGGCGCTGTATGAAGTGTCCAACGTGCGCAATGCGGCACCGAGGCGGACGTTCCAAATCTTTCGAAAGTCACCCTTCTTGTCTCTGCGGTGCGCAAAAGCGTGCGCGCCGGCTTTTGAAAGTGCCTCATACGCTTGACGCTCTTTGCTTTTGCGACGATTACGAAAACCCTTCGTCTGTTTCAAAACGTTGCGGCGGGTTTTTGTGTTGGTTGTTCCTCTCTTTACTCGTGTCATGGTAATAGAAAATCAAGCGCGTTGCTCGGTGCAAATAAGGGAATAATGAATTAGGTGTTTGGCAGAAAACGACGGCGCTCGCGCTGATTCATGGACACCTTTTTAGGGGTGTGGCGTTTGAGCTGGGCGACACGCGATTCCTTGGCATTAAAATGGTTGCCACCGGGCTTTCGTGAGAGAATTTTGCCCGTTTTGGTTACTCGCAATCTTTTGCTGTAGGATTTGTTGGTTTTCATGACTGCTTACGCGAGCGCTCAATGACCATTGTGAGGCCTTTGGGGCTCTGTTTTGCCGGCTCGGCAATTGTATACTCTTCGGTCAGAAGTTTCAAGAGGCGCTCCATGCGGGCTTCCAGGAATTGTTTGTCCAGGTATTTTGAGCGGCCGCGGAGGTATAGGTCAAACTTGATACGATGGCCATCAGCGAGCCATTCAGATGCCTTTTTTGCCTTAAGCGCGAGGTCGTGGTCGCCCGTTCCGATTTTTACCTGGACATTTTTTGTCTCGGTTGCCTTTGATTTCGCCTTTATTCCCCGCTGTTTCTTTTGCGTCTGATAACGATGTTTCCCGTAGTCCATGATTTTGGCAACGGGGGGCGTGGCGTCAGGAGAGATTTCAATAAGGTCAAGCCCCATTTCACGGGCTTGTGCGAGCGCATCAGCACGAGAGAGAACACCAAGATTGTCTCCGGTGTCGGTGATAACGCGAAGCTCTGTCGCGCGTATCGCGTCGTTGACCCGCTCTGCGGGCCCTGAATTTCTAAAAGGTCTCAAAGTGTGTATCTCTTACGCTGACGGACACATGATACCACGGGAGAGTATATAAAACAAGGCACCTTGTAGTCCATCTGCGTTTAAGAGTGTAGTACAAATCTGGTACACGTGGGAAACAGTATGGCCGCGCTTCGTGAGACGAAGCGCGGCCGGTCGGAGAGTCAGCAGGCGACGATGCCGAGGGTGAGGGTGTCGCCTATCACGGTTGCGACACGAGCCGTACCACCTGCTGATATGGGATGTTGTGATACGTCCACGGCCGCGGAGATCCCGAGTTCCTCCATGAGCTGCATGATGTTGTTTGCGACGATGCTCAAGGGCGCGTCTCTCTTCAGTTCGCGGTGGATACGGTTGCGAACCGCTTGCTGCTCGAACTTCTGCATTGACTCCTCCTCCCGCTTGGCGCGGGAGGGAACGTCTGGGTGTACATTTTAAAGAGTTTTAACTTTTTGTCAATGGAGTATATTCCTTGAGTGTGCTAGAAAGGATGTTGGAATTACTGCCGTTTAACCAAGTAAACCACCCCCGCCTGCAAGGCGGGGGTGGTTTACTTTTTTATACACGCAAACACCCCGCATGTTTACGTGCGGGGTGTTTGAAAAGTGGTGGAAGATTAATGAATGACGCTAGAACCTATCTCTTACAACCATGTATGTGTTCTTCCCTTAAGATCGTTCAATCGTGGTAGTGGTTGAGGGTTACCAGAATCACTTGAGTGGGTAGTTTACACCCTTGGTTGGTATTTCTACCACTTCGAATAGAATCACTACCACATCCTACTCCCCAGGACGTTAGCCATGTCAATGACATTCATTTTTGATAAGAAAAAAGACACCTGAAAAAGTGCCTATGGAGTAACGGATACTTTTCGTGAAAATCGAGCGATGTGTGGAAGAAGTTAAAATTTCTTGGTCTGAAGCGTTAGAAGTATTAAAATGAAAAGATGTACAAGGAAACATTTGGAGACAACATCATTTCTTTCTACAAATACATACGCACTCCAGATGTATCCCGTTTTCATGTTGAAGTGATTTCTCCTTTTCAAGCATCAACCACACAAACATGCACGACTGGGTTTTTCAAAAAATTCTATAACGACAACAAAAAACGGGTCTACATTATCGGCATCAATCCTGGTAGATTTGGATCTGGAACTACGGGCGTGCCGTTCACTGATGCCATTGCGCTTGAACATTATTGTGGGATAAAAAACACTATTGAAAAAAGAAAGGAGCTCACCTCTGATTTTATATATAGAGTAGTCAAGGCATTCGGTGGCACCAAGCGTTTCTTCGGCTCGTTCTATCTCACCGCAGTTTCGCCGGTCGGCTTTACAAAAAATGGCAAAAATTATAACTACTATGATGATAGGAAATTTTATGATGCACTCGTCCCGTTTCTTGTGGATTCAATTGAACAACAAATAGCTTTTGGAGCAAAGGATGCGGTCGTGATACTCGGTACCGGAAAAAATCTGAAAGTGTTTACCGAGCTCAATAACCAACACGGCTGGTTTAAAGAAGTGCATGGCCTTCCTCATCCGCGGTATGTCATGCAGTATAAAAGAAATTCAGTAGATAGTTTTATTAAACAATATCTGGACATATTGAATAAAGTGTTGTCTTAAGTCATAAAAGATGGTACTGTACCTGACGGAACAAGTTCCTAAAACAAAACTTCACAGGAGGTACACATGGAAGACCGTGTAGTTATCGAAACCCAACTCGAGTTCTACAGAAATGGTCGAGCCGGATGTCTTTTTGCGGCTCATGCGGCAAAAAGTCCAGAGGATTATGGATGGCGATTTTCAGTCTGTGATATCAATGCGGAATATATTGAGATTCTCATCCAGAGTGCGATCACGGACGCGTCAGTTTCGACACAGAGTATTATCTTTCCTCGAGTAATTTCGAGAGATGATCTCTTAGAGCTGTTGTCAATCCTCGCGACGGTGCCGAGCGTGATTCTTGAGCAACAAGAGTTGTTTGAGGATGCAATCTGCCTAGGGTATCGCATTAAGGTCGATGATCTGGTGTCGTGGGCAACCGGTTTTGGAGGTTTTGGCTTCCTACCAAAGACACGCCAAGCAGTATTTACGGAGATTGTGTTTCGTTCCAAACCACGGCCACAGTACGAATGGGTTATGAAGGAAGCTTCAGAAGGGGTGATTCATCTTGCGGATATGGATATGCGCGGGATGAGCGAGAACCAGCTCAAGGCTCTGTGGTATGGATCGTTCGACAACACCGAGAGAAGCATTGGACACAAACCAGACATGCGGAGTGCCGCAAAGACCACGTTCGCTGTTCCGGTTGAGCTTTGGAACAAGAGGGTTGGATAATGCCAAAAAAGGCCGAGGAAGCTAAACATCCCTCGGCCTTTTTCACTCTTCCATATCAGTGGAGATGGGGGGTATTGAGCCCCCGTCCAAGAAGCGATTGAATATGTGTCTACAAAGCGTAGTTTATTTTTTTTGGTCGGCGCGATGTCTAAAAAATAAACAAAACAACATCATGCCCAATCCCTAATCTTTTGACACTACTCGGGAGGGAAGCGTCAGCAGTCCGATGGTTATGACATCTCGTTCAATCTATCGAACATCAATTGGTGAGACGGCACTCTACTTATGCGAGTGCGAAAGCGAATCCGTAAGGACTCCTAACTGATTTTGCAGTTATTGTTCCAGCTTTTAGAGAAGTTCTGGGCTTCTGCCTTGCGCATACACAAACAAACAACTTGTCGATTCAATTCATCCCCGTGAGGCACAATCATGCCGAGGCACGATTATGCCTCACGAGGCTCCACGTTATTGATTTTTCAAAGTTCTGCGAATGTCTCGGTCGGTGTCTCGCTTCTTAATATCTTCTCGGTGGTCGTATTTTTTCTTTCCACGCACGGTGGCAACCCTCACCTTGATATTACGCCCGCTATTATACACCGAAAGTGGCACAATTGTCAATCCCTTTTGTGACTCAACTTCCGCAAGCTCGGCAATCTCTTTTTTGTTCAAAAGAAGACGACGTTGGCGCTTTGAATCATAATTTTCAGGGGCATTCTTTGGCTGGTATGCGGGGATATGCGCATTCAGGAGATATACTTCACCGCCACGCACTGTCACGCGGGCACCATCAAGAGAGCCACGCTTTACGCGGAGTGATTTCACCTCATATCCGAAAAGCTCGATACCTGCTTCGTACTCCTCAACGAGGGCATATTTCATCCGAGCTTTTTTGTTTTCAAGCAAGTTCTCTGCCATAGCACAATCCTAGCAGGGCAGATGAGGATTGACAAATTATGATAAAGAGGGTATTGTCGAACGCAGGAGAAAGAAAAGGAGGGGCTGTGAAAAAGAAGAGAGACACCTCAACGATTCCGAGAGAATCAGCATGGATTCTCGTCGGACTTTTAGCCGCAGCCGCGTGGGCTGCAGTGTACGGACTCTGGAAACTCTATGGAGGTTAGGAGGAGGTTAGGATGTACATTCTCCCGACAGAGGATCGTCGCAGTGTTTTTCTCCCGTGTCTCCTTGCGGGAGTCGTCATGGGGGCGCTCCTCATGGCGTTTGAGAGCCCGGAGAGGACCCTATCTCTTTTGAAGGGGGCGCTCTCGTTGTTTTTTTTCGGAGTCGGCGTGGTGTGGGCGCTGACACTACTGCTCCTCGTAGTCGCCCTCGCATCTACGGTGGTGCGGGGACTCAGGAGGGGCTCTCTCTGACAGAGCTCGGGCGCGTCATTATAAAATTCTGCAGAATTTTATAATGACGCGCCCTTTACGGTTTTATTGAACCACTGCACCCTTTCACGTATACTGTACAAACTATGGCATCTGCAAAAGGCACACACAAACCGCGCAAGCGCAACACCGGTAAGCGTCCCAAAACACCGTTTTGGGCGCAGGTTCTCACCGCCATTCTTCTTTTTATCGGCATTACGGCTAGTTACACACTTTTGACGGGTGCGGGCGAAGCGCCGGAGGAGGTCGCGCTTTCAGTGCTTGCCGAAGAAGTGCGTTCGGGGAATATCACTGAAATCATTGTCCGAGGAGACGAGCTCACCGCGCTTCGCGCTGACGAAACACAGATTATTTCAAAGAAAGAAGAAGGGGTCGGTATCTTGGAAACACTTTCCGCGTACGGCGTTTCGGAAAACACACTCGAGGGTATCACTATCGCGATTAAAAACCCCAACGGCATTGGCTTTTGGCTTCTCAATTTGGCGCCAATTGTTATTCCCGTTGCGTTTATAATATTTTTCATTTGGATGCTCACAAGGCAGGTGAAAGGTGCTGGCATGCAGGCATTCTCATTCGGGCAGTCGCGCGCGCGATTCTTTGACCCCAAAGACAATAAAAAAGTTACGTTCAAGGATGTCGCGGGGGTGAAAGAAGCGAAGGAAGAGCTTTTGGAAATCGTTGACTTTCTAAAGAACCCAAAAAAGTTTCTGGACATCGGCGCACGCATCCCCAAGGGGGTGATGCTCATGGGCGCGCCCGGCACGGGAAAGACACTGCTTGCGCGCGCGGTTGCCGGCGAGGCAGGGGTGCCGTTCTTTTCCATTTCGGGCTCCGAGTTTGTGGAGATGTTTGTGGGCGTGGGCGCAAGTCGCGTGCGTGACCTCTTCCAAACGGTCAAGCACGCCGCGCCGGCGATTATTTTTATTGATGAAATTGATGCCGTAGGGCGCGTACGTGGCACGGGGGTTGGTGGGGGTAATGATGAGCGCGAACAAACTTTGAATCAAATTTTGGTCGAGATGGACGGCTTTGAGCCCACCGAGAAAGTGATTGTGATGGCGGCGACAAATCGCCCGGATGTTCTTGACCCCGCGCTTCTTCGCCCCGGGCGATTTGATAGGCGTGTGCGTATTGATTTGCCCGACCGCGATGACCGCGAGGCGATTCTTTTGGTGCACGCAGACAAAAAACCGCTTGCCGAGGATGTGAACCTGCGTGTCATTGCCGAGCGTACGCCGGGGCTCTCCGGTGCGGATTTGCAATCTTTGATGAATGAATCGGCAATTCTTGCCGCCCGCGAAAACAGGAAGAAAGTATCGCAGTATGATTTGGTGCGTTCTATTGAAAAAGTGATGCTCGGACCGGAGCGCAAGAGTCACATACTTTCCGAAACAGAGAAAAAAATCACCGCCTATCATGAAGCAGGGCACGCGCTCGTTGCATCTGTACTGCCACACGCCGACCCCGTGCACAAAGTGTCTATTATTGCGCGCGGGCATGCGGGTGGGTACACGCTCTCGCTTCCGCTTGAAGAAAGGCGCTTGCGTACACGCGGAGCATTTCACGATATGATTGCAATGGCAATGGGTGGCTATGCGGCGGAGGAAATGATTTTTGGTGATGTAACAACGGGGCCCTCAAATGATTTACAGGTAGTGACCGCAATCGCGCGCGATATGGTGACGCGTTTTGGTATGTCAAAGAAAGTGGGGCCGGTTGCCTTTGAGGGAGAGGCGCGCATGGTGCATGGCGGACACATTGATACGCACGACTATTCTGAAAAAGTATCTGCCGATATTGACGCGGAAGTGAATGCATTTGTGTCCGAAGGGCTCGCCCGCGCAAAAGAAGTGCTCACGAATCACAAAAACGCGCTTGAAGCGATTGTGGCAAAGCTCATGAGCGACGAGACCATAGAACAGAACGAGTTTGAAAAGATTTTGATTGCCTGCGGGATTACGCCGAAAAGGAAAGAAGAAAAATCCAAAGTGTAGAAAACCTTAAAAGCACCCTTCTTGCGGGAGGTTTTGGGTCAATAGGGTTACTTGACTTTTAACATACACGGTGTTATAATCAATATAGACAGTGAGGAATGCCAATGGAGGTGTTCCTTGAGAGATAGGGGGACAGCATGAACAGCGTCGAGATTCTGGACACCGACGCCGACCAGGCAGCGGGTCGGCTGGCAGAATCCATCAGAGTGCTGATGGAGCGTGGTGGGATGGCGCCCGACGAGGTTTCCCACCACGACACGATGCTGGCCGAGCACTTCGGTGTTCCGGTTAGTGTCGTTCACGAGGCTCTGGGAGTTCTGCGGCGGTTGACTCTGGCCCCGTCGGAGATCTCCCGATACAAGGAGGACATTGAGCGCGTCGTGCGAAAGGTCCGGGAGGGGTTTCTCCCCCTGGGCTTAGCACTCGCGGGTGTTCAGAAGCTCGCTGATCAGGTCGGCGTTCCCGCGCTTCTCCTGAAAGAGGCGCTCAGGTGGGAGTATGCCCACCAACAAGTGGAGCGATGACCCATGTGGGGGGTCGCTGGACGCAAGTCCGGCGGCCCCTCTTTCGCGTCTTGACATTAGCCATTGTGCCAGGTAATATCTCCCGTGGATTTCTCAAGGGAGGAGGGTATGAGCGCAGGGGATGTTTCGTTCGCGACATTTGCGCTATCGGTGGGGATGTTGACCACAGCGCTTGTTCTCCGCTACTGGTCAATGCGGAAACAAGCGCTTGCCAGAAGGCGATTCCCGGGCACAATCACTCGTGCCCCTAACTGGCTCTCCACCCCTATCAGGTGGGAGACGGGACACGGGATTCCCGACTAATACAAACAAAAAAGGAGGAAACAGGGACGCACAGCGTCCCTTTAATAATTCCTTTCACCTTGCTTGGGGTCTCTATTTTGCCAAGCTCGCACCTATTTCCAAAACAGATGAGTCGGCCCGCCCACCTCCGCTACCGCTCCGGCGGCAAACTCGCAGAAATTTTGTTCTTGACAATAATTGAAGCACGGTTTATGTTTACGAATGGGTGCGGAGACGTTCTTCGCATTGTACATCCACAAATCCAGAAAGGAGACCGCCATGAAGAACCCCAAAAAGTTCTCTTGGAAAGTCACCTCCAAGGACAAGCATCTTCCCGGTACGATCGTGTGCCAGGAACAGTGCAGCTCCGGTGGTGGCGGCAACGGCAAGTGCGGCACCGGCAAGTAACCCAGGGCCCTGCCTGCTCCCCCAAGCGGTGCAACATCTCGAGATTGTTGCACCGCTTTTTACTTTATGGTTTCAATGAATTCTTTGGGGCTAGTTTTCATTAACTCACCCCAAGATAAATTTTTGTTTCTGTTTATAAACTCTTTCACTAACCAATATCCAACGGAATATCCTGTCCATCTTTGATACCTGTCATTTCCAAACAAAAACTCTTTAATAATTTTCTGATCTCTTGATTCAAGAATGTCTTTTGATTCTTTTAATACATCAAATGCCGCATCTTTGGTTAATGCTCCGGCCCACTTACTTACTTCAGAATCAAAATACTGTTCTCTAAAGTTTTCTGCCAAACCTTCCAACAAGATTCCATCTAAAAGTGTGTAGTTATTGAAATCATCGTAATGATGGTAATAGTAGATTGTATGATTCAGTTCGTGGGCTACAGTATTTTCGATAGACTTTTTTGAGTATTCATCCAAATTTATAAACAAATGAAAAACACAACTGTAAACTGCTACGGCCATTACGCCATCGAAAACTTTGTCATCTTCGGTGGTAAGGTAGGGATGAACAAAAATAAAGTTCTTTGTTGGAACAGACAACTCGTCATTACACTTCTCAATGGTTTCTGAAATAGTTTTTTCTATTTTTTGCTTCTGTTCATCGGAAATTTCTTTATACTGATCAATGCCTCCGTTTCCAACATGGACTAATAGTCCCTGTTTTAAGGAATCAATATCTATATAACCAGAATAATTAACACTTCCTTTCTCTTTCATTAGAGAAACTATCGAATCAACCATTTCATTTTTATTTTTAAATTCTCCCTCTGGAAAATAAAATTCAATTTGTGATAAATCCTCATTCATTGCCTCATACTAACAAAATAAAAAAAGGGCGGAAAGTTTTTGGCTTTCCGCCCCCCGGTGTCACTCGAAAGGATGTGGAAACTTAGTTAGCTGACCATAAGTCAGCTTACCTCGTCCGAACCTCTCAGCAACTTCGTACAAACGCCTCATTCCGGCAGGTTCCTGTCGATTACCAAAGGTCAATAGAGACCTCAAGCAAGGTGAAAGGAATTATTAAAGGGACGCACAGCGTCCCTTTAATAATTTCTACAAAATATAATTTCTTGTCGGCCCGGAGGGATTCGAACCCCCAACCAAGCGAATATAAGTCGCCTGCTCTACCGTTGAGCTACGGGCCGCTCTACCAGCTCCGACGTTTCAATCGGAGCCCCGACCTTCGCCCTTTGGCGTAGCGTCGGGGCTGAACTACACGCGCACATCCACTATACCGCAGGGATGTGCCAAAAACATCCCGCACGCGGGGCGGGTGAATCCGCGCGAATCTGCTCCAAATCCGCGTCTATCCGCGGGGCGCGAGTATACGCGCCCTACTCAAAGTGCACGTCGCCGCGACGGCCAACTTCGCGCGCGAGCATCGGATGAGCGGTGAGTTCGGGATCTTTTGTAATAAGTTTTTGTGCCTCGTGGCGCGCCGCCTCCACCATTTTAATATTCTGCAGTGCTTCCATGCCGACATCAGAAATGCCCCACTGTTTTCTTCCATACAATTCTCCGGCACCGCGCTGTTTCAAATCTTCTTCCGCCAATTCAAATCCGTTTGTAGCCCTTGTGAGCGCAGCGAGTCGTTTGAGTGACGCTTTTGATTCCTTGCTTGGCACCAGATAGCAATATGCTTGGTGTGTGCTTCGCATCACGCGCCCGCGAAGCTGGTGCAATTGCGCGAGTCCAAATCGTTCCGCTCCCTCAATCACCATCACGGTTGCATTAGGCACATTAACGCCCACTTCCACCACGGATGTTGCAACGAGAACATCAGTGTCGCCGTTTGCAAACTTCTCCATCGCCGCATCTTTTTCTTTCGGTGTCATTTTGCCGTGCATGACATCAACGGTATTCTTTGGAAACACCTCTCTTTGCAAACGTTTTGCTTCCGCTATTGCCGATTTGGTGCGCAAGGAGTTTGCATTGCTCTCATCCGGCTCATCAATACGTGGCGTAATCACATACGCTTGTCTGCCTTCGGCAAGGAGCTTGCGCATGTGCGCGTACATTTTTTCCTGTGCAAGAGTGTTTTGCACGATGTCTGTTTGCACCATCTTTCGTCCCGCAGGCATCTCATCAAGGAGGGTGAGGTCTAGGTCGCCATACACCGTGAGCGCGAGCGTGCGTGGGATTGGTGTTGCCGTCATTGAAAGCAGGTGGGGCAGTTCCTTGTCGGCATTTTTTCGTGCCAACGTGGAGCGCTGGTTTGTCCCAAACCTATGTTGTTCGTCGATAATCACGTATGCCAAATGCTTGAAGGTGACCGACTTTTGAATCAACGCATGCGTGCCCACAAGAATTGCAATCTCTCCGTTCACAACCCACTTCAAAAGTTGTGCGCGTGAAATGGTTGTCCATTCGTTGGGATTCGTTTTTGATGGAAACTTTCTGCACCCACTTCCGGTGATGAGCGCAATGTGTATCGGTAATCCTTTGAAAAATTCGATGAATGATTCAAAAAGTTGCTTTGCCAAAATCTCCGTGGGCGCCATGTATGCGACCTGCAGTGTGCCGAAATCTTGCTTGGCGGGACGAGTCGAAACGACGGCGTGTGCCGTGGCGGCGGCGACAAATGTTTTGCCGCTTCCCACATCACCTTCAAGTAGGCGGCTCATCGCATGTGGTGTGCGCATGTCGGTGAGAATACTTTCCACCGCGCGTGTTTGCGCGCCGGTTGGCGAGAAGGGAAAGCGCTTGGTAAATGCGGAAAGTATTTTTTTGTCGGGATTGATTTCCCACGAGGGCTGTGCCTCATACGCGCGGCGGTTTTGTTGGTTTTTAAGCTGGATGAGAAAAATTTCCTCAAATGCAAAACGTTTGCGCGCGGCGCGCGCTTCTTTGTGCGTGCGTGGACGATGTGCCCAAATGAGCGCGGTGCCAAGCACGGGCAAATTGTAGCGTGTAAGGATTTCCTTGGGGATAGGGTCTTCCAATGTGTCTGTAATGCCCGACGAAAGCACGCGTGCGATTGCGTGGAAAAACCACAACGAGGTGACGCCGCGACTCTCGGGATACACAGGCGTGAGTGTCGCGTCAGGATTTTTTGCATCATTTCTAAAGAGGGAATCAGGCGCCACGATGCCAATAGATTTTTCAATGGAGGGGTTGCTCAAATAGAGCGCCCCTTTTCGCTCGCTTACTTTTCCTGAAAGGGTGACCATACTGCCGTTCGGTGTCATCTTTGCGAGATATGGCTGATTAAACCATACTACTTTTATTTTCCCCGTCGCATCCGTGAAGGTGCCCTCCGCCATGGGGATCTTTGTGCGAAACCCTTTGCTTGTTTTGAGATTGGTGAGCGTGCCGGAGAGTGTGGCATGTGCACCTTTTCCAAGTTCATTTACATGACTGATGGCGTTCGTGACAGATGCATAGCGAGACGGGAAGTGATAGAGCAGGTCGGAAACGGTAGTGATGCGAAGTTTTTTTAATGCATCCTGGTTGTATTTTGAGAGGCGCGGGAAGTGCGTGCCAAGCATGTCATTTGGGTTCATAGAGATTATTGTACCCTCGTTTACCTTGACATGAAAAAGAACGAGACATAGTATCGGGGCAGGAGGACACGATATGAGAGAGATTCTCGTCCCCGTTGGGGTCTCGGTTCTACTGGGCATCCTCATCTGGGCGACCCCTCGTTTCGTGGCGAGGATGTCGCAAACGAGAATGTCCACGACCCCTCCCGCCGGAAAGGGGTGGGCCAACTTCGTGTAGAACCATTCGTTCAAATGGGAGGTGATGGCCTCATGAAAATGCCCGCGTGCTAAAGCACGCGGGCATCAAAACTTTCATACCACGCCACACAAACTACTTGACTTCCAGTGATTTTTTGATATAATTGCGAGCGGAGAATTGTTCTCCCCAAATAAAAAACTTCTTCAGAAAGGAGTAGACGATGCAGAGCAGGCAAGGCAGGCAAGTGTTGCGGACCAAGCCGTCCAAGTGGGCGGCATGGGCGTCCATCGCCATGGTGGCGCTCTTCGTTCTCCTGTTGGTGCTCGCATTCGCGACGCCGGCGAGAGGAGAGGGAATCGAAGTCGTCGAGCCGCTCAAAGAATCCAGCTCGGTGTTGGACATCTCGTTCGGCGCTGCGTTGGACTTCAACTGGTTTGGCAGTCGAGCCAGTGACAACCCGTACGCGAACGTCACCTGGACGTTCGACACTCTTGTGGAGGGCGAAACCTCTGGGTGGGAGCTCAATGTGCTGGAGAACCAGCATGTTGGCACTCACAAAGAAGGGTCGTTGGTGGACTACACCGACATCATCGCCGGGCATGTCCGTCTGTTCCAGAATGGGCGGTACAAGCTGTGGAGTGGCATTGAGCTATTCTACGGCCCAGGGCAGTATGGTGCGGAGTGGTTGCTCTTCACAGCGCCGCTCGTGAAGTTCACCTACACACCTTCCGCGGCGTGGGATGTGACGAGCATCGTACAGCTTGTCGGCGCACACCATCTCGACTACACGGGGGACAAGGCGTTCCTTGTGGAAGAGTTCACTCTTCACCCCGTGAGAGGCGAGCGACTCAAGCTCGACATCACACTCGCCGGGGTGTTTGGCGAGACCTCTCGCCGGACCTTCTACGGTGGGCCGAAGTTCACCATTCAACTTCGGGATAGCGTGGGTTTCTGGTTCCGCGCTTTCGTGATTCGAACGTGGACGGCGGACGGCGAGGTCATCAAACTCGCCCCGCGACCGGTCATCGGAATGAAGTTTTCCTGGTGACTCAAACCTTAAAGGGGAGGTGGTACAAACAAAGGCCGGCGATGCGTAGCATCGCCGGCCTCTAAACTTTTTATATTTCAAAACGCGCTACTCCACCGTGATGTCGGTGACAGCATCTTCCGGTTGCGTTTCATCAGTGCCGATTTTTTTCGCACTTGGCGTAGTGCTTCCGGTTTCGTCAATAATTTCTGATTCCACTTCCGGTGCAACGGCTGTACCGCGGAAAAAGAGAAATCCGGCTGCCGCGAGCGCAATAATAATTATGATAATGAGAAGGGGGTGTGTTTTGTGTGCCATGACGTGCGTTTGAGTTGGTAATGTTCCCGCACTCATTATCCCTCCGAGGCGCATATTGTGCAACGACGCGTACGGGCGTATGGTGAAGCCAGGAGGACACCAGAATGAAAGTACCATGGGCAGTGAGATGGCTCGCCGTATCGCCCATGGTGGCGATACTCGGTGCAACGGCCCTTGTGGTCGCTGTACTCAACTACACCATGCTTCGCACGGAGCGATAGCATGAGCACACCACACGCCAACCTCCCAAGGTTTAACCTCGGGAGGTTTTGGATACCAATGGTCCTGGTTTTGTCACATATTCTATCAGTTAACTGATAGAATATGTATCGTCTTTTTGTGTGACCAGTCCATCGCGGATGAGAGTGGCGAGGATGTGGCGGGTTTCTTTTTGCGTGTGACGCGCGGTGCGTGCGAGCATGGCGAGCGTCTGGGGGGATTTTTCGGTGAGGGCTTTCACGAGCACGCCGCGCGCCTGTCTTTTTGAGCCCTTGAACGCGGATTGTCTTGTGTGATGCGCGCTTTTTCGCGAAGGATTGGGGAGCGTTTTTTTCAAATGTGCACCATAGTCCATCAAGGCGGCGTACCACTCGCGGGGATTTTTTATATCAAGTGTTTTTTCAATCAGTGGCAAGAGTTCTTCGTCGTCGAGTATTCGCGTTGACCTGTGTTTTAATCCGTGTAAATTCGCGAAGTGTGTGATAAAGACACTTCTGATGTTGGTTTCAATAAACACACGTGGCTCGTTCCAGATGAATGTGAGCAGGGCGCGTGCCGTGTAAGGGCCAACACCGGGGAGTGCGCGAAGCGTCTTCTCATCGCGGGGGAGGGTGCCGCTGTATCTGCGCATCACGATTTCAGCCGCGTGCTTCATTTGAAGCGCGCGGCGATTGTACCCAAGCCCGCTCCATTCCGCGAGCACTGTTTTGAGTGGCGCACGAGCGAGCTCGGCGAAACTCGGAAATGTTTTTATAAAGCTTTTGTATTTTGGCACCACTCTCTCCACTTGCGTTTGCTGAAGCATGATTTCAGACACGAGGATTTTGTACGGGTCTTTTGTACGCCTCCACGGCAATTTCCGTCCGCTATGTTTGTGGTGGGTGAGGACGGTTTTTACAAAACTTTTTTCTCGCACATTCATCACTCGCCACAATAGCGAATGTGTGGGTTTTTTGCTACAGTGGCTTCGTTAGGTCAGAGCCGCAATTCGTGGAGTTCGCCTGACTCTGTGTGCAGAGTTTGGGAGGGTTCCAGGGTGAGTCCAAAACGTAGGTGGATGACCCGTCGAACGCTCTGGCTCAATAAAATATGGAGAGGTGCCAGAGCGGTCGAATGGGCGATCCTGCTAAGATCGTGACCCTTTACGGGGTCCGAGGGTTCGAATCCCTCCCTCTCCGC
>Ga0210057_1000548_pt1 | contig 61621 bp, 63 predicted proteins | sample CryGeyCG2114_010_2_FD_183968 | JGI IMG/M metagenome (GOLD analysis project Ga0210057, IMG submission 183968) | Groundwater microbial communities from aquifer - Crystal Geyser CG10_big_fil_rev_8/21/14_0.10 (SPAdes) (version 2) | ecosystem: Environmental > Aquatic > Deep subsurface > Groundwater ...
GTTGTTCTATCCAAAGCGCAGAATACAGTTGATCTGTTAAAACGCACTCAAAAAAATACTTTTCCCCCTTTGCCTCGCGTAAAGCGGGCTACGGTAGGGATTGAACTCAAGAGAGTTCAAAAAAAGAAAGGAGATGATCCAGCCGCTCCTTCCAGAACGGCTACCTTGTTACGACTTAGTCCCCATCGCCAGACTTACCCTAATTCCTCATTTTATGAGACTTTTCAGGTACTCCCGACTTTGGTGGCTTGACGGGCGGTGAGTGCAAGACCCAAGAACGTATTCACCGCGACATAGCTGATCCGCGATTACTACGAATTCCGCGTTCATGAGGGCGAGTTTCAGCCCTCAATCCCCACTGAGAGTAGTTTTTGGGATTTGCTCCTTCTTGCGAAGTGGCGAAGCCCGTTGTACTACTCATTGTAACATGTGTGCAGCCCAAGGCATAAGCGCCATGATGACCTGACGTCCGCCTCTCCTTCCTCCTCGACGTAAATCGAAGCGGTCTCGTCAGATACGTATAACTGACGACAAGGGTTGCGCTCGTTGTCCCACTTAAGGGCACTCCTCACGGAACGAGCTGACGACGGCCATGCAGCAGCTGTCATGCTGTTTATACAAAGTATAAAGGTCCCAACTTTCACTGGGCTTTCAACATAATGTCAAGCCTTGGTGAGGTTCTTCGGTTTGTTTCGAATTGAGCCACATGTTCCACTCGTTGGGTGGGTCCCCGCCTATTCATTTGAGTTTTAACCTTGCGACCGTACTCCCCAGGCGGTCTGCTTAACGCGTTAGCTTACGCCCCCCCCTTCCAACTTGCGTCGGAATAAGAAAGACTAGCAGACATGCGTTTACGGCTAGGACTACAGGGGTCTCTAATCCCTTTCGCTCCCCTAGCTTTAGAGCCTCAGCGTCAATAAACTTCCAGGAAGCTGCCTTCGCCTTTGGTGTTCCGTTCTTTATCAACGCATTTTACCGCTACAAAGAACGTTCCGCTTCCCTGAAGAAAATTCAAGTCTCATAGTTTCGCACCGAACCCTCTGTTGAGCAGAAGGATTTAAAGCACGACTTATGAAACCGCCTACGCGTCCCTTTACGCCCAATAAAATCGGATAACGTTTGTGGCCTACGTCTAACCGAGGCTTCTGGCACGTAGTTAGCAGCCACTTTCTAGTAAGGTACCGTCACAGTCCGCAAAGCGGACCTTTCTTCCCTTACCACAGCGGTTTACGCCCCTAGAGGTGTCATCCCGCACGCGGTGTCGCTGCGTCAGGCTTTCGCCCATTGCGCAATATTCTTGGTTGCTGCCTCCCGTAGGAGTGGAGCCCGTATCTCAATGCTCCTCTGGCTGATCGTCCTCCCAGACCAGCTACCCGTCATAGGCTTGGTAGGCAGTTACCCCACCAACAACCTGATAGGACGCAGGCCTCTCCCATAGTGAGCAGTTACGCCCTTTGCCACGTTCATTTTACTGAACGTGGAACATGGGGTATTACCCCGCCTTTCGGCGAGCTATCCCCCGCTATGGGGCAAGTTCCTACGTGTTACTCAGCCGTCCGCCACTGTCCCAACTTGCGCTGGAACCGTTCGACTTGCATACCTAAGACACACCGCCAACGTTTATCCTGAGCCATGATCAAACTCTTAAATATGCGGCTACTGTTAGCCATTTAAGAGTACAAATTGTGTCGCAGATCGAATACTTCTGTATTCTGCGCTCTGAATAGATATATCTTGTTAACGAACAGGTGATAAAAAGCTTATCTATTGTATCCGTACTGCATAAGAAAAGCAAGAGGAAATGGGAATAATACTAGAAATACCCAAATCCAAATATCCAATGTCAAATAAATGACCAATGACAAATATCCAATAGATCTATAAACTCAAACACAGCTGCTTTAAAAATTTTTTAATTTTGAAATTGGTCATTTGGAATTGGACATTATTTGGATATTGGGTATTTGTTTAGCTGTTCTCAACTAAACTTAATGACTACCTTCTCCATGATAAGAGGGTGCTCTATAAGCCAACCCAAACCTTTTACCACACTATCTGCAGGATCATCGCTTAAAACAACACTCATACCTAAATCACGTGATAGATACTTTGCTAAATCTATAAATTTTGCTGACATTCCAGAGAGAATGATCCCTTTCTTAGTAATATCAGTTATGAGCTCGGGTGGCGTTTCTTCTATAATTTCACGTATTGCATCTTGAATTTGACCAAAATATGGATATAGAGGCTCATACAACAAATGGTTTTTCACTTTTACGGTTTTTGGCATACCAGTTTCAATGCTTCGGCCGCTAATATCTAATGAAAAGTCCTGATTTTCCAGTACAGATCCTAACGAAAGCTTTATTTCCTCAGCAGAACGATTACCAATTAGTATGCCGTAGCGCATACGTAAGTAGTTAATAATTGCCTCATTAAAGTCTATTCCTCCGATCTTCAAAACTCGCGATACAACGATGCCTCCGAGCGATAACACGCTTATTTCAGTTGTTCCACCCCCAATATCAACTATACAATTACCCATATTTTCCATAATAGGCAATCGTAAACCAAATCCTGCTGCAAGAGGAGTTTCAACAATGAGTACATTTCTTCCACCTACTTTTTTACCGACCTCAACAAGCGCCATCTCTTCAACCTCTGTTAATCCAATGGGTACAGAGATAATCATGTTGAATGCATTCGGAGAAAATTGGGGATACGGGGCAAATGCGCGGTCAAGCACATGACGTAAAAAATATACTAATCCATCAAAATCACTGACTCTTCCTCTATCAATCGGGGTAAAGACTGAGAGATCGGGAGGTGTTTTCCCAACCATATCGTACGCCTCATTTCCAAATGCAATAAACGTGGAACTCTTTTGATTACGAACAGCATACGTCTTTTCTCGCACGACAATACCCTTTTCCTGTAAGTAGACACGCGCAGATAAACTTGCCAGATCAACACCGACAAACGGTGCGTTTGCAAACAATGAAGAAAACCAATCGAATATACGAGTTATCGCATACATTCCAGCCATTGTTTTACGTCTTCGCATATATACAGTATAGTACACACTTACACTTTCTCAAAGCGAGTACGAGGAGAAACTCCAATAACAAATATCCAATATCAAATAAAGCTCAAAATCCCAATGTCAAATGCCAATTGAATGTCAAATTCCAAATGACCAATTTCAAAATTAAACTTGGAACTTTGATACTTGATATTTAGACTTACCCCGCACCAGACTTCGTCGAAAACGGTACAAGGTTGTGTTATCATGATTGCATGAATCTATATGCCCATATTATTGGCAGTATGTTTTTGATAGTTCCACTGCTTTTTTCAATCCAATCGAATGAATTGTTTGAGTTTCCCAAAATGCTTACCATATATTTGTATGCACTTGCGCTCTTACCGATAACTGCATACCGCATTTATTATTATTCCAAGCAGCGTATGCCACTGCCAATGCGTTTAAAAATACTATTGGGAAGCCTTGGACTATTTATTCTCTCTCAAGTAGCTTCAACATACTTCTCTATTGATACTCATGTTTCACTATTCGGATATTATTCGCGATTCAATGGAGGGCTTGTGTCTTTACTTGCGTATAGCGCGCTCGGTATGAGCACATACATACTTCTTGTTCGCAAGGACATTCGCACGGTTCTCCGCTGGGGGTTTTTTGGTGGAATACTTACTGCGCTTTGGGCATTCCCTTCCCATTTCGGATATGACATTATTTGCTTGATTACATCAAAACAGTTAAATGCGGCGTGTTGGACGAATTCATTTGATCCGACCCAGCGTATATTTGGAACACTTGGTCAACCAAATTGGCTTGCAGCATATCTATTGGTACAGTTATCATTGGTACTGTATTACATAGTCACAGACCAACGCTTGATTTCTTCTTTCTCAGAGCGTATAAACAAAACTATTTTAACCGTATGTGCACTTCTGTATAGCCTCGAAATTGTATGGACTCGATCTCGCTCTGCATATATCGCCTTTGGGATTATCGCTGCATTATGGCTCGTATATTGTATAAAATTGCGCAAGAAAGTGGCGCTCGTTGTGTTTATTATTGCAAGTATGCTGCTTTTTAGCATTGGACCAATGGTACGAAATGAGTTTGAATTCGTACCAACAACTACCCAACAGGCACGAGGCGAGCAAACAGTAAAAACAAAGAGCGAAATCATTACTCCTTCATCTGTCATACGTCTTATTGTCTGGAAAGGTGCAGTAGATATTGTTAAACGCTTCCCCTTGTTTGGTAGCGGCGTTGAGACATTTGCCTACTCTTACTATTTTACTCGTCCTTTAACCCATAACGCGACGTCAGAGTGGAATTATGTATATAACAAAGCACATAATGAAATACTCAATTATGCAGCAACAAGTGGTTTCGTTGGAGTAGGTATGTATCTGTTATTCTTTATATCTGTTGTCTATATTGCTCTAAAAACTCTACAACATGACTCTCACTACAAACACGTTGGAATGCTTGCGCTCAGTGTACTGTGCGCTGCATTTACAACTAACTTTTTTGGCTTCTCTACAACAACCATCAACGTATATTTTTATCTCATTCCATTCATGCTTTTACTTATTATAAAGCCTCAGTTTAAAACTGTTCCCCGACCACCACGCTGGTTATTTGTACTTTTTTTAGTATTTCTCACCTATGCAGTTGCGTCTATTGCTGACTATTACAATGCAGACAAATACTATGCACTTTCAAAGAAATATAGCCAACAGGATGACATAGCAAATGCGTATACAATGATACAAAAAGCGATCGATACTCGATATGAGCCGAGCTATGTTGATGAAAAAGCTTACTTAGCTGCTCAAATCGCACTCTACTCTTCGGCAAATGGAGATAAGAAAAATGCACAAAACTTTGCAAAACAGGCGCAAGACGCGCGAAATGATATTTTGTCAGAATCAAGTTTGAACGTAAATTATTGGCGTACTGCTGGTAAAACAGATTATCTTTTAAGTCTTGTGTTTGCAGATGATGACAAAAAAAGTAAATATCTGTTCCAAACGGCACTTAAAGATTTTGAGCAAGCTCAAAAAATAGCACCAACCGACCCGAGAAATTTCTATGCTGAAGCGCTCATACAGTCTGAATCTGACAAAGAAAAAGCTGTGCAATTACTGAATAAAACGTTACAATTAAAGAGAGATTACCCCGATGCAGAAAAGTATTTACAACAGTTACAAAAAAGTGTTAAATAAGTATAGTATGCACATACATAAAGGGTTATTTTATTTATTCATAAAGTCTGCACTTCTTATTTTTACAATTGGAGTCTTTGTGTTTTCAATACACACAAAGACTGTCTCTGCAGCTTGTTCTGGTGATCTACATCAATGTCCAGATGGTAGATGTGTTGAATTAGAGGATAGTTGTTCGGCCCCATCTACACCTACCCCAACTCCGACTACTGCTCAACCACCTGCCCCAACAGCAACCCCACAGCCACAATGTAGCGCAAGTTGCCGACGAACAGAAACTATTTATGGCACCTGTGGAGCTGGCTCATGTTCTGCTGGCGATAGACGTACTGGAATTGTTTACGACTATAAGCAAACATGGAATGGTACTTGTACCGATGAAAGATGTCCTAATGCGGTTGCAGATGTGTGTACTTCCGATGCGAGCTGTGGAGATGGCGGAGGAACACCCCCAACGCCCACACCGACACCTTCGGGAGGAAACAACAACCCAACCGCTACACCAACCCCTACACCTCTCCCACCAACACCAACGCCAACTATTGTATTATTACCGCCGGCACGTGTCGTTGAACCTCCTGTCTGTAGTAACGACGGCTGGACAGCAACGTTTCAATGGACAAAATCACCTTCAGTTGAAACGACAGATTACGTTTTTCGATCAGATTATCCGGATATACCCACACCTTTATGGCTCGTTGCAGATTCAACGGATATTTGGAAGAGTACAAAATCTATTCAGAAAGCATATGCTGATTCTCAAACCGATTTTGTAATTTCTCGAAATATTTTTCCGAACAACCGATACCTCAACTGGAGTATAGAAAGTGTTGCAAACGACTATACTGCAAACGACGCACATAGAACAACCAGTACTCAGGGGTACATATGCAAACCACAGAGAGTTGCAAATCCAGCAAATTGCACTACCGCATGTGAGCCAAATATTGGCGTTTGGAAAGAGGAATATACCTATTCAAGCACGTATAAATCACAAGATCTCAGTGGTGATGACATTGTAGATATCGTTGATTTTGAAAAAATACGCGCGCTCAAATATGCCCCAACAAGTACTCCCACACCAGTACCACCAACGCCCACTCCTGTACCACAGGTACAAATAAATGTAAAAAGTCAACAAGGTGAACCAGTTGCCGCGAGTGTGTATAGATTACAGTGTCTTACGAGTTCTGGGCAATGCAGCAGTGATTTTCTCAGCTCTCAAGGAATAAACTCATGCCGACATGACAACCGAAACACAAGCACAACAACTCTCACAGCAAACATTCAAAGTGGCGTTTGCAAAGCGGGGGCAGGGATTGAGTACAACCCCTCTCGATATGTGATAGTTGGTGTCACTGGTGTACCTGAAGGTTCACAAGAGTCAACCTATACATCCTCTACTGCTCAAGAAAAAAATGTGGTATGGGATACAGATGAATGGACTACTGGAAAAAGAACAATAGATATTATCGTTGCAACACCAACGCCGGTAACGCCGTGAAAGTTATAAGCAAACTTATATTATGAATACTATACAAAAATGGCACAAACAAAGTCACATCTCGGCTGTTGTACTATTAATTGTGATTGGATTAACCCTCAGCCTCATTGGTCTTTTACTTCAAATGAGAACAAAACAACTATATAAAAGCAAGGCAGCTGCTCAAACCGGACCATCGGTAAACGTATCTATGAGCGTCGGTGATTGCGTAACAACATCTACAAAATATTCATGTGCTATCACTGGAAACCCTGGAGATCTTATTACCGTTAAGGTTTCAGCAATTGCTACAGAAAAGCTTTCTGCCGCAAATTTGTTCTTCAATTACAATCAAAATGGTATTAATAGTGTCGCCTACGAAACTGTGACCGTTCTCACAAAAGATACAAATAATACACCTCTGTTCACTCCTGTCTTAGAAAAAGTGAGAGACTTTAATGAAGGTAAATTACTCCAACTCACTTTAGTATCTGATCGCACTACAAATGAACTATCAAATCAAGTTTTATTTACCCTAACCTTTCGTCTTCTCACTGCCGATCCAGCGAATATTATTTTCGTCTCAGCACCAAGTAGTGCCGTTGGACCCATAGCAAACTACAAATTCGTGCTTGTGCCACAAAACGAATTGGGTACTGATGATGATCGTTTGCTAAAAACACTCCATATAGCAGTAAATCATCAGGGTTCAGGAGGGAACGGAAAAACGGTAGAACTAAAAACAAAAGTTCGATTCAATCCATTCACAAATTCAGTGCCACAAGCATGTAGCACAATAAAGGGCAAGGTTCAACTAGTATCACAGTCTACGAACACGCATCTCAGCAAATCCAATGTTTCGTTTACAGCAAATACTGATGGTACTTTCTCTGCAACAACTCAATTTGACAATGTGGTAGCAGCTCCTGATTATCAAATACTGATAAAAGGTCCACATCATACGCAAAAAAGATTTTGTGTGCTCAACCCACAAAATGGTACAAATGGTCGATATAACTGTAGTAGCGGCTCAGTTAATATAGGCACAACAACCACTTCACTCGATGCTAACTTAAGTGCAGTTGCTGTGCCGCTTGGTGATATTGCAGTTCAGAATGGTATAGCAGACATGCGTGATCTCTTAACTGTTAAGAATTTATTTTACAAAACTACCTCATCCGATCTTACCGTTGGAGATCTTAACTGCGATGGTGCGATAAATGGCGCAGATTATTCATTACTACTTGGCGAATTACAGAAAGGATATGCAGATGAAAATTAATAAACATGTATTTACAGCAGTAATCATACTTATATCTATATTGTTTCTTTTTGGTTTGATTATCAGCATACACTATGTCCAACAAAAAGGACCTACGCAAACAAATGAAAAACAACAAAACGAATTTGGTACATGGCTGAAGTTATCAATACCTTCGAAAAAATTACATGTAGGTAACACAATAAAAGTTGCGGTAACCACCAATGCAACTCAAGCTGTAAGTGCCACCGACATCGTACTCACCTATGACCCTCTCTACCTCTCGTTCAATCAAGATGGTCTCGTTTCTGCAGATTATTCGATTGTGCGAGTACTACCTGGAAGCGATACTTTAGTGATTTCTTTGCTCAAAAAAAACACTATACCTACGGATAAATCGACCGATGCTCATATAGTAACGATACCGTTTACACTCCTTAAGAAAGGTACGACTTCTTTAAAACCACTACTTTCTAACACTGGCATGACAAGCACTCTATTATTTGGGACGAATACAAAGAATCAGTTATCAAAGGTTTTACCAATACAGCTTTCAATACAATGAGGTCCATTTATGTACAATTTGCAAATGTTGTCGGCACTGTTATAGTGCTCGTTATTATTACAAGCGCAATTCATGCACAAAGTGTATTTGCAGGAAAAATGGAATTTAACCCAGCTACTGGAACGTATGCAAAAGATGCTACCTTTACGGTAAAGGTCATTGTAGATACTGAAAGTATAAACGCGACAAGCGCAGACGCAGTAATACAGTTTGATAACACCCTACTTTCAGTTGACAGTGTTGCAGACGGTACATTTTATCCAACTGTACTTCACTCTGATAATAATGGAACGCTGGTAATATCAGGTATTGTCAATAGTGTTGACGCTGTTGTAAGCGGTAAAGGTGAGCTTGCAACGATCACATTTAAGGCGCTCACCGCAGGGACAGCCAGTGTAAAATTCGATTGTACGCAGGGACAACTCAATGATTCAAACATTTCAAAATCTGAAACAAGCAGCCAATCAGACATAGATGTATTAACCTGCAGTTCTCTTGTTAACGCGTCGTACACTATTACATCGAACGGTTCTGTCACTCCTACCTCAACAGACTCAGGGGCAACTGCAACTCCCACATTAGCAGGCGCTGTTACCGCAACTCCCACAAGTATACCTAATACTGGAAGCCTCGATATGGTAGCACTGATTCCTCAGCTTATGATGGCTTGCCTATTTATACTCATAGGCGCAATTCCCCTCTTACTCTAGAGTATCTACAAACACATTGCTGCATGTTATAATGCAACATATGAAGCTGCGACTCATTTATACACCAGACGTCATCCTCAATTCAAAGACTCGCAAAGTTACTGCTTTTAATAGCAAACTACGTACAATTATTGAAGAAATGAAGGAAATATTGCTCAACTGTAAAGATCCTGAAGGAGTGGGACTTGCTGCTCCACAAGTAGGCTTAGCGCTTCAGATTTTTATAATGAAAAGCGAGTCTCATGAGCCTATACGTACATTCATAAATCCTATTATCCTCAAAAAAACAAAAACAGTCCGCGAAGCAAAAATAGCAAAGAAAGACATATTAGAAGGATGTCTTTCAGTAAAAAATGTATGGTCAGCAGTAAATAGGTACAAATCCGTTACTATTCGCTATCAAGATGTCGATGGCACGGTTCTGACCTATGAAGGACGTGGATTCGAGTCGCATATCATACAACATGAAATAGATCACCTACAAGGCATCTTATTCACACAAAGAGCGCTGGAACAACAAAAAACACTCTACAGGATAATCAAAAAAGGCAAGTTGGAGGAATTCGAACCAATTGAACTTTAACCATAAGTTAAAGCACAACGCCATTTGGATTACAGCTCGCTTTTCATACCTAAAAAGCGCAAAACCTCTTCCTTTTTGTAGCGTCTATCTCCGCGAGAGTTAATACGAATTGCCGGTAGTTTGCCCTTTTTACCCCATCTCTTTAGAGTGATTTTGGACACACGCAACAAATGCGCAACTTCATCTATGGTAAGTAAGTCTGGCATCTCTTGGAGGGATAGAGTACCTTTCGCGTTGTCTGACATACCTGTATTATATATGGCATAGCATAAAAAAACAAGTCAAACTACTACACATTTATTGATAAAAAAACACCAGGAGATTTTTTAACTCAATCTCCTGGTGGAATAATTACGCTCTGTTCTTATTTTAATTCTACCTTAGCTCCAGCGGCTTCTAGTTTCTTTTTTGCTTCTTCCGCGTCTTCTTTCTTGACACCTTTCAAAATCTCTTTCGGTGCTGATTCTACTAATTTCTTAGCATCGATGAGACCAAGGTTTTGATCAACTTCGCGAACTGCTTTAATTACTTGCAATTTATTTGCTCCAGCTTCTGTTAAAACCACATTAAAGGTAGTTTTTTCTTCTACTGGTTCTGCCTGTGCGCCACCAGCTTGTGCTTGTGAAGCAACCGCTACTGGCATTGCAGATACTCCAAACTTATCTTCAATAGCTTTTACAAGCTCATTCAAGTCCACTACTTTCATCTCTTCAATTTCTTTGATTATTTTTTCTACTTTTTCAGACATAGTCTCATCTCCCCTCATTCGTATAATTTATGATGTAGATTTCTTTTCTGCAATCTGTTGTAATCCTCTTACAAGACGAGTTGTATCAAATGTAAGCGCTCTGTGTAGGCGCATGAGAGGGTTCTTTAATACCATTGCTAATTGTGCAATCAGTTGATCTCGAGTAGGAATTTTAGCAAATGCTATTATTTTTTCACCTTCGTATAACGTATCTTCTATATAACCAATCTTATACTCGATGCGCTCATCTCCCTTGAATGCTTCTACAAATGCTTTTAGTGCGGGGATAAAATCGTCAGAATAGATAATTATTGCACCGGTAGGACCAAAAAGAACTTGATCGTTATAGATCCCTTCTGGAAGTTTTCTACCTTTCGCAGCAATCTTAAAGAGGGTGTTTTTTAAAAAACGCAGTTTCGCACTATGTGTATCTAGCGTAGCACGTAGTTGTTCAAACTGAGTATGAGGTATCCCTGTGCTCTTGAACAATATAATTGACTTCGCGCTCTTTAGATCTACATCAATATTCTGAACTCGTTTTGCACGAAGTTCGCGAGGTATGTGCTGTAGTCTAAATTTAAGTTTCATATTTTCTCCTCCGAAAGCCTTATATCCAACTTTTGGAATGCTCTCTTCTTAGGATGCTTTTGTATTATATACACAGCGACACGATTATGCAAGCTCTGCTACTGCATCTTCAAACGCGCTCTTACTTTGTACACCTACAAATTGTTTAGCAACTTTTCCATCTTTGAATAGAAGTACCGTTGGAATACTCATAACGCGATATTGCATAGCGAGATCCTGAGCTTTATCAACGTTTACTTTTACTACCAATATGTCTTTCCTCGTTTTATCGAGATCATCAATGGTTGGCGCTAACATACGGCACGGCCCACACCAATCTGCATAAAAATCTACGATCGCTGGTTTATTTGCTTTCAAAACTTCTTTTTCAAACACTTTAGGATCTGTTATGTGTTGCATGTTCTGTATATTGACTTATAATGGAGTATTCACTGTATCAAATGAAAAAACCCATGTCAATTGAAATAAAAAATACAGTCCCTATCCTCATTCAGAGCGAAGATAGAATAAAAGTTATCGAGTATATTACACGTACATATACAGCATCACGGATTGTCGAAACAAATACAGAGGGTGAGCTTTCGATGGAAAAGCTTCGCACGATCATGCGTATATCTTCTATACAGCAGAATCAACCAATAGTGTGTGTTGTGTGGGGTTTTGATACTGCAACCATTCAAGCGCAAAATATATTTCTCAAAACGCTCGAAGAGCAACCTGCTTATCTGACCTATTGTCTTATTTGCACAAATGAACAACAAGTAGTGCAAACTATTCAATCGCGCTGTCAAAGCGTCCATCTTAAGCACGAGGTTTCTGAAGAATTTCTAGAAAATATACCCCTTATCGTGCGCACGTGGATTCATGAAAAACCAAAGAGAACTCGCGAAGACGGATTAGTTTTTATAGATACCCTTCTTACTAAGTGCACCTATACCATCTATAAAAATCCTTCATCGTATATACAGTGCAAAAATCTCCTTAATGCTAGACAATCAATTGATTCATACAACGTTGATCCAATTACCGCACTTGAGTGTACACTTCTTCTTGAAAAGTAAAATATTTGTTATCATTGGTACATGGCATTAAAAGAAAAACAAATCAGAGTTGCCACCATTACCTTGGGAGTTGTGGGAATAGTACTCGTAGGTGTCATTCTATTTAACCTACTCAAAGATAAATTTGTTTCGGCATCTAATATTGCACCAAAAGATGTTGCAATAAGCAAAATCACACAAACAAGTGCAAAGGTTACGTGGACAACTGACACAGAATCGCAGAGCGTTATCGAGTACGGAACATCACCTACCTCACTTACCTTTTTTGCTCCTGAATCTACTAAGACAAAGACGCATGAAGTAGAATTAAACTTACTTTCCCCTGAAACGACGTACTACTTTCAGATTAGTACAGCAGATAAAAAGTTTTCGAATGGGGGTGTTCCGTGGACTCTCACGACGCTTGGTGAGAGCACCCTATCGCCAACCCCGCCGTCTGATATAAGTACATCACCCAGTCCCAGTGAATCAACAACACCATCTCCTACAAACTCGACACCAACAGATTTAGCAGCGACTACCCCAAGCCCAACACCCTCACCAAGCGAACCAGTAGTAAAAGATACTGCATGTAATATCGAAGATTACAAGGCAAATTTTAATACGAATAATGCGAAATACGACCAAAATGACGACGGCATAGTTCGCAGTAACGATTGGTCTATTTGCGCTGCAAACAAAAAAACTACTCCCACTCTAACTCCTAATCCGTAAATGATTTTGTAGTATACTTTATGGTATCTATGCACCGACTTGTGTATGCAATACTATTTATTCTTATTATTACCGCCCTTATAGGTGGTATACGCATTGGTAAAAAGCTACAAACTCTAGATACCCCGGTTAAAATGGTACAAAAAACAGTACTCATTACCAACGAACCAAAAGCGCTCGTACGATATACACTCGCGTGCGGATTTATATTCACCATACCAGAGAATATTAATGCTCAAATAGCAAGTACAAGTGCTACCGTAACTATGGGGAAAAACGTCTTAAATATTGCGTGTGTATCTGCGAACGCAAAAGCATCGTCTGGATCTGACCTGTACAAAAATACAGCACAGAACTCTACGGTAGAAGTGCGGGGAGAAAAATCGTTACTGAATCTCGTAAAGTCTGGATTCGATCCGCGATACACAAAAACTGTCCGTTAATCTAGTTTCTTTTTCTCTTTGTGAGGAGTGTGTTTTTGACACTTAAGACAGTATTTTTTTAACCCCAAGGCGGTCTGAGTATTTTGCTTATTTCTCTCAGTCACGTAATTTTGTCGCTTACATACAGTACAAGTTAGCCCAAATTGTTGACGTTGTCCTTTTTTTTTTGCCATGTTTTTACATTAATTTGTGGATTCTTTTTCTACTGCAGGAACTTTCTCCTTCAATCCCTTTTGATGCACAAATGAGAGTGGCGTAAAGGTAAGTGGCTTGCCTTCCCAAAATATATTCTTCATTCGCTTGTAACATTTAGAGCATACTGTTCTTTTCACTACTCCCATACCATACTGCATACGTAGTTTGTGCAAATTTGCTCTAAAAACGCGCTTCGTCTTTATTGCCGAGTGTGAAACGCGATACCCTGTTTGATTGGTTTTTAGACATAAAAAACATCGTGCCATAGCTGGTATGATAACAGAACTAGAAATAAAAAGCAACGGATGGTGTAAATGCAGTACTGTGCATTCTGAGCCTGGGGCGGGAATTGAACCCGCGACCTTCCCCTTACCAAGGGGATGCTCTACCACTGAGCCACCCAGGCAAAATAAGCCATCAGCTACTAGCAACATGCTATCAGTAACTATCTCTCCAAACCACAGTAAAACACTAGTTATTGTAACATGATGTTTAAAGGCTTGGAAGAGTGAGAAAATGTAAGATATATCACATTAATACAAAATTTGTTGTGCGTGGTATATACTATCTCCATGTTGGAACTACTTTTTCAGTCCCCTATTACGTTTGTCATCCTCGCACTATTACTTATCTTTTCCATCGGCATACATGAATTTAGTCATGCTCTTATTGCAGACAGACTGGGCGACCCTACACCACGCGCACAAGGACGCCTCACCATAAACCCACTTGCACATTTAGACCCTATTGGCATGATTCTTATTGTTGTTATTGGTTTTGGTTGGGGTAAGCCAGTAGTGTACGATCCGTACAATTTGAATAATCCACACAGAGATAGTGCCTACATTGCACTTGCCGGCCCTGTAAGTAGCCTACTTACTGCTATTGTATTCGCACTTCTCGTACATATCGTTCCTGTTGCTACACCGATCGTGCAAATACTTATGTATGCCGTACGTCTAAATGTCATGCTTGCATTATTCAACTTCATTCCAGTATATCCACTCGATGGATTCCGTATAGTAAGCGGCCTCTTACCAGCTCAATCACGTGAAGATTGGAACCAACTGAGCCATTATGGCATCATAATACTTATTTTATTGATATTCCCTCTTTTTGGTAATAGTTCTGTATTGTCACTACTAATAAGCCCATCTATATCATTCATCACTTCCCTCTTACTTCCGCATGGTATCGCAGGGATTTTATAGTCAGGAACTATACTTTACGCAGTTCACCATAAGTACTGAGTGTCTATTCGTACCGTATATCAAATCCAGAGCTTTCTGCAGAGGTTATGCCGATAGATTGCAACCAAACAGCGACATCAGTCTTTACTTTTTGAACGTCCGCTATTTTTGATTTTACATGATAAATATAGGCACCACTATCCGGAACTTCCAAAGTCATTAGAAATGAATCTGTTCCATAGGGTAGTTTATTTGCAAGATAAATATCTGGTCGTTCGTTCAAATCTCTTTGCTCAGTGTAGGTATCGAATCCTGAAGGAAACGTATCTACTACTGGAATATGTGCCGTCGTAAAAGAGAGTGAATACGTAAATGAATTGCCTACAACACTTTTGATCGTGAGCGTATATACACTATCTGGAATTAAGGTCATAAGTGGTTGGATGATAAGCTGATTTCCCTCAGCGGTGACATTCGTTCCGACGGCAATTTTTGTATTCTTTGCACCTAAATATACAATAAATTGCTCTGGATTCTGTGGTGTACTGAAGAGTATTCGTACTGCAGAAATATCGACTGCAATATTTTGCGCTCCTGTTGCGGGTTTTGTTGATAGTACACGTATCGTTGATGAAGTCGTTGGAGTAGGATATTTAGAAGGCTGTAGAATATGAGTTGGTGCTTGCACGCTCGGTTGAGAACTTGTCTTTCGCAACGTTGCAAAAGCAAATAGTAGTACGGACAGAACAAACAAGAATGCTATACCCATGATAAATAGTAATTTTTTGTGCATAGTTTTCATGTCTTATTTGCTTCGTAAATAGCAATCAACTTTTAATGCCTCAGTCTCACGTGTGTGCACTACACCTTTTCCTCCCCAGTTTGCCTCGTACACAGATATCGACCTATTTGCCGGGTTTACTTTTCCGACAACTGCTATATGCCCCCAGGGCGCATACGTCCATACTACCAAATCACCTACTCGTATGCCTCCAGTGTCATCGTTCGTATTAGGGGTAAAGCGGGCATACCCTTTTGGTGCGTTATGCTTACAGTAATCCTTTGCATTGCGCCCTTCTATAGCAAAATTAGGATCTATATAATCACTATGTATCCATGTATTCCCCGATAAACCATTTGCCGCATCTTTTGCAGAAGGTAACATTACCTTCTCTTTTTGTGTAGCCATAGCAAATCCTACGCATTGCAAGTAACCATATGATTGTGCAGACTCTTTCAGCAACGCATACGCTTCTGAAGACATTAAAAATGGTTTTCCGTTCTCATCCTTGAGATTGTTCTGCAGGCAGGTATAGTTAGCGTTAGTTATAGGTATCGTTAACTTTTCCGTCCATACAACGCCTTCAAGACGTGCCCATCCGCACCCATAGCCTGTAATCAAAAATAATTTACGCGCTGCATCAGAAGATTTCTGTGACGGAACAATACTTGAAGTTGCACCAGACTCTGGAACAATACTTGCTGAGTTCCCTGTCGTTACTACCCGTGTCTCATTGAGAGGGGCTGAGCGTGACACTGTATTGTGCATAGAATACGGTGTATACCAGGAGAGAAGTTTACTATGCACTGTTTCGCTCTCGCTCGATAGGTTTACCACCTCTGCACCTCTTCCCGAGAGTGTCGAATGTGCTTGTTGCGGAGATAGTGAGAGTGCATACCCAACATTTTTACTGGTAGCAGAATCTAGAATAAATCCAAATGCTGCAGTCAGATTCGTAACTGCATCTTGGATTTTCTGCCAAAATCCTTGTTTTTCCATTATCGTTTCGGCCGCTGCAGAAACGTGCCCACTACGGGTAAAATCTGCATTCTCTACTGCTTTTTTTTGAGAAAACACGCCAGATGCTTCATTGTCCTGCATAACTAATGCGGCTGGTTTCGCACTCCCTGCATTCATTAAAAACAAGTCTGTCGCCCGACCAAACAAATTTTTCTCTTCCTTCACGCCAACTGCATTGTCATTTTCTGTAGACACGTTAAAAACTGTGTCTGTTCCATGTTGTGTTGCATAGGCCACGTCCTGAGTATTTCCAATAGCTCTGCCAATTACGTTTACGCTCTGAATACCTGCTTCGTTTAACCAGCTTGCACGACTAAACTCCTTTGGATCGTATGAAAGTACGTTGAAGGTACGCACCTGATCGTTTCCCCAATCCTGGTTATTCTTCACGAACGTGAAGAAATTAGCATACATATTTTGGTATGCATCTCCATAGGGATACTTAACTTTATCTTTTCCCCCTGTATCTGGTGTTGGGCAAGAATAGCATCGCACACCAGTTTCATCTATATATACCGGCATAGTTTCCAACTTCAAATCTGCTAGTATTTTCTTCCAATTTCCCTGCTTGTATTGATGTACTGATGTATCTACAATGCCCTGAGGTGTCATCTCAACATATAGGTGAAGCGGTACTCCGTCAAACTGACTAAAAAATGTTGAACCTCCTAGCTGTAGATATGCTTCGTTGTTTGTATCGGCTAGTTGGTATATATCAAGCGCTGGAGCAAGCATGTATACACTCGTTTTTCGCAAACCGAGTGCCGTTATCTGATCAAGTAGATACTGCGTATACGACTTCACAGAAGTCATAGAGCCAGTATTTTCTTGCTTATTGTTCGGTTCGTTTACAGAAATAAAGTACACTCTGTTTGGAAAATTGTGTGTTGCAAAAAAATTCACCCACTTCTGTGCATATTCCGTCGTTAATGCTATATTTGGGTAATGGCCACGTACTATGACGTGCACTTTTTTCTCTTGGGCACTCTGTATGAAGCCAGCCAATTTTTCTGTAGGTTCTGACGTTACCACTAGCCAACCGTTTACGCCTGCAAATGAAAGAGCTTGTTCAAAATCTGCATAGCGACCAGCTATGTTTGCTCCCAGTTTTCCACTCGCAAAAACTGACGGGACTACCACAATTAAAACTATAAGAGCAATACAAAAACGTCGCATATATTCAGTATACAGGGAAATATTCAATATCCAATATCCAATTAAAGACACGTATAAGAACTCGAGAATAAAGATTGAAAGTATACGGACATTTATTTGACTAACTTATTTCTGTGGAAAGTCAGGAATAGATGGAGTTTGAACAGCTTCAACAGGCGTGTCTTGACTAACTACTGGTTGATCGGTTTGCACAGGCTGTGAGGACATATCAGCTACTGGTTCTGGAGCAGTCATGGGCTGCGGTGCTACAGATTCCTGATTTACTTGTTCTATCGATGGTTCAGTAGGTGCTTCAGCGACCCGAACAGGTTCAGGAGCTTGAGTTGCAGGTGCCGTTTCTGGTTTCATAAGGCCAACATCCACAAGCTCTTGTGCAAATTCACTCTCTGTAAAACCCTTTACGACACGCTGACTATTTTTCCCCTTAAGATGTGTAACGGGAACTCCTGCAAAATTGTCACTCAAAGCTAACATTTCTTTAAGATTTTCCTCGCTTGAGTCGACTCTCTTTTCTTCAAAAGCTATCCCATGTGCAGCCAGGTAATCTTTCTCTGCTTTACAGAATTGACAATTCTCAATGGTATATACAACGGCTGAAGCTTCCGTTTGAACGGGCACTTTCTCGTCTTGAGATTTTTCTGAAACGACATTTTCTTGCTGCATTTGCACTGATTCTGGAGCTTGTGGTGGTTCTGGAGTAGAAATAGGTTCAGGCGTCGATATCTGTACAACTGGATTCATTGGTGCATTAGAAGGTTGCTGAAGCGTTTCGTTGAGCTTATTTCTGAGATCTTCTGGATTTATATCTTGTTGAGCGCTCAAGTCTATTTTATCTGCACTATTAACTTCTTCTGCTTGAGCAGTGAGAGGTTGGGTAGGTTGCTGTACAACTGCAGATGGATCTTGGCTCGGTGCTACCGAAGCGGCTGGCACTGTCTGATTTTGATTTGTAGCTTGTTGATCGTTTGTTTGATCCATGGAAACATTATGGGGAATATATTATTTTTTGTCAAATGTTTGTGAAAATCAGGCAGAGTTTCTTCTCATATGTTCCATAATCAGATTGCGTATGAAAACAGATTTGGTAACTCCATCGGTCCTACTAACCCTATTTAGGTACCGAAGTAGATTTGGTGTTATAAAGAAGTTGAAACGCTTATCTCGCAAATCACTAGCCTTTTTCAAAGATTTTTTAAGCACATCTTTTAAATTTTTTTTGTCGTACGGAATTAGAATAAAGCGTTCGTCTTCGATTCCTTCCAAAAAGATTGGATTGTTATCTTTATGGAATAGTGCAATTGTAGGCTTTCCTTCCTCAAGCGCTCTCTGTATCATGTAGCCTATTCCAAGACTGTGGTAACTAACATCAAAAACACATATATCTGCCTTCTTTAAGTTTTCGATCTTATAAGAATAATAGTTATTCTGACGTTTTCTATCGTCACCAAGCTCCTTCTTATACATATCTTCAGTCATACGAACAGCATCGTTTATGAGGTTCGTGTGACCTATATTTGAAATCTCGTTGTAAATTTCTTCATAAAAATCACCAAAATACTGGTGACCTTGATATGTAGCATCAAAAAATACTTTCATCTTTTCTAAGAATAGCAAGCGCACTCTTTAATGTCAATATTGACTCAAGGTGAGCTTCTCTCTTTATGTGGATAAGCCCCTCCTTTAAAAACATAGGTAAGCATTTTTGAGATTATTGGATAAATGCTAAAACAGATACGTGTTATATTTTCTTCTTTTTCTTTTATATGCATATCAGACTGTTCAATAGTAGATAGTTTTATATACGCAGTTCGTACGCTTGAAACAAATAAAAACTGTTGCATAAAAGATACAAAATAATTATCTGCTAAGGGAAGAATGGGTACGGGTTCTTCATTTGAAAGCAGTTCCAACTGAGGAACGTCGATCTCGATTTTCTTAACGATTGAGTTTATGCTATTTCGCACATTTCTAAGATCTTTTTTTAGCGTATTAAGATAACTTCTATCAACGACAAATTCTTTGCGAATTAACTCGTATAGTTTATTACCAAAGGCCACATCCTCTGTATTCATTTCGATAGAAAATTCGACATTTACTTGATTCTCGTTCTTAATTGATATCTTTGACAAAAACGACCGAAGAGTCGATTCTGCATTCTCTATCCATGCATCATTTTTATGCTCCTCTAGTTTAAAGAGTGAGTAGTCTTGTCTGTAACGCTCGAATAGGTGTTGAAATAGTTTTAATCTGTTTATGTTCTCGTAATAAAAAGTGTTAATGGTTACCAGTTTTACCGATTGATTCTTTCCATTAAGATATTCTCTATAGCGCATCCATAACCTGTTGTAAAGTTCAAAATCGAACAGTAAATATTTTAGATTATTGACTTTGTGTAACAATTTTTTTTCTCGATTAATAAGTTGATCAATGGTGCTCAGCGTATCTTTAGACACGGTAATTTTTGGTGTATATGTATACTTTTGCAAATAGCGTATAACCTCATCGATATTGGATGCGTTAGGACGAAAGACTGATTTGGTAAGCATTTGTACTGGTGCTTTATTCCGCAATACATCTTCTAACATAATTCTTCTCGGGTACTCGTGCACCATACTTCCCTCATACACGAAATCAAGCATCCCTGCAAAACCAACAGGCAGACTACTATAGTAGTCTTTGAACCACATTGAAAGCGCAAGAACGTGTACCTTGTTATACATCTTTAACAAGTGCGCAACCTTACGTTGCTTTACTAAGTTTTTTGGGCCATTTCCATTGAGTACTATTTCATTCAACCATGAATCTTGTCTCTCCATTGTCAAGTGATCAATTTGCTTCGACCGAATATGCATGACTGCATTACCAATTTTATTGGCGATATATTCCGCAGGATATTTTTTCTGTAAAGTATCTTTCACCTTTTCCAAAATATTTAACCCTCTGTACGTGTATTCTACCCACATTTTTTTATTTAAATCGGCGTTATAAGTATAGACACTCTTATTATTCTTATCTAAACCCAATAGGCGTATATTCTTCTTATATTTCTCATACATTTTCCGTAAACTACCATCATTTTCGAGGTTTAAATCGGTAAATGGTACACGAATAACATTACTTTCAGGATTCTGCAGGCGGGCGTAACGAACAACTGCTGCATATATACCGTCATATATCTTTTTCACAAATGTTTCCGCTCCTTCAATACCGTATTGCGTAAATCTCAAGTGCCAAGGATACGTTTCGTCATACATCACATTTACTCCACGCATTGCGACAAGCGCTCCAGTAATCTGAGACCATGTTGGCGTTGCTTTGGCTAAGTTTTCAATGTACGGGATAATGAGATCGGACCGCTTTTTATTTCTAAATGTATTGAGTATTTTTGTATCTGTACTTTCAATTGCGCACGCACCCCCCGTGTTTAAAACACTCGCCAAAGGAGTCTGCTGTATATGCTGTAAGAAATTATCATCTATAAGCCTGAGTCTTGCAAGAGAATCCCCATATAACGTATGGAGAACGTCGAAGTCTTTTTGTGATACGTCTGAAATATTGGTAGGTGATATTGCACATCCAAGATATCCTTTTGTAAGTGCTTTTGGAACCATCCTGCCCTCTTTATATAACTGAAATGCCTTCCTCGCTGAATCTGCTCGTGTATAATCAAAATATGCACTATTATTCGGATAATGGCTCAAGATAGAAAAATTTGTAGACGCAATATTCTTGTACTCGTCAAATGTAAGTGATGATTGTATTGTATGTTTACTCATGTATGTTTACTTCTCCTAAGCTGTCCTGGTAACGTATTTTGAGGTATGTCATTATACGAATTATTTCTATGACGGCAAATGAAACACCCGGAAAGATAATACATACAAGCTGCCCAAGTATGCTTTTGAGAAACACGACGACATGCCCGATAAATGGCACAACGGTAATAACTTTCCCTATTATAAAACGTGGCTTGAGTTTCGTTTCATCTATTGCTACGTTATTATCACCTTTCGTTATGTACACATTCCCTGACACTGCATAAATTCTGTGTGTCACAATCTCTTCACTGCCATCGAACTTTTGAGCGTAGAACGTCACAATATCGCCTTTTTCGTACCAATTATTTCTGTCCTGTACCACCGTAAGATCTCCCATGGTGATGGCGGGGATCATCGAATTGGATTTTGCGGTCATTACACGAAACCCACCGGATAATTCACGCGATAAAGCAAAAAGACTAATACAAAATGTAATAAATATAATGACACATATATAATAATATGGACTCTCAATAAACAGATAAAAACGCTGTAAAAAATTAGTTAGCTGTAATTGTATTTTGAAGAATTTTTTTGTCATAAAAGCCTCCTTTCTCGTCGGCAGAAGTGCGCCATGTCTTAATAACTATATCAAAATTGCACTGGTGTGAGTTGCCAGTAGAATCACTGTTTAATGCAAGAAGCACTATCCACTCGTCCACACCGGATGAATCTATATCTCTATCCATTGAAAGATTTGTTAATGCTCCACTAAATATTTGGTGAAACGCTCTATCGTATAGCGATACAGTAAGTATGTGACAAAGATTTCCTGATTCACTATTGACGTGTGTGCTCATACGATAGTGAAAATTCATTTTCCCGTCCTTTTTTATGCGCAAACCCCTTACTGTAAATCCTCCTTTTTTCATACCGCTTAACTGGAGGAAAGAATATTCTTTATCAAAAGTGGCACTATTACGCGTAGATACTTCGAGTGTAGTCGCAGTAAATGTATTCCCTCTTACAGTTTCTTCATCAAATATGTCTGCCGATGTTTTTTGTGTACGCATAAGAAATATACCGAGTAATAAAATAAGAATCAGGGCAACTTTAGTATGAACATTACCCATGCAAACGATCGAGTATTTCCCCAACCAGGAGTAGGAATGCAGGGATGGCGATAAAAACAATAAACCCAGGCATAGTTTGACTAAAGGCAACGAGGTATCCCAACTTGGGAATAACTAATACTACCTTACCCAATATTTGATTCGATTTAATCAAATCCTCATCCTCTGATCTGTTTGCGTCTCCTTTCGTCTCAAATCGTACTGTTTTTCCTTCTTCAACTTTTTTCATTAATCGATGTGTCACGATCCTTTCATCGACATTTTTGAATGTAACTACGTCACGCGTATTGTACGATGGCTGTGAACCAATTATAATAATATCCCCCGTCATAATAGTTGGTTCCATTGAACCAGACAATACGAGAAATGAATGCATATTAAATAAACCTACGTTTTGATTTGAGAGATATGTAATACCCAATAGCAATGCAAAAACCACTATGAATATCCACGATAGTATTGAAAAAGCTTTTGATAAAAATTTCATATTCGTTAATCGTTAGGAACCCGCCAGCCCAACTGAGCGTGCGGGTTCCTAAAATTTCCAGTATCAGCACATGTCCGATTAGTTCGTCGGAGATGGTCCGCTGATCTGCTGGATTAGTCGAAACTCGATATCAAACCCTACGCTATCACTCTGTACCTCATTTCCATAGGCGTTCTCGTCTGTAGCCCAGTTCATACCAACGGTTCTTTCTTCTCCCGGTTGCATGATGATAGGTGTCAGAGCATTCCAATCTGTCCCTACTTTACCTTGTTGCGCAGTTGCAAGCGTTGTCGATACTACATCTGTTCCATCGAGTGAAACATTTGCATTTACGACCGCTCCAAGCTCGCCCAAGTTATCCGCAGCACAGTTTGGCTCTGCTTCTGTTTCAGGATCGTTGCAGCCATTCTCATCGTTTACAACGTTCTTCAATCGAACGAGTAAGCGAGCAGGAAGTGTACCGACGTTTTTAACCGTCCACACCTTGCTCCCACTGATGTTGCCATTCTCTCCGAGATTCTCAAGTACAAAAGATTCTGCTGCTGCCCCATTGCTGAGGACGTTTAGGTCTATCGTACCAGCGGCAAAACGGTTTGCTGTTGTAGTACGAGTTGCTGTGAAGTACGCGTATGTTCCCGCTGCTACTCCTACACCAAGCCCAAGTAGAACCAGTATACTTATGAGAACCTTTTTTGTGCTCATATTTTTCATGGTTTTCGAGTTTAACTTATAATGTATATATTAAATGTATATACTTTCAGGAATTTGTCAATAGTTACTTGTTAAGATTTGTTTAGGTTGTCTAGATAACCTCTATTCAATATAATCCATACCCCATAGCCGGATATTTACATAAAATAAGTGTATCTAAATATATATTTTCTATATAATATATATACATACTAAAGCTTCATAGCATATCGCTAAAATTATATATGCTACACTGAAGTATGGATTATGTATTGGCACCTGAAATAAAAAGACGCGTTGAATACCTTATCGAAAAATTAGACATGCACTATATTGTTCCCCAGCACATTTATTGTATTCGAAGCATCGGTAGTAAAACACGTGCAATCGCCCGTATCTGGGGAATGCCAAAGCTGTTTAATGAGGTCGTTGGCATCCATCCAAGCTACATAATCGAGGTTATTTCAGAGCGCTTTGATAGACAGTCGACCGAAGAGCAAATGAAGACACTTATTCATGAACTAATGCATATACCGAAAACTTTTTCTGGAAGCTTACTTTCTCACAAGGGGAGATATCACAGAATAAACGATACTGAAGTAAAAAAGCTACTGAAAAAGCTAAACGTATAATCTATGCCCCCTCCCCTAACACGACAGTAGTTACTACTTATATTGGTGTAATTTATCCTCAAAATCGTCTGGGAAAAACCAAAGCTGTGTATTTCCGATTCGCTCTTTTGTTCGAGGTTTTTTCATTATTGCTAGCTGAAATCCTTTTAACAACCTCTCTCCTATTTGTCCCAGTAGTATAAAACTACTTGTTGTCGATACGCTCTCAATACCGACTTCTTTCACGCTCGTTTGCTCCATGAGGGCTACTGAAGCATTCGGAAAAATCGAAAAAACCCATTTATTTGACATAAGTAAATGCACGTACGTTCTACTCTTTTGGAAAATTACTTTCATTTGTAACAGCTCATGCGCAACATAAGCAGTCTGCTTTATAATTGGAATATGCATATCCCTTTCGTCAAAAAAAAGATTCAAACATACCGTATCGACTGAATGAGTTACACTGCGAGGACGCTTAATACCCAATAACCATGCTACTACTACGGCAAAAAAGCGTGCAGTCCACATTCGCTGCGATTTGGTTACTATAAACAGATCTATATCATCACTCTCTACCGCGTTACTCATTGCTACCGAACCAGAGTATCCGACAAGCTGTATCCATGGAAAATAAGAAAGTAAGCGAATAAATAATGCTGTTCTTTTCTTTTTCTGTTCGGAAATGTGCTTCCGCTTCGCATGTATTGCAAATAAGGACGAATAGCCTACAAGCGTGATCCGTGTACCGTGTTGATTTACTATAACTTTTTTCTGCTGTACTAAGTTGGAAATTACCTCACCTAACTTTTTTTTTGCTATTTTCTTACCTAAATACATCCATAACTCCTCCAGAGTTGGAGGATAGTTAAAAAAAACAAAGTACTCGAGTGTTTCAAATATAGCTTCTTTCACCTTTATAGTTTCTCATGTTGGTATGATTTTTAATACCTTGTTTCGGTGAGCAGGATTGCGATATACTTAAATGTGCATGAAAAAATCACTCATTTTCTTACTTTCATTCATATTCGTTATAGCGATATTAGTCACACAACCCACTATACGACAAAAATTCCACAGTTATTTCCGAAAGAATAGACTCGACGCATCTACAAATGTATTGGGTGTTTTTACAAATAACGTTAAACAAAAAGCATCAAAAAGTATACAAAATGAATCTAATAGTATCAAGACCGAGACAAAGAATTCGTTACAAAAAGTTGTACAAGATACAACGAGTGCCATAACTACATTTGTTGAGACAAAAACGCAATCCGCGCTCGATTCTGCATTTAACAATGAAGCTCCCCTGATAGTTACGACAAATGATACGCCTACACATATAATAAATTTTCTCTCAGGTAATAATCAAAGTATCAAGATACGAAAAGGTAATAAATTTATACTCGCCGTCAAAAATGTTCCTAGCCATTTCTGTCTGTTTATTTCCACAACAAAATTTGCTTTACAGAACAACATAAACCTTTCTATAACAATCAATGGTATTGGGTCATATCCATTACGATTTGATTATTGTGATACAAAGCAAAGTCAATTTGGCAGCATTGTGGTAGAATAAAAAAATGGCACCATCACTAAGCATTCAAAAGCGAATAGATCTCATATCTCAAGTTGGAGAAGAAATAATTCAGCAAGATGAATTAAAAACTTTACTATCTTCAAAAGAGGAACTTGTTGCATATGACGGTTTTGAGCCTTCTGGACAAATTCATATAGCTCAGGGAATTCTTAAAGCAATCAATGTGAACAAAATGACCCGCGCTGGAGTACGTTTTAAAATGTGGGTAGCTGACTGGCACGCAATGGCAAACAATAAAATGGGCGGCGATTTAGAAAAAATAAAAATCGTTGGAAAATACTTCATAGAGGTATGGAAAGCCTGTGGAATGAACATGAACATGGTTGAGTTTCATTGGGCTTCGGATATGGCAAAGAATCCAGATTATTGGAAACTTGTACTGCAGGTGGGTAAATCAAATGCACTCAGACGTTTTGTACGTACCGCAGAAATGATGGGACGAGAAGAATCGCTCGACAACCTCACTGGCGCACACATCATATACTCATGCATGCAAGTCGCTGACATATTCATGTTGGGAGCAAAGATTACACAACTGGGTATGGATCAACGTAAAGTAAACATGCTTGCACGCGAAGTCGGTCACCAACTGGGCTACTGGAAACCCGTCGTAGTAAGTCATCATATGCTCATGGGATTAGGCAAACCAGTATCAACAAAACAGAATAAAATAGATCAAACAATTGAGCTTAAGATGTCTAAATCAAAACCAGATACTGCAGTCTTCATGACCGATACAACAGACGATGTTAGTCGAAAAATCACGAAAGCTTACTGTCCCGAAGGGATTGTTGAAAATAACCCAATTCTCGAATACTGTAAATATATACTGTTTGAGTCTTTTGACAAAATAGTAATAGAGCGACCAGAAAAATTCGGCGGAACGCTACGGTTTTCAACATACAACGAGCTGGAACAGACATTTAGAAATAAAGAACTTCACCCTTCAGACCTAAAACAAGCAGTAGTTTTATACTTAGACAAGCTACTCACTCCTGTTCGAAACCATTTTGAGAAGGACGAACAAGCAAAAAAACTACTTGCACAAGTCCGAAGCTTCCAGGTAACCCGATGATGCAAAAAAAATTGAGTCTGATACCGTATGAGATACGGATACAAGCACTTCAGAAGGCGTTGAACGCGAAAAAAATAAAGGCTTTGATAATTGAGAGAGCTTCAAATATATTCTACCTCACCGGATACTCAGTAAACTCAGAAACAGAACGGGAAGCGCTCCTTTTAGTCACTCAAAAGAAAGCGTATTTAGCAATAAGCCCACTCAACACATACGATTCCCCCACCGCTATCTGTAGCGTACTACAAGCCGAAAAAGGAAATTACTATACAACGTTATTGGCAAAATTAACTATTCCCACAAAAGTGTATTTTGAAAACAGTATGCGTCACAACGAATATCTCTACTTAAAAAAATATGCGAACGGTATAGACTTACAACCTATCAGTGGACTCGTCGAAAATCTGAGAACAATAAAAGATACGTTCGAACTTTCTGCATTAAAAAGGGCTGATAAAACAACCAGAACCATATTACTCACATTTCTCGACAAACTATCGACGTACAAAACAGAACGAAACGCTGCATTTGAGCTACAACAAATGCTGGAAAAAAATACATTAGCAAGAGTTGCTTTTGCACCAATCGTTGCTTCTGGCATTCATACTGCGACACCTCATCACACGCCTAACACCAGTAAACTTTCAGACATATCAATCGTCGATTGTGGCGCACGTTTTGACCATTACTGCGCAGATATTACACGTACTGTGTGTAGAAATATACGATCTACCGATAGACAACGAGCGCTCGAAGCAGTTCAAGAAGCATACATCGCTTCACTCTCTCAGATTAAGGTTGGAATGATATCAAAAGATGCGTTTAAGATAGCATTTGATGTATTTAAAAAATACAATTTGCACACCTATTTTATCCATTCACTGGGACATGGTGTGGGCATAGACGTTCACGAACTCCCCCACCTTTCGCCCCATTCAGATGAAGTACTTCAAAATGGCATGGTTTTTTCTATAGAACCCGGAGTATATATCCCAGGTAAATTTGGTGTCCGATATGAAAATACGGTAGTACTGACAAAAAAAGGGTGTCAAGAATTTAATTCTTGAGTGCTTAAATAATCACTTCTTGCGGGTGACTTGCGAAGAGGGGCTCCCGTCGAGCGCCCGGACTGAGCGAAGTGAAGGAGGACGTCGGACGGGAGAAGAGCAAGGCAGGACCCGCATAAAAACTAATGTGCAATATTAAAAAGCTTCATTGCATTCTCAGTTGTACGTTTTTCCACTTCAGATGGATCTATACTGTGAACATGAGCAACCATATCACGTACGTACGTGATATTTTTTGGTTCATTTGGAAATGCTTGCGTCGTCCGAGCTTCCTCAGGTGTCAGATATGGCGAGTCGGTTTCTAACACCAGCCTTTCTAACGGCACCAAAGCTATAAACCTCTGTTTCTTCTTAGACCATGTAATGTCTCCATCAACCCCTATATATATTCCTTTATCTATTGCATATGCTAATAATCGCTCATCTGCTTCACAACAATGAAATACAGTCCTACTGCGTAATTTCTCGTCCCAATTCGGTGTAAGAATATTGAGCAAATCGTCAACAGCTTTACGACTGTGTAGTATAAGCGATTTTCCATACTTAATTGCTAATTGTATTTGGTCTGTAAGTAGGCTTTTTTGCATTGAGACAAATTCTTCATCTACTGAATAATTCTGATATTTTGTTGAGGTATATTCATACCTATCTACCCCTACTTCACCTATCGCAACAGTTTCCTTTTCCAATAGTAATGTTTCTATCTTTTCCAGTTCTTTATTAACACTTAACTTTGTATTGTCTGCTGAAGCAATAGCGGATACGGTGCCTGTGCTTTTTAACTCGTAAACGTGGTGAGGGTGAATACCAACGGCCGCATATAGTCCACTGTTTGTTTTAGCAATAGTGACTGCCTTTTGTGAAGTTTCCACATCTGTCCCTGGTATAACAATATTGTGCACACCATACTTATTTGCGTTCTTAAGAACGGTTGGTACTGTAACATCAAATGCTTTGAAATTAAGGTGACAGTGTGTATCAAATAACATAAATATATACGCTCGCTATTTTTTTTGCGTCTTTAACTCTTTTAACTTCCACATAAAAAGTGCTCCTTTATTCTTCGCACGTGCATCCATAACAAAAACAAGCGCCTGGTCTAATATATACCGAGCCTCATTCTTTGCAAGTTTAATATAGAGCGTCTTATGTTTCTCATCTTCAAGCTTCTGAGATAGATACAACCCATAGGCTTGAAATTCCCGACTTACATATTTCCCCGATGTGGGATCGAAGCGCTTCAGTATGTCCTTTATGCTATCCATGTAATAAGTATACTACGCAACATAAACACTTTGCTATAATTCATGTGAAATGTCATACACTCTACTCAGCACAGGCTCCTTTGGTGCACAATTCCTTGAGTATGTAGAAATAAAGCCGAATCTCGTTATTACTTCACCCGACACGTTTGGTGGGCGCGGTATGAAAACTCGCATTACCTCTCCAGTAAAAAAACTAGCACAAAAACTCTGCATTCAAACGAAGGAAATAGCTGTAGCAGAAGATCTGGATAGAGCTGTACAGAAAGATCAGATTGTTGTTGTGGTCGATTTTGGAATGATACTAGCTAAGAACTTAGTAAGATCATGTCGATTTGGCATCTGGAACATTCACCCTTCCCTACTCCCACTCTACCGAGGACCAACCCCTATCCAATCTGCACTGATTAATGGAGAAAAAAAAACGGGCGTAAGTATTATATCGATTGATGATCGTATAGATCACGGACCACTCTTAAATGGATCAGATAATACTCCAGCACGTCTGACAGTCCCTATCGATCCAAACGATACAAATAATACACTTTCATTGAAACTAGCAAAAGGAGCAGGAACACTAATCGTACACCTTATTTCTAATCCCCAATCTGCAACTAGACATATGCATATACAAAATCACAACAACGCATCGTATACACATCGTTTTGAGAAAAAAGAAGGATATGTGCCTTTTGAAGAACTTTCTCCATATCTCAGCACATTGTTTAACCGTTATAACCTAACTCATCTATTACTTCCATTTATTGATGGAGCGCCTTTCTGTTCAATGCAAAAAGCATATGCGCTGCATGATAAAATACGTGCACTGAACCCCTGGCCAGGTGTTTTCAGCACAATACCGAATGGTAAACATTTGAAGATCCTGTCTTCTCAAAAAGTAGATGGACAAATGACTATCACTCGAGTACAGATTGAAGATAAAATCTATAAATAAAAGATATACAATACTCACATGAAAACCCAAGCGATCGTCGTATTGTCTGGTGGCATAACACCCAAGGGTATTCTGCCGTCATTCGTTAAGGCACGACTCGATACAGCGTATCGACTTTATCGTGCCAAAATAGCAAAGCAAATTTACGTATCAGGAAAATATGCATCAACACTCGAAAGCCCTCCTCGCATATCGGAATCTACTGCTATGAAAGCCTACCTAACTCGTTTAGGTGTCCCAGAAAAGAAAGTCTTACTTGAAGATCAATCGCAAGATATGGTGAGTGCGATGTACTATCTTAAAACTGTACACTTTTTAAAAAATAACATTCGTTCTTTCATGATGGTGGTTTCTGACTTTCAAAAAGATCGAACCAAATACGTGGCAGAAAAAATATTTGGTCCAGAATATGAAATTCAATACACTATCGTCGAATCAAAGCTGCCCGAACATTTAGCGTGGGACATTTTTGTATATGAAAAACACATCCTACTGCGAACGCGAGTTTTTTTACGAAAAACACAAATAAACGACGATGAATATTTGAAAACAAAATTTTTTTCAGCTGGTTTTTACAAAGAAAAAAATGTTGGTTATATAAAGAAACGCATATTTGATGGACAGTTACGAGAAAAAAAGGATGCAAGAGCGCACTACTCACTTACTAAAATAAACAGAATCAAACAGAGAATATTTGATAAATATGAACTTACTGACATGCCATCTTCAAAAAATCTTGAGGCAGATTTTTGGTCTGGTGCCTTTTTAAATTTTTTAGGTAAAGATAAGAACAATGATGTCTTTATAATGAAATTCACTTTATTTCGTAAAAACAATAAAGATATTTCCAACGAGATCACCGTTTCACAAACGCTTCATAATCAAAAGTATAACTTTGTTCCCCTCGTGATTGAGCAGAATACTATGAGCAAACCGGCGTGGTATTTTTATAAAATTGTTCAAGGAAAAATTGCAGGAAAGTTTTCGGTACATTACTCATTCGGGAAAAATTATTATCATAGCTTCGTCTATGTGCAGTTCGCCGAACACTTAAAAAAGATTAGATCAATCCCTATAAACAAGACCGACGTACCAACCTGGAATAGTACTTATTACACAAAACGGTTTGATCATTTTTACAAAAAAATATTGAGATATCCAGAACTGGCATCATCTACGCTATTATTTAAAGTCAGAGACTTTTTTTTCAAGAATAGTAATCTATTTGATTCAGTGCGACTTTATCCGACGCATAACGATCTACACCCCGCGAATCAGATTATATCCTCGACTGAAAAGCGACTCTATTTCATAGATTTTGGAGCTGTTTCAAGAAATAATATCGCAGCAGATTTTTGTTTCTCATACATTTTTTCTTGGGATAACCCAAGCTTTCAACATAAACTCTACGAGCACTTTTTAAGTACTCTAACTAATGATGAACAAAGTGAGTTTTTAAAGATTTTTCCACTTACGTATATGTATTATTTAATCTGGCTTCTATCTTTCGTCCGCGTATGGAAAGGAAGAGCAGGAAGTGATCGTTACAACCAAGCAAAGACGTATATTATTACCGAGCTTAAGTCTTTGCTCTCTCGGATCTCTCTATAGAATAGTCATATATATTTACATTGACTGTTTGATCCCCATGGTATAATGTAACAATGCGCATACTGTATTTATATTTATTTCCCTTGTGGGGTAATGGTTCAGGAGCTTGGCTTCGCCGACTTACACTTCGTATGAAAGAAATGTACCCAGACGACTTTGAAGGATATATACTTGCACCTGAAACACGAAAACTTCCCTATATTAAAATACGTGCGTTGAAACCTCCTCATCTTGGCGTATTTGTCGGTAACCCAGAACTCCCAGATGTCAAGAAATTTTCAAAATGGGGTAATATTGAACATCTTGAGGTATATCAATACTATCTTACGCAAACAGCAAAGGCTGTAAAGAAATTTAAGCCAGATGTTATTCATGTTTTCCACACAGCATGGCTCCCTGCGGTTGCGCGTATAATTCAAAACATATATAAAATACCTTACGTAATCACTACTCATGGGAGTGATTTGTACTACTTAGAGGAAGATAAACGTTGGTTTTCTTCTGTCAGAGAATCATCTAAAACCGCAAAATATATTACAGCAAATAGTACGTTCACGCGAGAATGGTATCTTCGAATTTTTGGAAAAGAACTTTCAGACAAATTAAGGACAGTACCCTCTGGGATTGGGAATCAAATAGATTTTACGCGCGATGTTTCTTGGATAGATAAAAAGTATAATTTTAAATATGAAAGAATGGTTTTATTCACGGGTAGACTCATACGACACAAAGGTGTTGATTATCTTATAAAAGCTGCACAGAAAATAAAAGCTGAAATAGTAATATTAGGAGACGGACCAGAACGTCCATACCTAGAAAGTCTCATCCAAAAATATAAACTGACAAATGTACATATGCTTGGATACTTTTCACATCGACTAGGAAAAATTAACGATTTCTACCTACGCTCCGATGTCTATGTAGCACCCTCTGTATGGGATGAGCCCTTAGGACTTGTTATATTGGAGGCCATGGTGCATAAAACGCCAGTCATTGTTACGCGTAAGGGAGGGGTAACTTCGATAGTTCGAGATGGATTTAATGGCTACTTAGTACCTGCAAAAAATGCTTCAATTATCGCCAAACAAGTAAATTCGCTTATTGAAAATGACGCAAAATGCACAAAAATGGGAGAGAATGCATATAACACAGTGATCAAAAAATTCAACTGGGAAAAAGTTACAACTAAATTCTACAATATCTACCGCAAGTCGATAACATAAAGCCTAGTGGACAGAAACAAGAAGCTTTGATATACATTAGATATGAAAATTCTTTTGGTATCTACTCTGAAGCGCAAGGTGTGTGCACATGAAACTGCTTCACGCTCACAAATAATATTTGAGCTTGCATATGGACTTGCACAAAAAGGTCATAAAGTGTCTATCGCAGCAACCGCAGATACACACATTGAGGGAGTGCAAACCATTCCGATACTTCCACAAGGTTGGGTAGATGCACCGCCTGTTGAAAATTCATTTTTCAGAGACGTCGCATCACTTATTTCACTTTCGCAAACTGTAGTAAAGATACAAAAAAATTTCGATATTATTCACAACCATACGTATCCAGAGTTTTTTCTTCCCTTAGTTGAAGATCAGTTTACCGTACCGTTTGTAACAACGGTTCACGTACAAGCAACTGATTATATCGATAGTGTGCTATCACAATTTACAAAATCGCACTTTATCTCAATTTCCAAAGCACATAGAGATGGATTTCCAAAAACGAAGATTGATCAGATCATATACAACGGAGTCGACACCAAACTTTTTGCATATCGTGAACAAAAAGATGACTATTTACTTTGGCTTGGTAGACTCGCAAAAGCAAAAAATAAAGATGGTACGTTTATGGATCCAAAAGGAATCCGCTGGGCAATCGCACTAGCTGAGAAAACAAACCAGAGGCTCATTATGTCTGGGAACGTCGAAGACAAGACATTTTTTGAACAAGATGTGCGCCCACATTTGAACAATAAGATTCAATGGATAGGAGATATTAGCTCTGAACTACCGCTGAGTAGGGCTAAGGTTGTATCCCTCATGCAAAGCGCAAAGGCTTATCTTATGACTATAAATTGGGAAGAGCCCTTCGGACTTGTTATGGCAGAGGCCATGAGTTGTGGTACACCAGTAATTGCATTCAATCATGGATCAGTTCCTGAAGTAATTCAGGATAAAAAAACAGGATTTATTGTTGATCCGGCATCTGGACTTGAAGGACTTGCTTCGGCTTTGTCAGCAATTCAAGAGATACATCCAAATGACTGTCGCGCACACGTAGTACAGAATTTTTCACTCGAAAATATGGTACATAATTATGAGAAATATTATCTACAACTCTTGCAGAAATAATGGAAAAAGTAGCATTTATACACTACGCGTACCCACCAAACATTGGAGGCGTGGAAACATTATTACACGAGTACGCAAAAGAGTTAGTTGACCGCAATTTTTCCGTCTCAGTCATTGTTGGATCTGGAAATGAAATAGACAATCGCATAGATCTAACTATTGAGCCTTCATTTAGATCACTTTTGCAGCATGATCCTTCACTCTATGCTGAAATTGTAGAGCACGGACATATTACTGATTCATTCTACAATCTTGCAAGTACTATATATAAGAAGCTAGAAAAATTACTCATAGATAAGGATGTCATAATAATACATAACATGATTACTTTGTATCACAATATGCCATTTACCTATGCGTTCAAACAATATGTGCAGAAGTATGGTTCTAAAAAGAAATTCATAGTATGGGTACACGACCATACATATATTGGTTTTGACAAAATACGTACCAATGAATTTCACTTACATCCACTTATTCATCAATTACTTACTGAAAAATTGCCGAACGTACTCTATATTGCTATATCTGACTATGTAAAAAAACAACTGATGAAAGTTATCCCTCTAGAAAAAAATGATATTGTTGTAATCCCAAATGGTATCTATATATCAAATTTTTTAAATATGTCCCCTGAGATTTGGCAGTTAATCACAGCAAAAAAAATATTTGCATACTTCCCTATCGCTCTTTCTCCGGTAAATATACTTGAAAGAAAAAACATAGAGTATTCATTGCACGTCGTAGCAGAGCTTAAAAAAACGTACCCCATGATTATATACGTAATTACTGGTTCAGGCTCGACACATCGCAAATCAAAATTATATCAAGACTATATTGACCATCTTGTTCACGAATTAGGATTACAAAATAATGTGTTCATGCTGGGAAAAAACGTACAACGTTACTTAACTATGAATGAAATCCGTTCAATCTATATGCTCTCTGATTTTGTACTATATTTTTCAAAGGGTGAAAATTTCGGACTGCCGATACTAGAAGCTGGAATTACTAAAACACCCATATTTACTTCAAACCTCGAAGTATTCAAAGAGATAGGTGGGGATGATATTGTAAGAATAGATATTAAATCGCATTCTCCTGAAGTAGCAAAAAATATTATTGTTAAATCTATTACAAACAGTCGTGTAATGAGACTGGCACACAAAACAAGATCAACGTATAATCTCTCAGAAATTATTGAAACAAAACTACTTCCACTAATCCAATCCTAAAACCGTAGTGAGTTCAAAAGATTCGATTATTTTGCCATATAACACTTCTAGAATAGGTTTCTCTTCATTCGAAAACGCCTGTAATACATACGACTCGCCTTTTACAAATGAATCAGGATCTCTATTATCAACACCAATACGTATTCTCCAAAAGTCTTTTCCAATTGTAGATTCGACACTTGCAACTCCATTGTGTACTTTTGGACCTTTCCCTTTTTGAATTTTATAATTACCCAATGTTAAATCGAGATCATCATGCACAATACAAATATCATTTAAATCTTTAATACCGTATTTATCCATTACTATTTTAGCCGCTTTACCCGATTCATTCATAAACGTTGTCGGTCGAACGACAAGGATTTTCTGACTCATAAGCACTACATGCGAAATTTCAGCAAATGGCTTCACGTCTGTCTTAACTGATCCTTCACACTTATGTATAAGTACATCTATAAGAAGATATCCAGCGTTATGGCGAGTGTTTACATATTTCTTTCCAGGATTTCCCAGTCCAATTATAGCTTTCATTTCTCAGGGGTAAAGATGTGCTCAACTGGCATTCGAAATAAACCCTCATTTAAACGTCGCTGATCAAAGTAGTGTGCTATAAATCCAACAGTTCGTGATAATACAAATAACCCGTCCATAAACTGTGCATTAAGTAATGCTGATATTTGTTCGTTCGTCAATTTTTCTTCTCTTTCAAGAATATCGAGCATTATTGCGGCAATCGCTCCATCTATATTGAGAATCAAATTCGGTTTCTTTTTTGTCGTAATAGCCTCTATTTTCCGAGCGTAGCTGAGATATTCCCCACCAACATAACGTTCTGTCAAATCTCTGACGCGAGGATCTGGTATGTCTATTCGATATTGCTTATGACCTATCCCCGGGATATATTTTTTTGCCTTTGCATGCTCTTCAACAACTACTACAGGTTTTTTACTCTCTTGCACGCAATTAAACCATACCCCGGCAGCAGCATTGGTTGCTCCGCCAAAACGTGGACCTATGGTTAATAATCCTGAACAGAGTGCAGACACGAGGTCTTTATCAGCCCGGGCCGCAATAATGGTGTTCATAGCGCCAGACACATACGGTCCATGATCCACACCTAAACGCAGGATAATATCCATAACTTCCTCTGTTTTTTTAGAAATTACCTCTTTACCCAACCACAACGAACCAACAACCCAGGTAAAGCTACGTTTTTCAATAAACTTTTCTAACGGTTTACCTAAAAGCATCGTTTCTCCATTCTTTTGGGAAGAAATGGTGCTCGTAAATAGTGTGTGAGTGCGAGAGTCAGAAATGGTATTTGCCATGATATAAGTATACCAAAGTTACTATGATAGATTAAACAAATATGACTAATTGGGTTGTTATTTATTTTCTTCTATTTGTCTTATTGGTCCTATATGTCCTATTCCTCACAGGTTACTTTTCAGTTTACTCAAGTATTCCCCCACATCACTAAACCGCTCAGTTACCATGAATCCTGTCTCTTTTAGCGCACTGCGTTTTGCTTTTGCTGTTTCACGCTCGTATGATGCTTTTGCTTTCGCATGTCCAAACTGCGGGTTTTGTGGAAATAAGTGCGCAACAGTACCTGCAATATGCATAATGACTGGCTTTGTTAACTTTCCCTGCTTTCTTAATGTGATTAATTCGTATTCATCATCTCCACCGAGCTCACCATAATATATAATGGCGCGTGTTTGAGAGTCATCTTGCGCCAATAAAAAAGCTTGTTTTGGTGTTGCAAGTGGAAATCTGTCTCCACCAAAAGAAAGTGCAAACGAAACTCCAGAGGAACTGGTAGAAACCAAATGGATCAACTCATTTGTCATACCGCCAGAACCACATATAACAGCAATTTCGCCGTCTGAACGTTTTGCGATATGCTCAACTTGTTCTGGCGTAATCCCTCCTATTGGGCCAAGTTTCAAATATCCAGGAACAAGCAATCCGACGCTCGATGGACCAATACAGAGTTTCTCATTTTTTTGCGCCTCTTGAAACAGTGCTAAAGCATGTTGCTCAGGAACATTTTCTGCAAAAAAAACCCCGCCATTAACTGTTGGGATTCGCATAAACAGCATACCAGTTGTAAGTGCTCTTCTACCAGATTGGACATTTATAAACCAACCGTGGGTATTTTTTGACACACTATCAGTTGTTTCAATGAGACACTCCCTGTTACCCCAGAAGAACTTCTCAAATCCACAACTTCCTGTGATAATCGATGCAACAGTTGGTTTTTTCTTTCCCGCGTAAAAATCAAAATCAAGTATCGACTGAATAATCGGTTTATGCATACCTACCACCACAAGCCAGTTCTCTCGTTTTCGTATAGAAGCTAGTGATATCATCATCCAAGTATACGCGCAATCAAGCTCAAAAACCAGTTATTTATCTTTTGTTCAATTGCCGCGTCAAATTTCTTTATGCTTAGAACAGTCTTTTTTTGCTGATCGAGAACTTTTTTAACATCTATGCTTATCTGTTTTATATTTACTAACTGACTAACTTTTATTTCAACTATTACCGGGTCAGCGCTTGCTAAGGTGCAGGTATTTATCTTTGAAGTGCTATTGCATGTCCCCGATTGTTTATATATCACGCCTGTATGCGATTTTGCGGTTGCAATAAGTGAATATTCACCTTGTGGTACTGGTAATAACACAAAGTGTATTGGGGTGCCATACTTATTATCAGTATAATGCACTGCCTGAACTATGGAGTTACTGACGGCGGACAAAAGCGTAAGCTGTATATCGTCTAGCACTATTCCTTGATTGTTCGTTATAAAGACAATCCCTCTTGGAATAAAGGTAACCTTCTGCGGTTCTGGTGTTATATATGAAGTGATAACTGGAGTAGGAGTTGCCGTTGGAATAGCGGTAGGTATTGGTGTTAATGTAGGCGTTACTATGGGTGTTGCCGTTGGAGTGATCCCTGGTTTAGAAGTTGGAGCTATGGCTATAGTAGGGGTGGGGGTTGGGGCTGCGCCTCCGATCCGCTGTTCTACTGGCACAACAGGAACGTCTCCACAGTAGTGTCCATATGCATGACCACACTGACAACTTCCCCCACACTGACTATCTGAGGCGCCTCTCTGTTTTGCTGTTTCACACTGACTAGGAGCACACCATAACCGTTCCCAATACCCAATACACTTGGTATAGTCACCAGTTCGTGCTACTTCATAACAGCACGCAGGGACATAGCCAGCACATCCTCCTTGACCTCTTGCAACAGCTCCATCACCCATGCACGCTTGAGGGTTTGGCATTTTATCTGCCGTATTCAATTCATCATACCCATATCCACCACAATTTGGTGCTCTACTACAACTTGAAGTCTCACCCGGAAAATAGTAATACCCATCTCGACAGTAGCTCTCGAGCGATGTTTCAGCTTGAATACTATGTGGATATACGAATATGAACAATAACGCTATTAGTGGAAGACATAGAAAAATAAGTAAACGAGAGTTCATATTTCAATAGTAGCAAAAAAATATATATTTCACTATAATCGTACTATGATACTTGTTTCTATTCGCCGCATGAGCCCTGTTGTTTTATTATGCCTTGCTGGTGGCGTTGTCTTCTATTTTTTTGATCAGTACTATGTACACAATACACTTTGGGGAATGCAACCGATATTAAAAATAGTAGCCGCACTTGAAACGCGGATACGATTGATTTTACACTAATGTACTTTACCTTTAAAAATAAAGCGTTCGATGAAAAAGATGTTTTTATATTGTTACTAGGCGTATTTCTTATACTCTGCTATGTTCTTCATATTCCACTTAAACCCTTTCGTTTCAGCTCATTTGTTGCCGTTTACATAATGCTTTCACTTGCACGCATTACCAATATTTACCTACAATCACTCACTTTTATGATTTTTCTCTTGAGTGCAGTTTTGTTTTCTCTCGTTTTTTCTCCCTACACACTCGCGGCATATATGGTGGTTATGCTGATCGTGCTCAGAGTGTTTAAAAAAATCTAGAGTGAAGCTATTGCTTTGTGAACCACATCGGTTAGTGGCATTTCTGGACCATCAACCGAACCAAGTAATCCTTTTTGCATAAGAAATTCTTTCATTTCTGCAAGGCCTTTTGTCTGATTTGGTCCTCCGCGACGAACAAACACACGTACGTTCTGTTTTTTGAGTTCATCTGAGACTTCTTTCAATGCTTGGATAATTCCTTTAAATGTTTTTGAAACGTCTGTAAAATTTGCTACACCTCCTGCAATAAGAAGGACCTTTTTTGGCGCCTTTGATTCACATAAAGCAGAAAGAACAGCTTTCGTGTATAAATAGGTGTCTTCGCTCGTTGGACTACCGCTGTATTCACCATAATTTGCAAGTAAATTGCCCTTTTTCATATCGGCTACTTCGTCTGCTATTACTAAACTCGCACCTCCACCCGACAACAATACCCATATACTTCCATCTTTATTAAGCAATGTAAACTTCAGTGACGCTGGGGTATTCTCATCTAATGCTGAAATTGTCTCTTCTACTTTATGCCTCGTTTTCTCATGAACGACTCCACTCTGAATTTCTTCCATTCCTTGAAAGCTAAACGTTGTATCATCGACTTCCATAGCGCAATCTAGCAACTGTATTGAGCGACTCACGACGAGTGGGTTTATCTCAAAAAACGATACATGATAAATATTCATGAATGCGATAAGTTTCTCAATCAGGCCGATAAGCTCACTTGGTACCGAAAAATTGGATAGTGGCTCTTCTTCAGAAACCACATACGCTTTGACTGTATCCCACACATTTTCAATATCGACACCCCCTTCTTCTCCATACAGTAGCTTCACACCTCCTCGCACACGTTCTAAAGAAAGATAGCGTTCATCTTTTGCTTCATGTTTGATAAACGGTTCTATTAAAAATTGAGAGTATCCCCTGTTTTGAGTTTTCTCTATGAATGAAATTATGTCATGAGCTGTTCCGTTGACAAAAACCAGCCCCTGCTTTCCTCTCTTCTTTATGCCCTCGTCTACTTTTACAACAAGTGGCGTATCTCCAAATAGAGTAACAATATCATGAGCGTTCGTATCTACTGTTGCTTGCATTCCTTTCCAAAGTGGTATAACTCCACTCTGAACAAGAGTTCTCTTTGCCATATATTCTGTAATTCGTACGCGTGCCATACGCTATTGTAACAAATGGAATAGAGAAGATTCTCTCCAAGAATGGTAATATTATCGGTATAATAAATATGGCACAGTAGGGCTGTGATGAAATGGTATCATGGCGGTCTCCAAAACCGCTCTTTCAGGTTCGAATCCTGACAGCCCTGCCACGTTCAGCTCGCTTCACTCGTGAACGTGGCAAGCATGAATCGTGGCCTATACACATTTTTATAAATGTGTATACTGTAACTTATGGCTAAATATATACCAGATAGCAAAAGTAACCGATGGGTTATTTTAGCGCCAAGCAGACTAAATAAACCACATGAAACTGAAACTGAGTACAAACTGATACAAAAAAATGGCATAAAAATAGCTGAGAATTGCCCATTTTGCCCAGGGAATGAAAAAAAAACTCCATGTGAAATAGAACATATGAGAGGACCAAATGGGTGGCAAATTAGAGTATTTGGCAACAAATTCCCTATTACTGACGTCCACGAAGTTATCGTTCATCACCCAGACCATACAAAAGAAATAGAAAAAATGACCGAGGAGGAATTAAAACTGCTTTTTATTGTCTATCAGCGCCGTATTATAAAATTGAGCCAAGAAGGGGTACCTATTTTATTCCGAAATAAAGGAGCAGATGCGGGTACCAGCCTGCCTCATCCGCACTCTCAAATAATATTACTACCAAAGCAAATAAACTTAGAGGCGCTTTCTCTTGAACCAATTAAAAATGTAGTTATGGAAAACAGCATGTTCGTTTCGTATTGTCCAGATTTTTCCCAATACCCATACGAAGTGTGGATAGCACACAAAAATTGCATGAACCAAGAAGTATCCGCTCCCATACTCGCCGCAGTAGATTTAGCGCGTTTCTCAGAAGAAGAATTAGTACATGTTTCAAAAATGCTACAAACTACTCTTATTGCACTTGAAAAATTACTAGGCGAGTTTTCATATAATTATTACATTAGCCCTACTCCTCCATTTTATTTACGCATTATTCCCCGTGTACTTATTCGTGGCGGATTTGAACTGGGCACAGGTTTATCAACCAATACCGTCGACCCAACAAAAGCAGCGCTTGAAATACGAGCACATGCAAAGAAGGTATAAATAACTATCCCTCTGCCAACATTGGTAATTCTATAGACACCTCACCAACTACTTCATCATAGTGTAGTGCACGTGGGGTGTTCTTGTGTTGTACACCCGCTGTCCGAGCAGTTAATACTATACACTCACTCGCTTCACCGCTTGGGACTCTTTCTCCACAACTCCAACAAGCTATCCCATGGAAGATGTGATTTTTGTCCAATGTATTATCTTGTTGACATAACGGGCAAGTTACCACTCTTTTCTCCGACCCAAACAACATCAATTTAACCGAGTCAGTATTCCATGAATACACACTGCCGCTGGCTATTGTTGAACCGCAGACTGAAAATTCAATTGGGTTTTGAGCTATAAGTGCACGTAATTTACTTTGATCAGGATCCTGATTTGTGTGATATGTATCCATGCCGCGCAAACTCTCGGTCTTCCCTGTTTTAATAGCAAGCTCTGTGAGATTCGTAATAAGCTCTAACTCTTTAATTCGTGCTGCGAGTGCACGAGTAAATCGTGCCGGTGAGTGCTGTTCAATTTGACTAAGTGAACGGTAGTCACTGAGTAATTTTTGTATTGCACTACTTGGTCGACCGCTTTTCAGTGAAATAGCAAGTTCTTTATCTAACACTACCAGCCGCTCTGCTAATGAAGTTGCTGCTTGAATAATAGAAATTGATTCATCAACAACGCCTTGTGCATCCTGCTGGTACAGAACAGGGGCAATGTGCTGAAGTAAGTTATACCATGTGGGGAATTCTCGAGTAGATAGCCATTGAGGCTGCGCAAGAAAATCGGTTGTGGTATGTACTGCACTCGTATCCATATCAAGATAGCTCTCTGCAAAGTACTTCAATTCAGATAAGTTACTATTTTGTGCAAAAAACTCTGCGGTCGTCTTTTTATTTGTCTTTTTGTCGAACCACGATGCCCGCACTTTCCATGTTCTATCTTTTCCATATCCTAACTTTCGTGTTTCCTGCGGATCAACAGTATCTACTTCTTCAGGAAATGGTGAAATAGTAACTTGAACAGAACTATCGGCAGTCCCATTAATCACCCTCGATATAAATGATTCGTGCTCGTTTCGCTCGCATATCCTTCGTCGTAATTCATTTTCTAGTACTACTCGATTACTCATCGTACTATCGCTCCTTTCTAACCGTCCTGCTATTAAAGCTATTCCAGCGTTAAAAATATCACTTAATGGTTTGCCTCCTACTGAAAAGTCACCCATTCCTTCATCCCATTCGCTGGTGTACTGCGATACACTTCCCTGTATACCTTCCACCAACGTTGTAAGCTCATTAGCAAATAAATACTGTTCGTCGATTATTAAACCCTCAGTGGTATTGAGCATATCAACCTCCGCCAGAAGAGGTTCATATGTCGGTATAGTACGAACACGTGCTTTCCTAACAGGTTCAGATACCCATTGTGTATAGGTTGCAACAGTAGGTAATGATTCTCTCGATTTAATTGTCATAATATATTCCTGCTCGGGCTATGTGTTCGTCGAAATAACACGAACATAGTACACCACGTTCAATTCTCATGAACGTAGTGGATGGTTTGTTTTCGGACTTATCTTCCCTTCTTTTACCGGAAGAATCACCGCTGCGGCACAGTCACGGATTTTCACCGTGTTCCAAGAAATCACATTCGTGTAAACCGAACGTGAGAGCCTTCCCCCACGTTCAGTTATCATGAACGTGGAGTGGCTCATACCACCTCTCTAACTTGGGTGAACTATACAGCGATGCAATGAAAAATACAAGTGTTATTTGACTCCTTTCTCGCGCACTAAAAAGTTGCGTACAAACTTGTTGCAAAAACTAACTTAATTTGACAGAATGAGCATAATGAAATGCCCGCAGTGTCACTCACATTATGAACCTACTTCTATTGGCAGTATAGTCTATTGGCAGTGCCACACATGCAATAGTCTCTGGTTTGATAATCAGGAATCGCACTTTTTAACACTTTCAGAAGCTGAGACCATTGCGAAAACTTCTCCATCAGCTCGGCTTGCAAACAAACAGTATACATGTCCACGATGCCAAGCGCGCTTAGAAAAAAGTGATTTAGGATTTCAATGCACACGCTGCGGTGGACAGCTTACCGATAGTAAGCGTCTTACCGAGGCTAAGAAAGTATCGGTGGATTCCTACCGCAAAACACATAGCTTGTTCTCTTTCTCTCAATTAAAATCGAGCGTTATCTTGTCATTGGTGGCAGTATTCTTATTTGTCAATTATCTTATTATTCATTCGTTTCAGACACGAAACACTGTTCGATCTGAAGCCTCAAGCCCAATACAAAATATACGTATTGAAAACACATCTGATCATAAAATAGCAATCGTATTTACGACAAGAAAAGCCTATAGTTCAGACGCAGTCGTAGTAAATGATAAGCATCAAAAAACGTACCATATTAATGAGACGCCACATTTTAGTCACCTACTCGTTATTGACGAACCCTTGGCTCATTCTACATTGACAATCGTCTTAAAGGATAAGAGTGGACAAAAAGCTATTACACAACGAGTAAATCTTCCTTAGCTGTTCCAAAGCCCTATTTTTGCAATATACTCTTGAATTACATATTTGATGTATACAAGAAGATAGAGCTGCCTTTTGTATCTCCATGGTTCCTGTATAAGTCGGAAAAGCCATTCAAAGCCTAGCTTCCGCACTAGTATAGGTGCGCGTACAACAGACTTACTCAAAAAGTCAAATCCACCTCCCACCCCCATCACAATACACCCATCAAACTGCTGTCTATGTTCTTCTATCCACTTTTCCTGCCATGGCGAGCCAAAGGCAACAAATACAAAATGAGGCTTCACAGTGCTCACTATATCGAAGATAGCCTCCGTCTCGGCTTTCGTAGTGTTATAAATATCTTTGTAACCCTCAATTCCAGTAATATTAAAGCCTAAGCACCGTTTTTTATAGCACTCTGCAATCCTATTTGCTAAATCACCCCTTCCACCTATCAACACTGCTCTCATGCGTTGATTACCGGCATGTGCTAGGAGGTATTCTAATGTATCAACACCAGTTACACGGACAAGAGAGTGCTTGTAAAGCATTCGGGCTGCTACAACAATCCCTATACCATCGGCGATACAGCCTTGGGCTTCTGTGACAACCTCTTTAAACCTTTTATCTTGTTTCATACATACAACGTTCTCTGGATTTATTGAAATAATGTGTATCATTCCTTCAAAAGCACTCTTGTTTTTCAGATATAACTCTAGGATACCCTGTTTGTCTAGAAAGTTAAGGTTGGCTCCTAAAAACTTTAGTTTTGTCATTTGCTCTATTTTACTATATGTAGTTCGATTATTTGTAAAATACGCATAATTTTTATTATTGACCAATTTTATTGAACATTCTATATGCGCATTATAGATTTATATAAAAGCACTTAACCACTGAAATAGATAAATTTGCGCGCTTTATGTAAAAATATGCTGTCATATAACTATAAGATGTTGGTTTTCTGATACTTATTTGCTATTATTTTGTTAATTTGTCGTATCAGATTTATTAGTCACGTACTATAAGCCTATTAAGGCAAACTAATTTCCTGATGCTGCCTTGTAGAGCGAAAAATTTTCTGCGATCATGCCAAGCCCACGTATCACGCACGAGAGCGGGTCTTCTGCAAGAAAGCATGGAATATTTAGTTCATCTGATAAATACATATCAATACCTCTTAAAAGTGCCGTGCCACCAGAAAGGATTGCTCCCTTCTCTACTATATCTGCAGATAGTTCTGGAGGTATATCTTCTAGCACTTTTTTTGCTGTATATAGTATTCCGCGAAGCGGGCGTTGAATACTTTGTGATAACTCGCGCTCATTCAGCTCAATACTTCTCGGTAGACCGGTACGCATATCTCTGCCTTTGACCTCTACAACTGCGTCTTCGCGTGACTCTTTGAGAAACGCATGTGCATGGTTTATTTTTAAATCCTCAGCGGTGCGCTCTCCAACAATAAGAGAGTGCTTTTTGCGCAAGTATACATTTATAGCTTCATCAATTTTATTACCACCCATGCGTTCGCTTTTATATGAGACGAGCTCACCTAAAGATATAACCGCAGCTTCTGTTGTTCCACCTCCGATGTTTATAATCATGCTGCCCGAAGGAGCTGCTATAGACAGTCGTGCGCCTATTGCTGCCGCTAATGGTTCTTCAATGAGGTATGTTGCTCGCGCACCTGCTGCCATACATGCATTAAATATCGCCCTCCGTTCAACTTGAGTTGCACCTCCGGGTATCGAAATTAAAACATCTGGTTTGACAAGTGAGAAACCAACTGCCTTAGTGAGAAAATACTTAATCATTGCTCTCGTAACTGTATATTGCGCTATGACACCATCCTTCATCGGCCTTGATGCCACGATTGTCCCCGGTGTTCTACCGATCATATCGCGCGCTTCAGTACCAACCGCGACAATTTTCTTATCCATAAGCGAGTACGCAACAACTGTAGGCTCAGTCAACACAATGCCCTTTTTCTCCACATACACAAGTGAGTTTGCCGTTCCAAGATCAATACATATGCGCTTGCTCCACATACAGGTATTATAATACATTTTGATCTAGTTTCTGTGGTATACTTAAACTATATGCAAAATGTGAAAAAAACTGTATATCTCGGACTAATAGTAAGCTCCGTTATACTTATTTCATACGGCGTGTTTATGTTTGCAAAAGGGTACCGATTTAATACACAGACTCGTGAAATTAATGCCCAAGGCGTTCTCGTTGCAAACTCATACCCCAGTAGCTCCCAACTGTTTATTAACGGGAAATATATAGAACTCACTCCACACACAACGTATCTAAATCCAGGGACCTACACCGTAAGGATAGAAAAAGAAGGCTATGCCCCTTGGGAAAAAATATATACAGTTGAACGCGAAAGTGTCTACCGTACTGACGCGCTCCTTTTTCTAAAAAATGCCTCGCTCTCACCGCTAACCGATAGAGGGCTCGTCAGTCCTGCATTATCACCAGACAATGGATCGATCGTCTATATTAATAATGACGCTTCTCTCAGCGGACAAATCCTTCCCAATAATGAAGAAAAGAATGGCATTTTCTATGCAACAATAAACTCAAAGACATTGAGCATTTTTAAAAATAAGCAGCTTTTACTCCCAAGTTCATCATTTCCACCAAACATCGATGTAGCAAAAACGATATTTATATTCTCCCCCACAGGGAAAAATATACTCACATTTCTAAAGAATATAGATGATGAAATAATTTCAGTACGCATGCTCTCCCTCACTGACCCAGGATCTTCACTCGACGTTACCTATTCTTATCAAACGTTGTTGGAAAGTTGGCATGAGCAAAATGCTGAGCTTGAACTAAAATTAATAGATTCACAACCGAAAGCAATTAGACAACTACTCACTGGAAAAGCAAAACTTATTGCCATTTCTCCAGATAAAAAGAAAATTCTCTATATGGCCAAAACAGCGTATACAATACCAATTATTATCAAACCGCCTCTTAAAGGCTCAAGTCCTATATCAGAGATTCGAACGTTAGATGCGGGATCAATGTATGCGTACGATATAAAAGAAGATAAAAATTACCTTCTCTCAATTTTGGACTCTGCTACAGAAAAGAAAATGCTACATAGCCTACAACAGATAGAAAACCCTGCGCAAATTACACCCGAAATACTCGTCATGTCTCACAAGCTTTTCAGTATATTATTCTGGTATAGTGATTCGGAACATATCATTATAGTACATAATGATACAATTGAAGCAGTTGAATACGACGGCACAAATAAGATTAGTATTTACTCTGGCCCCTTTGAAAAAGAGCTCTATGCAACAACATCGGATGGAAAGATTATTATATTGACTAACTTTAACCCGAAACGAAATCAACTACCAGACGCTTATGCGGTGAGTATTAAGTAAACAGATATACATGTCAAAAAAAAGGGAATACGCACGGCTTTTGCTATTTCGAACCATCGGGAATTTTTTAGTACTTTTAAGTCTTCTTATGGTAGTAAAAGTCTTTGGTCCGATCGCAAGCCAAGAATTGGCCTATGCATACAAACACTATCGTGGCGTTTCTACTGTGGTAGTATTCAAAGAACCAAGCCCCACAGCAAAAAAAGTGACCCCCACCAAAGCGCCTATACAACAACCAAATGCATTTGCTTCTGTAGTGCAAAAACTTCGGACAAAAGAAGAAGTGATCATCCCTGTTGACACAGAATTTTCAATAGTCATTCCGAAGATATCAGCAAATAGCTTAGTTGAGGCCAATGTTGATCCAAGTAACTATGATGGGTATATAGACGCTCTTAAGAAGGGCGTTGCACATGCGCGAGGAACAGCGCTTCCGGGAGATTCTGGACATATGTATCTATTCGCACACTCTACAGACAACATATTAAACGTAAGTAGCTATAACGCGGTATTTTACTTACTGTATAAGCTTGAACCAGACGATCGCATCTATATATTCTATAAGAATAAAAAATATGCATACAAGGTTATAGATAAATCTGTCGTTGACCCAACACAAATTGAATACATAACAAAACAATCGAATAAACCATTTCTAACACTTCAAACATGTTGGCCACCAGGGACGACTTTGAAGCGATTGCTTGTTTTCGCAACCCCCGTGGTACAATGAACGAGAGAATATGTCCTTGTAGTTCAAAGGATAGAACAGAGGTTTCCTAAACCTCCGATCCCAGTTCGATTCTGGGCAAGGACACTTCTTGCTGTATATGCAGCAAGAAGAAATCAAAGAACCAATATCCAATGTCAAATAAATGACCAATTCCCATTCCCAATAGCAAAGCCAAACATTAAAATGTTGGCATCTAGATTCAAAATAAAACTCAACATTTGATGTTTGTCATTTGACATTTTTTGACTATTTGAACTTGGGTATTGGATATTACATGCACCCTATAGGGTGCATGGCTCTACCCCATGACTTTTTCTTCCACTCGCGTGTAGGAAAAAATCTGATCTTTTGCAAACCACAGTGGGATCTCATACTGTGCTTCTTCGAAAGATCCAGATGCATGTATCATATTTTTTATAGCACGCTTTACCGTATTGGCTAGGTATGAAGAATCGAAGCAAAAATCACCTCTAATTGTGCCTGGAGGAGATAAAAGTGGTAATGTATGGCCACACACTTTTCTTACCAGCTCAACTACATGAGGTCCTTCAAGTACAAATGCAAGAACGGGACTCTCTTGCATATATTGAATAAGCCATTCACGTATCATTTTACCTATCTCAAGTGTATCTGCGGTACCCAGCTTCTCAACTGGATCAACCCCCATTTTAGTGTAGTTTTCAAGTGTCTTTTCGCCCATTCCACGCAAAAAAGATTCTCGATCAATCGGATAATGCTTTTCTGCAAGTTCAGAAGTGACCGTAAGAAACCGCGCTGCAACAATCTTTAATCCGATTCGCTCAAATCTACTTATAATTTCGCCCATTAAACCACGTTGCACTGCATCCGGTTTGAGTATTACCAATGTTTGTTCCATAGTATGCATATAACTAAATAATAGACTTAGTATAGCAGGAAAAATCAAAATTACACGAATAAATACTACTTGTGATGCGTGGTATACTCAAATTACTATGAAAGCCTACTTTACAGCATCGATTGTTGGGAAAAAATTGCACCTTGCCGATTATATTGCCATAGTACAAGCACTCAAAAACCTTAAGTATACTGTCACAGCAGATCACATACTGAATACCAGACCTGAAGATTTGGGTTTTGAAACAAGTGAAGAACGGCATGCATTTCATGAAAAACTAGAAGCGTGGATTCGTACGTCTGATATATTTGTTGCAAATACGTCGTTCCCAAGTATTAGCGTTGGATACGAGATATCCATGGCCTTGCACTTTAACAAACCCGTATTATTGCTTCATCATGCTAGCGTAGAGGCTCCCAGTCTGCTAATAGACTACAAAACAGACGAAGTCTTATGTGAGGCCTATACTCGTGAATCTTTATCTACTATAATTGCTGACTTTGTTAACTATGCCAAATCGAAGGCCGAAAGTCGCTTTACCTTCTTTATTACCCCTAAAATTAGCTCATATTTGAGTAGAGTTGCAAAGAAAAATAAGATACCAAAATCGGTGTATTTACGTCAACTCATAGAAAAAGATATGAAGAGCAGCTAGTTGTGTCAATACATAACCGCGCCATATGTGCTTCTCTCAGAGCTCGTAGTATAATTCAAGTATGACTGTTGATAATATACGTGGTATAGATGGAATTACAGAACGTGATAAGGGAGAACTAGTCCGACAGGCTAGAATCCCACAAGTTGCTCAAACACCACTGAAGGGAATTTTAGCTCTCGATCCACAATTCCCCTGGGAAACATTAGCCACTGAAGCAAATAGACTTGACATCCTCTCGCCTTGTATACGTTGGAATATGGTACGCCATCCTGTAGCACCTTTTGAATTTGTTTTGGATGGAGAAATTTTACATACAGGCTTTGAGGGTTATATGGTCGGAATGGAAAAAGAAGAAGCGTATGACCTCCTTTGGGGACTTGCTCAAGGAGCAAAAGATGCAATCTTAAGTAGATTTTTAAACAGCTGGCGCACTGACCAATTTACACGAGTAATGAATATTATTACTAATCCTCACTGTCCCTATAAAGAAGTATGGACAGTATTGCCGTTTGCAGAGGAACTTTTTCTTGGGATGATAGACGCGGCAAGGGAAGAGATGAGGCCAGAAGCAAGGGTCTTTCGCAAACAAAATGGTGCACTAGCGGAAAAAGCGAAACCAATACAGTATGAAAAAACGACCATGAAACAAACTTTGCATTTACCCACTCGCCCAGTAACTCCACTGAGATATGTTATTCAAGAACCAACACCCCAAGATAGACAGCTTCTTCAATTTGTGAACACAATAGGTGGAGTAGGTCATCCAATAACAAGAACCCTCCTAGAAAAAGGAGTTTTAGGTGACTATCGTCGTAAAATAAGTGGTTAATGAAACGCTGCAAGTGCATTCTCTTTAAATGGTCCGATGAGTGCTATGTGCATTCTCTCTTCATTCAGTATTTCTTTCGCCAATTGCATTACCTCTGCCTTTGTCACCATGTCAATTTTTTTCAATATTTCCTGAGGAGTACGCGTTTCTTTTTCAAACAAAACACGCTTTCCCATAAAATATGCCATGTCAAAAGAGTCCTCAAGTGATAGTAAAAAGTGTCCTTTCATTAGTTCTTTTGCTCTCTTTAGTTCGTCTTCTGATATATTTTGAGCCACTTTCTTCTGTTCTTCAATGGTTATCGATAGTGCGTCAATTACCTTTGCTGGGTCAGTTGGTACACCTGCTCGTGTATAGTATGTTCCCGTATCTAAATACATATCAGTACCTGAAGCAATATAATAACAAAGCCCCCTCTTTTCTCTAAGCTCACTAAATAGTCGCGAAGACATACCACCACCCAACACTGCTGCTAATATATTCTGGGCATAACGTCTTTCGTCGAACAACGAAAAAGATGGGTAGCCTAAAATCCAATGTGCTTGTTCAGTTTTTTTGTGGAATACTTTTACTCGTTTTGTTTGTTTTTCAGTAAATGGCACATACGAAGATATAGTTGCCTTTCTCCAGTTTCCGAATGTACTCTCAATTTCTTTCTCATAACCGTTATTACCAATTCCTCCTGCTACTATGAGTACCGCATTGTTTGCTGCATAAAAATTATGAAGAAAGTCTTGAAACGTTTTTCGAGTAAACGAACGCACTGTCTCTTTTGAGCCAGTAATATCGTATCCTAATGAACTATTTGGGAAAAGCATTTGCTCGTACAATTCTGCTATTCTGCGCTGAGGTTGGTCCTCATACATATTTATTTCTTCCACTATCACACCTTTTTCGCGTTCAATCTCTTCAGATGCCAATATGGGTGATTGAATCATATCGCTCAACACATCGAGCATTGTATTGACATGCCCAACAGGACCCTTTATCCAGTATCCTGTATACTCCTTGCTCGTAAACGCATTAAATACCCCACCGAAACCTTCTACTGTTTGTGCGAGGTCCATAGATGTGGGATACTGCGCGCTTCCTTTAAAAGCCATATGCTCAAAAAAATGGGCGATCCCATTATTTTTTTTGTTCTCGTTTCGGGAGCCTGTACCTACCAGAAGCAAAGCTGTACATGAAGGAAAAGCACCAGTATCGACCACTATAGTGCGCAAACCGTTTTTAAGTGTACGTAAAGTATGCTTCATGAAATCAGTATATCACGTACATACATAAATCTAAAATACAAAACAAAAATGTATTCCAACTCAATATATACATCATTTTCTACGCTCGTACACTAGCTGAGCATTTCAATATTATTGTATAGGGCCTTGAATCAATACAGAAGACTTAAGGAAAGAGTATATTAGCTAGGTTAGCAGATAGATTCTTACTCTGCTAGTCAATTATGAAGTAACAATATTTATAACCTTGCCTGGAACGTATATTATATTTGTTGTCATATTCTGTACTAGATTTTGTATTTTATCAATTAATAGAGCCTTACGACAGGCTTCGTCTTTTGTTATCGTGCTCTCAACTTGAAGCGTAGCTCTTAACTTACCATTTATTTGTATGGCAAGTGTATATACATCATTCTTTATTTTTTCCTCGTCGAATCCAGGCCATTTTTGAGTATGTATAGAATAAGGCTCTCCTATAGTCTCCCACAGTTCTTCTGCTATATAAGGCGCAAGTGGTGCCAATAACAATAGAAATGTTTTCCCACTTGATTTATCAAGTTGTGTTGCCGAGCTATTAACAAATTCCATAAGTGCAGAAATCGCGGTATTAAATTTTAACGCAGTGAAATCTTTGGTCATCTTCTCTATGAGCTTATGGAGATTTTTTTCTACCTGCTGGGGACTTTTTTTGACAAATGCCTGTTTACTGTATATGTTCCAAACCTTTTTCAAAAACCTATGTATGCCTTGGCCACCAGATGTACTCCACGGCTTCATATCTTTGAATGGTCCCATAAACAACTCGTACATACGAACCGTATCGGCGCCAAATTTACTTACTTCATCGTCGGGATTAATCACGTTTCCCCTACTCTTACTCATACGAACTCCATCTGGTCCGAGGATGGTGCCAGGGTGACGCAGAGATATAAATGGCTCGTCAAAAAGTATATACCCTTCGTCATACAAGACTTTTGTTATAAACCGTGAATAGAGCAAGTGAAGCACTGTATGTTCTGCTCCTCCAACGTATATGTCAACTGGTAACCACTGACGTAGTTTTTCTTTATCTGCGAAATTCTTTGTATTGTTCGGATCAGCAAAACGCATATAGTACCATGACGAGTCCACGAACGTATCCATAGTATCTGCTTCACGGCGAGCGCTCTCTCCACACTTCATACAAACAACGTGAGAGTTAAATTCTTTCGAATAGACTAATGGAGATTCGCCAGTTGGCTTGAAATCAACATCGTTGGGCAATTTCACTGGCAAATCAGAGTCGGCGACCACCTGCCAGCCACAGGTATCACAAAAAGTCATTGGAATGGGGGCTCCCCAATAGCGTTGACGAGAAACAAGCCAATCTCGCAGTTTGTAGTTCACAACGAGCTTTCCCCAGCCTTTTTTTACAAAATATTCTTTCGTTTTTTGAATACCCTCACTATATTCCATACCGTTCAAAAAGTCTGAATTCATCATTTTTCCCGTCTGTCCTTTTTCAATTACTTGCTCCGGCCTTTCAATTGTTGATGTATCACCATCAGCACCGACAACAACGCGAGGTATAGGAAGATTAAATTTCTTTGCGAATTCAAAGTCGCGCATATCATGACCCGGACACGCCTGTATTGCTCCGGTTCCCACGTGTGATATGACAAAATCACTTATCCAAATTTGAATCTTCTCCCCAGTTACATGATTGACTGCATACGAGCCGGTAAATACACCCGTCTTTTCTCTCGACTTTATTCGCTGCGACTCTGAACGCTTCTGTACAGTTTTTAAATACTCATCAACTGCCGCCTTCTCAGAGGGAGTCGTTATTTTTTCAACAGATGGATGTTCTGGAGCAAGCACAAGAAAACTTGCGCCCCAATTAGTAGGCCAAGTCGTAAAACAGTCTATTTTCTGATCACTTCCATAAACATCATACGTAATAGTAATACCCTCTGATTTGCCGATCCAGTGTATCTGGCCTAGTTTTGTACTATTGGGCCAATCTAGTTTTTCAAGATCTTTAAGTAGTCTTTCTGCATATGCTGTGATACGAAAAAACCACTGCTCCATATCTTTTTGCACAACTTGGGTATGACAACGTTCACACTCGCCATTTACTACCTGTTCATTTGCGAGAACTGTTTGGCAAGATGAACACCAATTTACCTGCGCTTTAGCTCTATAGGCTAATCCCTTCTTATATAAAATTAAAAACAGCCACTGTGTCCAACGGTAATAGGCTGGCGTGTGCGTTCCTAATTCTCTTGACCAGTCGTACGAAAAACCCATTGTTTGCATTTGTTTTTTAAACGTAGCAATCGCTTTATGTGTTGTGTCGCTCGGATGTATACCCGTTTTGACGGCATAGTTCTCTGCTGGTAGCCCAAATGCATCCCATCCCATTGGGTGAAGTACCGTAAAACCGCGCATACGATAGAATCGAGAAAGTACGTCTGTACCGGTATAACCTTCTACGTGCCCCACATGCAGACCTGCGCCTGAAGGATATGGGAACATATCCAAGATATATTTTTTCTTCTCTTTGGGACTCGATACAGCATAGAGATTACTTTCTTCCCAACGTTCACGCCATTTTTTTTCAATTCCAGCTGGATTGTATTCTACCATGGTGAGAGTATAGCAGAGGAATATCCAATAACCAATACCCAATACAAAGTAAAGATACGATTTCAAATGTCAAACATCCAATAAATGACAAAATAAACATAGAATTCTAATCACTAAAAATGAGGGATAAAAACAGATCTGGCCAATTACAACAAGACCCGCACGCCTTGCGGCGAGCGGGTCTTTTACGAACATAATCGATTATTATCGATCTTGTCTTGGTTGGCTAGGTTTTGCTTCCGCTACTATTAAGTTACGAGAAACATCACCAGTCTCCAACGGTTGTTCATGTAATTTTTCAATTGCAATCTTTGCCGTTGCGGCGTCCTTTACAGTAATAAAAGCAAATCCACGTGATTTACCAGTATCTTTGTATCGAATTATACGTACTTCTGTTACGCTTCCTTCGCCAAGGGTTTTTTCAAAATGTGCTTTTATATCTTCTTCGGTCGCGCCAAAAGGAACGTTACCAATAAAAAGTCTATTATTATTTGTATCCAATGTGAGTCATCCCCTTTCAAAAACAGATGAATGCATAATATCGAGTAAAGTTCTGTGAAGTTTGCCTCTCGGCTTTAATTGAGGTTATTTATAAACAGAAATAAGTATAACGTACCAACTAATAATATGCAAGCGCATATTAATGTCGCTTTGTAATAAGCCTCAATAGGAGAAGTATTGCTACCCCTGTACCTATGGCTATTGCGACATACAAAATTAAAGTCATTGGCAAAACCCAGAATTGCGTTTGTGCATACAGTTTCTTATCACTCCCTTCTATAGTTATTTCTGCCATCGCCACATACTTCCCCCACCCACTACCCCGCAAAACAACGCTAGGGTTGTTCGCACAGCTCTTGCAATCTACACTTTCTGCAAAAAGCTGCCGTTGCGTGTTTGATAAAAGAAAAACTGGAATCATCTCCACATTGCGCTCTAAACCAAATGGCCCCTGCAAAGTCAACTTTACCGAAGGCGAGAATAAGTTTTTACCTATATTTGCAACGCTCAATATGACTGGGATGGTATGCGATTGGGAGAGGATAGTGTATGTTGTTCCAAAAAGCTCTATCTGGTAGTCAGGAACTACTTGAAATTGCGCGACCTTGATTTGATTATCTAAAAAACCATTCTGAGTAACCGTAATGAGTATATTGGCTGTAATGACGCCAACGCCACGAGCAGACGTACGTTGAGAAATGGGTGCCTGGGAAATGAGCATTATTGAATAATAATAGTCTCCCTCAGGAGCTCCCGGCGTAACCCTTATCGAGAGTAGAGCCTGTATTTGTTCTCTTGAATCGAGCGCAAATGGCTCATTCATGCGAATAGTTGGATTTGCTAATGAGAAGCGTATGGGCCCCTCTGCCTTATTCTTCATTATTCTTCCTCCGTTTATGGTAGGCTCAAATGACACGACACGTATACTAAATACTCCCTCATCTCCCCCATTCACAAAAGTGAACCCCTGCGTGAGGCTTTTATCTGGCTTTGTAATTATCTGTACTTGCGGTGGGTTTACAGATAGATCTATTTGCTGAGCCGATACGGGGAAACAGAAAGGTAATAATAGTGTGATGACAAATGTAAAAATCCAAATGACAAATGAATGACAAAATAGCAATGACAAATTCTTAATGTCTAACTTTGACATTTGAGCTTTGGCATTTCCCTGCCTCGCCGGCTCGCCTCGCGTCGAAGCGGGTAGGCGGGTTAAATATTGAATATTCGACATTGGGATTGTATTTGACATTGGATATTTAATACTTTGGTATTGCGATAAAACTCAAAACAGTCTGATAATTACCCGCAGTTTGTGTTCCCTGTATGTTTGCCTTCACTGTAACCGTTGCGCTACGCGCGATTGCCGTAGCGTTTGAACTCATGAAAGTCGCTGCCGACTCACCATCAGTCTTCGTTGGAAATGGTCTGAAATAACTCGTACTAAGAAAATCACTACTCACATCATCACCATTTGCATTGTATCCAAATCCATACGTTCCGGTTGAATTCCAGAGTGCAGCAGTTGTCTCAGTACAGGTACTAGCACCGCCGTTACAGCTCGTATCTGGAATTTCATCCGATCCAAAGAGCTGCTTAAGTCGAGTATCTGCAATAGCAGCTACTTCATACCCCACTCCTCTATGATTGATAGTTACCAATAGATGTTGCGTTGAAAATGTATTCGGCAACAATGTACCTAAGTCGAGTGACGTATCAGACAACGTAAAAGAAAAGGGCGTCAGGGTACGCACATACTGGAAACCAGCCTTGACCACGTAGCCCGATGAATTAAATTGCGCTGCAGCAACTTGACCCAAGCTTATATCCAATTTATACCCCGATGAAGTGGTTCTACTTCCACCACTATTGAGTGTGCCAAAAATAATACGGTAACTGGACGAGCTCATGTCAATAGCATTAGTAGAATGAGCAAATATAAAAAACATGCAAAAAAAACAAGTCATAATAATCACTTTCTTAATATCAAATATCCAATATCCAATATCCAACCCGCCTGCCGGCGAGGCAGGTAAAGTTCCAAGTCCCAATGCCAAATTCAGATTGCCTGACTTAGGCATTTGATATTTGACATTCACTGTATATTTGATATTTGACATTGGATATTATTTTTAGATTTTCTCCACGTACTCTCTAAATTCGTGTATTAAGCCCTGTATCTCTTTTATTTTTCTGCGTAGAAATTCCAAATCGGCGTCGCCCATAAAGTTAACAATACGCTCGTTCATATCTTCAATCTGTCTGTATAACGTAGTCGTTAAGAAAATAAGCGTCTGTTCTTTTTCATAAGTTTTAGACTGTTCTAACTTTGCTTTCTTCTTTTCAACTTGACCCAATAGTTCACGCTGGCGAGTATACTTTGTCTTTAGAAAACCCAAATACTGCGCAAAAGGTGCAATAAACGGCAGTGAAAAAACAGGTACAAAATCTATAACACTTCCTGACGGTGCAGAGAATAAAAACAGGACAACCAATAACAGTGTTAATACCAAGCTTATTGTGCCAGTCAAAAGTAATGAAACAGCAAATAATAGAAAATATAATAAAAAGAAGAAAGGCGAAGTCATGCCCCCTGTTCCAAAAACAGTCATAAGAACAATGAATATAAATATGAGTGCTTCAATGAGGTAGAGAAAAGGGCTCATAGAAAAATGTTTTCGCAGAAAAAAATACGCAATAAACAATACTGCGACAATTTGTAAGTCGTAATTTGCAAATGGAGAGTAGACAAAAAAAAGAGCTGCAAATGTGGTTACAACGACACCAAATAATTCCAGTGTAAAAGAAAGCTTATTTTGCATATAAAAAGAATAACATAGAACAGAGAAAGAATGTCAAAATCCCAATATCCACTAACAAATAAATGCCAAAGCTCAAATGCCAAAAATCGAACCATGCTTATTTTGACATTTGAATTTGGGACTTCATTTGTCATTTGGACTTTGTCATTTGACATTACTTGGGTATTGGATATTTGACATTGGATATTATTGTTATTACCTCCTACCTCTCTTCTTTTGTCGTATGTAATCCATTGTAACTTGCATGCAGACACTGTATGAAGATATCATGGAAAAAGTACAAGAGCTATTAAGAAAACCAGAAGTGCCCGTCATAGGTTTGCTCATCTCAGTAATCTGTATCATAGGAGCACTCTTTTCCTTAAAGTATGCGTTACCACAACAACAAGAGGTACAACCTCCTCTCAAAGTTGAAGCACCAACGCAGGCCATAACTGTTGTAGATATTGAGGGGGCGGTACAAAAACCCGGAGTGTATGAACTGAAGGCAGAAGTGCGGTTGATACAGGCGCTCACGAGTGCAGGAGGTTTGACAAAAGGAGCAGATCGCTATTATGTTGCAAGGAATATGAATCTATCGAAACACATTATTGACGAAGAAAAAATATATATACCTTTTTTGACAGAGCGTACAGACAATATAGAAACAACACTTTCATCCGTTCGTATCAATAGTGCAACATCTTCACAGCTTGAACTATTACCAGGGATTGGTCCTGTCACAGCAAACAATATTATAAAAAATAGACCGTACGAAAGTATTGATGAGTTAATCAGTAAAAAAGCACTCGGACAAAAGACGTTAGAAAGCATAAAAGACTTAATAGAATTATAAGTCTTAATGTCAAAATCCCAATATCCAATAACAAATAAATGCCAAAGCTCAAATGTCAAAGTTAGTTAGTAAGGATTGGACATTGGAATTTGGGACTTCATTTGTCATTTGGACTTTGTCATTTGACATTACTTGGATATTACTATGCCATAGTTATGATTGACGCACTTGTTCATCCGTATTTTCTACTACTTCCCCATGATATAGCATCCGTTGCAGCAGCAATGGTGTGGGGACAAAAAATGGACCTCTCGCAAACAGTGTATGAGATGTTTAAAATTACTGGATTGGTACACCTGCTTGTTTTGTCTGGACAAAACATAACGCTACTGCTCGGGTTTTTTGCAGGACTTGAGAAAAAACTAGGCTATAAAATGAAAGCTATTCTCACCATTTGCATAAGTGTATTTTATGTGGTCTTATTTAAAGATCCACCAATATTACGCGCAGTATGTATGGCGACTATGGCTTCATTAGCGCTTATGTTTGACGCTCCTGTCTCAGGGTTATGGGCGTTTATTATTACTGCATTTGGGCTACTTATTGCTCATCCACAATGGATAACCTCTATATCCTTTCTGCTTTCAGCTGGCGCTACGTTAGGAATATTACTGTTCTATCTCCCAATACGATCGTGGCTTCTTCGTAGAATATCCTTGCGTAATAGTTTTATTGATTATTGTATAGATGCAGGAGCCCTCACGCTCAGTGCTCAAGTATTTACTACTCCCTTACTACTGGCGTTTTTCAGAGAGCTTTCATTAGTGAGTATCCCAATGAATATTGCAGTTGGATGGATTATTGAACCAATAATGGTTGTGGGGGTACTTGAAAGCATTGTTTACTATATATACACCCCCCTCGCAATGTTGGGAGGATATATTCTTTTCGGGCTTATCAGCGCACTGCTCATAATCGTGCGGCTCGGTACGCCTATTGCCAATCTCTTCATGCTTCGGATATGAAACGTACATTGTACATACTCTTAGGATCAGGGATTTTTTCGTTATTCCTATGTATTACCGCACTGACGCGCTATACTCCTAGAGTAGTATTCTGCGATGTTGGGCAGGGAGATGCAGTCTATTTTCGCATGCCAAACGGATCAGACGTGCTCGTAGATACTGGTAAGGGTTCAAAAATAGTTGGTTGTTTAAATAGGCATATGCCACTTTTTGACAGAACAATTGAGGCAGTTTTTATTACTCACGCTCAATCCGATCATGCATCAGGGCTACTCAACCTCATAGACTCATACACCATTAAGTCTGTCTATACTTCAAGTGCGGGACTATTGCCAACATCGAGAGCTACGTATCCGCAGTTTTGGCTTGCTATACGATCTTCATTACAAAAAAAACATATACAGATACAGCCGCTTTTTAGGGGCAATCGTATACTCTGTGGATCATCGAGCTTTACTATTGTATGGCCCAATAACTATATACATACATATGCCAATGTAGATCTTTCTGATCCAAATAACACAGCACTCGGCATGTACGCAACTCTTCACGGAGTTCATAGCATCCAGACGATCCTTCTACTATCAGATATGGATAGTGCAGTTGCTGAAATTGCACTGCAAGGACGTGTGTTTGATAGCACCATTTGGAAAGTGAATCATCATGGCTCTCGATACGGAATATCGAAAAAACTCATACGCATGAGCAAACCGAGCATTGCTGTGATAAGCTCAGGAAAAGGTAATATCTATGGACATCCGCACAAAGAGACAATAGATTTATTGAAAGCCCTGCACATTCCAATTCGCAGAACATACATGGAAGGAGACGTGGTATTCCCTCTATAGGTCCTATCATTCATATTCGTCCTATTTTACAGCTAGCAGTATTCCCCGCATTTCCACAAAGATATCATAGGCTTCTCTACCGATCCACTTTTCACCAACCAGCGCAGCGGGTAGTCCTGGATCAATTTTGAGCATGTCAGTATAGAGAGAGAATATCTTACTTAACTTTTCACTACTACTGAGTCCTTCTCTCGACAAAACTTCGTGCCATTGTCGAAAGAGTGCTTTATATCCCTCTTCGATCTTAGGTGTATTCCATACCTTTTCAAGTAGTATCTTTGCATCACCAACCACCGTTTTACCTTCAAACATTTGCACAAATGGCTCAATCGGTGTATTCACTATGAGCGCTTTTAGATCACCAACGATCGGGTGAGGCGTAACCCAAAATGATCTGTGCCATGGACCAAATCCCCACCCACTTATTTCCCTACGCAAACTATCACGTAATTTTCTCTTATTTTCTGGTACTTCGTACGATAGAATTCTATACAAACCATCCCATTGCATCTCCATGAAACGGACGAACGGGAATGATAATGCCAGTTCTGAAAGGCCCACGTTCGTTATTCTATAAAGCTTCTCTTCTTTTTTAATTACTTCATCAGCAAGCATTTGGCGCAGCGTTCCTCGAGTTCTTGGAGAATCGGATGGAAGTGAAAACACCTTTTTTATCGTATCTTCGAATATATTGTGCGGACGTGTTTTATCTAGTAAAAATAGTGTCAGAAGTATACGAGTACGCCTTTCTTTGATGTTCGGTGTTTTTGTTGCCATAACATAAAAGTAACACTCGTTAACATTTTTGTCAATACCG